>Ga0155394_146_pt1 | contig 8939 bp, 10 predicted proteins | sample RifCSPhighO2_02_FD_106362 | JGI IMG/M metagenome (GOLD analysis project Ga0155394, IMG submission 106362) | Candidatus Lloydbacteria bacterium RIFCSPHIGHO2_02_FULL_50_13 | reverse complement strand
GCACGGTGAGCGAGGTGTTGCAAGCACTTGAAAATCGAGCATTTGATCCTAAAGAAGTACATGACTGGATCCAAGATGAGTCACTCGGCGACTTTGAAGGACCCTTGGTACGAAAAGGATACCCGGAATTCACCAGATTATTGGAAACTCTTGCGCCTGCGCCGCTAGAGGATGAATAAATATGAGGGAGGATGACATTTCGGAGACCTTAAATGATGGCGGTGTAGGCGTACTCCCCACGGATACGCTCTACGGGCTTGTCGGCTCGGCGCTCATTCCGGAAACGGTCGAGCGCATTTATGAATTGAAGCGCCGCAGTTTCGACTAGCCACTCATCGTACTCGTCGCCGACATCGAAGACACCGAGCAATTTGGCGCTGTGCTGTCGGAGAAACTCATCGGAGCCGCGAGCGGTGAGTCCTCTGGTTCGTGGAGAGGTCTCTCATCGCGCGGCCTTCTCGATCGCTACTGGCCCGGTCCCTACTCAATAATTATCCCGATTGTTGACGATTCGTTTGAATACCTTAGTCGCGGAACCGACGCTATCGCATTCCGTCTTCCCAACAACGAGGAATTGCGCGAACTCTTGCGGAAAACCGGTCCCTTGGTCGCGCCATCAGCGAATGTCGAAGGAAGACCAATTGCGCGCACTGTCGCAGAAGCCCGAAAATATTTCGGCGATGATATTGATTTTTATATTGACGGCGGAGAGCTTTCCGCCAAACCATCCACCATCCTTAAGTGGGATGGCTGTGGATTCACGATTGTGCGCGAATGAAAGGCGGCTCTGGCGGCGCACACCGAATATCCCGTCGGCTCGTTCTGATGGTGAATGTGTGCGTTAGAGCCTGTCCACGATCTCATGCCTCGTCAAAACTCAAAAATTCCGAGCGACCTACATTTTGTTCACAAAATGGGAAGTACTCGTAGTGGTGCGAACATCACGAAATTTGAAGAGGTGAGAAGCGAACACATGGAGCTTCGTAAGGCTCATTGAGGGCTATTGTGAAGCTCGGTGAAACAAAAAACCCAATGAGCGGACTCCTGTGTAGAGGAGTGTCGAGACCTGTCGACGAAAAGTTCGTGATTTACAGACGGAATTTTTGAGTTTTGGCAGGCAAGTATGATGTTTCCTTGTGCAAATGCGGTGAGATCATGGATAGACTCTTATACCACCTCTCGTTAACTCCCTCATAATTCTGCGCCCGAAATATCCGCAAAATACCAAAGGCAGTACCAAAGGCGGCCTTTAAGAATCTTGCCCCAAAGGCCGCCTTTGGTACTGCCTTTGGTATTTTGCTTTGTGAAAAGGTTTTTTGGAGATGGTATTACTATCCGCACACCCGCTTTTCTAAAAGTATATGTGTGAGTATACTGTTTTTATGTCAAAGATCCGAGTTGGTGTCGTGCGCGGAGGGCCATCGAGCGAATACGCGATCTCGCTCAAAACAGGCGAAAATGTCCTCAAAAATCTTGATCCGGGAAAATACGCACCGGTGGATATTCTGCTTACCAAGCGCGGAGATTGGTATATGAACGGTGTGCGGGTAGACTTGGGTACGATCGCCGAGCGGGTGGATGTCGTTTGGAACGCGCTCCATGGCGCTTTCGGCGAGGACGGCAAGGTTCAGCGGCTTTTTGAATTATTCGGCATTCAGTATACCGGCTCAGGCGTTTTGGGGTCGGCGATCGGCATGAATAAAGAGTTGGCTAAAGAGCGATTCCGTGAAGCGGGACTCCTCACTCCTTACAGTGATCACGTCAGCGGGGAAGAAGATTTCGGCACGGCCGCCTTTCAACGTTTTCGCCACGGTCATCTTCCCGTCATGGTGAAGCCGGTCGCCGCGGGTTCATCGGTGGGCATAACGCTCGCGCAGACTTTCAATAACCTTCACGATGCGATCAGAAAAGCAAGCCAGCATGGCGACGTGTTGCTTGAAGAATATGTTGAGGGTATGGATGCAACCGTGGGCGTGATAGACGGAAGCAGCGCGGGCGAGTATTTTGCGCTTCATCCGGTAGAAGTTTTGTTGCCTGAAGAAAACATCTTTTATGATTATGATGCTAAATACGGAGGAGAATCGGAGATGATCTGCCCCGGAAGATTTTCACCGGAAGTATCCGCCCAGCTTCGCGACATGGCGGTCAAGGCGCATCAAGCGGTAGGTGCAAAACACTACTCACGGACGGATTTCATCGTTTCACCAAAAGGAATCTACGTGCTTGAGATCAACACGCTTCCGGGACTCTCCGTGCTTTTCCCGAGGTCGCTCCGTGCAAGCGGCGCCGAATTTCCCGAATTCCTTGATCATGTGATCGGCCTCGCACTTGCCCCGCAGTAGATCTCTGTCACTGCGGCGATTTTTGTTTGAGCGTATGTGAACACGGATTTTCAGGCTACTTTAGCGAGGCTTATACCATCCCCAATTAACCCCTTCCCAATCTTTCAGTTTTCGAGGTGACTTCCTTGGCTGAAAGGTCTCACCTCGAAAATTGGCGTTACACGAAAGAGTTAATTACTCCCTTTATACCCCCCAGCTCTGCTGGGGGGAGCGGCTAAGGAAGGGTTTGGGAAACCGTTGGTTTCCCAACTGATATAGTGCGCGAAGCGCTCCTGTGATACCCCGCCGATGCGAAGCGGAGCGAGCGAGGGTACAGCTTGCTGCGGGGAGGTTCATTGGGGATGGTATTACTTATGGCAAGACTGCGCAATGGTTCAACACCTTGGAATCACTTTGGGGCAGTATTTACATAGGGCAGTCCTATGTATGAGGAAAGAAAACATTTCCTTGACAATTCGGGGGCCTTTCTCTAGCTTGGTTGAAGAGAAAGTTTCTTTGAGGAGAAGAGCAATGGTTGAACCGCCCGTGTTCTATAGCAACACCAAACCCACCGTGCATGATTGCGCGCATATCGATACGTGTGAATATATCAGCGACTCAGCCATGCGCGATGCCAAGATTTATCACTCGATTCCCGTCACTTTTCGTATCTGTCGGACGTGTGGACAAAAGGACCAACGCTTGCGTCCGAGCAACTATCATTTCTCCGTACTCAATCGCTCGTCTGACTTTGTGACCGGGATCACAAGAGATGAGTATCTTGCGATCGAGCGGAGTTTCGATGTGAAAAAGCCGGAGTACCGCGCGCGTCTGATGCGTCAAGTGCGTGAGGCGGTTGAGGCACGCGTGTTGACCGCCGATGAACTTCGCGAGATTTGGGCCCTGCTCTACGCCTGATCCAATACGCAAAGAGTCTTTATGCGGCTCAACCAGGCCCAACCAGGCGCAATCCCCATGGGGTATTGCGCTTTTTTTATACTTGTATACACTTTATTCCATTCGTGTGTTTCTCGGTGGCGGTGGCTGGGCCTAAAGCTCAAGTACGCAATTCGGGAAGGTCGTACGCGATAATTTAGGAACTAGTTTCACCCCGTATAACGCCACTAATCTTGCCAGCGATGGCGAAAAGAAATGTGTCAGCAATTTTCGCATAGCGAGATATGCTGATTACGTGTCTGTGGAGGCGTTGTTCGGGGTTTCACAACACAATGGCTCAAAAGCTATACGTTGGCGGATTGCCGTATTCAACTACGGACCAGGAGCTTGCTGATGCGTTCGCGCAGGCAGGCTCGGTTACATCTGCATCGATCGTCACCGATCGCATGACCGGCCGCTCGCGCGGATTTGGTTTTGTCGAGATGGCGTCCGAGGCAGAAGGTACGGCCGCTATCGACATGTGGCACGGCAAAGAGTTCGGTGGGCGCACGCTCACAGTGAACGTTGCACGTCCCAAGGAGGATCGTCCTGCCGGAGGTGGCGGAGGCGATCGAGGTGATCGTCGCGGCGGAGGAGGCGGAGGTTGGCGAGATCGCTAATCCGTTTTTTCGCAACAAACAAAAGTCCGCCCCGTAAGGAGCGGATTTTTGTTTTGAGTTCGCTCAAACATATGATACCATCTCTAATTAACCCTTTCCCAATCTTTCAGTTTTCGAGGTGAGTCCTTGGCTCTGAAAGGTCTCTCCTCGGAAACTGATGAGGAAAAGGTTAATTGGGGATGGTATGAGGTAATGTATGACAGACTTGTTGTCGTACGACAACAAGTCTGTCATACATTATAAATGCCAGAAAATACGGCTTCGGAAAAGACGAAGTATCTTGTACAAGAGTTTTTTCAATCTACCTTCGGCATATTTCATAACTTACGTTATACCCCAGCACATACTTTTTCCCAAAAGTATGTGCTGGGGTATACTTGCGGACATGAAGGAACCGCGTAGATTGTCGTACGGCACAGCATTTATGATCGCGATCATTATCGCGGGAAGCGCCTTTGTCTACAAAAATTTTATGAACCTACCCGTGCTTTTGCCGCGGGAAGTGCCGGTGTTGGATGCGCCCGGCTCGACGCATGCGCATGCGAGCTTGCTCATTATGATCGGGAATCGTGCGGTCAGTTTTTGCGACCCGAAATTTATGCTCAAGAACCCGCTCATGCATTTCGAGAACGACAATTGCACCGTCATCCACAAGCACGCGAAAGGCGTGACACTCCCGACGTTTCTCAAGACGCTCGGCGTGGAACTTTCGAGCCGCTGTATCGTTCTTCCCGAAGAGGGGAAAAAATGTAACGACGACACAAATACGCTTCGCGTTCTCTACAATGGCGCTGAGGTGCCGATCGAAGACCTCTCGTACCACGAACTCGAGAACAACGACCACATTTTGATCAACTTCGGGCTGGAAGAAGACGCCGCGCTTCGCTTCAAATATAATCAAGTGCCGATGATTCCGCTTGATGTGAACAAGGGGGAGACAAGGCGCTGAAGTATAAGGTCTGGCCTTGGGGAGTGATTCTGAAGACCAGACCTTGTACTTCAGCGCCATGTATTTCCCGGTAACCCCTCGCACGACACACGCATTTTCGAGGTGAGTCCTCGGTTTGAAGAGGTCTCTCCTCGGAAACGCGGGAGCTATAGTCCTCAAGATATCAACCCCGAAGTAAACCCACTCGGAAGTGGTCTACTACGGGGCATGCTTCTTCAAGGTTTCTCCCCCGCAGTGCGGGGGAGAAACCTTAGGCCGTCTTGGGGGGCGTGAGAGGCTACATTTCTCGAAGTTGACAGTTTTTCTTTTTGGTGTAGCGTAGTAAAAGGATTTCGGGGATACACCCATGCGTATTACGCGAGTGATTACCGCACTTGTTTTTGGGCTTTTACTTCACACTTCTTTTGTCTTCTCCGCGCCACTCCCGCGTGGTCTTTTGCCCGACGGGTACGAAAATTGGGAGCCGCGTATTCTTCCGTGCCGGATCAACGACAGGGTAACCGTTGAGCTTCGCACCTATACACACCGCGGCATCGAGAGGATTATCCGCTCCGCTTCGGTCTGGTATGTGAACGGCAACCCGTTTGAGGTGATCTATTTTGAGCCGAAAGCAGACAGCGCGTCGCTTTCAAGGTTCCGCGCAACGGGGTTTAGCGCCGTGCTCTATCACGACGGGAATTGGATAAAGTTTGGAGGCGAACACACCATGACCGACATGGAGCGGATCGCGTCTCGCATCATCCGCAATGCGCGATTGAAAGACTACGGCGTGACGCCGGAAAAGTTCAAAAAATCGTTGGCGGCGTGTAACAAAGACCGCCCCGGACAATTACGATAGTTTCGGACGTAGCATAAAAACACGACCGCACCTCGGTGCGGTTTTTTTCGACCCGCGGCACCTTCATGGAAGGATGTTTAAGCGAAGTGACGATTGTCGCGAATTTGCGCGACATGTTTCGCACGCTCATTCCCGCGAACGATCTTCCTTGTGACGAAAGAATCGCCGCGCCGCCATGCCTTATCGAGGAAATGACGGTCGGCGGGAAATAGTTTGTGTTTTACGGTAGCATTTTTCCTTAGGGCCTATTCACTGTGAATTACGAAATAGAAAAACTGTGGATAACTCGCTATGCATAAAAGTGTGTAGTGGTAGAACGAAATTGGGCGATGATTGGTGTTTCCATCGCCCAATTATTGGCTTTGTTGATGTGTGGTTGATGTGTGACGTGTAAATTTATAAAACCACGGCGTTGTGGCTGTTTTGTGTTTCTTTTTAAAACTGCGGTTTTTGGAATTTCGTAATTCACAGTATTCACGATCTCATGCCTCGTCAAAACTCAAAAATTCCGAGCGAAAATCACGAAATTTGAGGAGGCATGTCGAGACCTGTCGACGAGAATTTCGTGATTTGTAGCCGGAGTTTTTGAGTTTTGGCAGGCAAGCCAGAATTTTCTTACTTTTTTTGTGGTGAGATCGTGGATAGGCTCTTAAAAGGAGGAGTGTTTTATGCGGGCATACAACCGCGCGCTCTGCGCGGGGTTGGAACCGCAGTTTGCACCTCCGGCTTTGCGGTGTGCAAACTCAGCAACGTCTTCGTTGCTGCCCCCTTGCTGCAAGAACCCAGCACTCCGTGCGGGGACTTCTTATTTTGTCGCCACAGAGAGCCATTTTTTGAAGATTGCCATGGTTTAAGCAGCACCCAATGGCGGAGCTGCTGTGTGGATAGTGATTTTGCGCGCGCGGGGATACAATAGTACAAGTAGGCAGTAAGTAGTAAGCAGTAGACAGGAATTTCGAGTCGGCCACTTTGCGCATTTTCCTACCTACTACCTACTACCTACTACCTACTGACCCATGGAACATTTGCACGATAACAAAATCAAAGAGCTCGAACTCAAGGCGAATGACATTCGCCAAACGATCATCGAAATGCTGATCGAGGCGGGTTCGGGGCACACTGCGGGGCCTTTGGGGATGGCTGATGTTTTTACACTTCTTTATTTTCATGCCATGCATCATGATCCGTCGCACCCAGAATGGCCGGAGCGCGACCGCCTCATCCTCTCGAATGGCCATATCTGCCCCGTACTCTATGCGACGATGGCGCATGCGGGGTATTTTCCAGTCGAAGAATGTAAGACTTTGCGCAGGTTTGGCTCACGGCTTCAAGGGCATCCGCATCGCGAATGGCTTCCCGCACTTGAGACATCATCGGGGCCGCTCGGTTCCGGTCTTTCGCAGGCGGTCGGCATGGCGCTCGCGGAGCGGATAGATCGTGGAAAGCAATCAGACCGTTTCTTCTACGTACTCATGGGCGATGGTGAGCTCGATTGCGGGCAGGTCTGGGAGGCGGCAATGCTTGCCGGAAAAGAGAAGATCCACAACTTGATCGGCATCATTGATCGCAACAACATTCAAATCGATGGTTTCACCGAAGACATCATGCCGCTTGAGCCTTTGAAGGCAAAGTGGGAATCGTTCGGTTGGCACGTGCAGGAGGTGAATGGTCACGATATGGACGCCATCAATGATGCCATCAATGAAGCGAAAGCGGTATTCAACAAGCCGTCAATGATCATCGCGCTCACTATTCCCGGCAAAGGCGTTGACTTCACGGAACGCCGCTTCGAATGGCACGGCAATCCGCCGGGCAAAGGCCCAACTGATGTGGTGCCAAAAGAGAAGCAGGGAATTGAGGCGCTCAATGAATTGCGTACGCTACGTGGGCTAATTAAATCCGAACATGAATAAATTAGTTTGTAGACGATGTTTTCGAGGAGAGACCTTTCAAAGCCAAGGACTCACCTCAAAAACGCATGGACATCAATCAATAGGATGTCATGAAAATACAAAAACTTAATATGAATAATCTCATTTCTCACAAAAAGTTTAAGGCGGAGACATTTCGGAAACGCCCCGGTGTGAAAAAGGCGTATGATGCCCTTGAATTTGAATTTAAAATTATTGAAGCGCTCATCAAAGCTCGCGCAAAACATCGACTGACGCAACGAGGGCTTGCAAAAAAAATCGGCATCACGCAGTCTGCGCTGGCGCGTTTCGAGTCTGGAAACATAAATCCCACACTCTCGTTTGTGCAGAAAATTACTCATGGACTCGGGCTAAAATTAACTGTCAAATAATGACCACCGTATTTCTCAACCCAAAACTGTTTGATAAAGACGTCGAGCAGGCGCCGATTCGGAAGGGTTTCGGCGAGGGCTTGCTCGAGGCGGGGGAGAAAGACCCGCGCGTTGTTGCCCTCTGCGCCGACCTTACGGAGTCAACGACGATGCACCACTTTGCGAAGAAGTTTCCGGCACGGTTCGTCAATGTCGGCATCGGTGAGCAATCCATGGCCTCGGTCGCCTCGGGCATGGCGGCGATGGGAAAGATTCCGTTCTTTTCGTCGTATGCGATGTTCTCGCCGGGGAGAAACTGGGAACAGATCAGAACTACCATCTGCTACAACGACCGCAACTGCAAAATTATAGGAAGCCACGCGGGTATCTCCGTCGGCCCCGACGGCGGCACGCATCAGGCGGTTGAGGACATTGCGATCACGCGGGTCATTCCGCGCATGACGGTGATCGCGCCGTGTGACGCCATTGAGGCGAAGAAAGCGACGCTTGCCGCCACTCTCCACGAAGGCCCTGTCTATATACGCCTTGCACGCGAGGGGACGCCTATTGTGACAACCGTCGACACGCCGTTTGCCATCGGGAAAGCGGAATGTTTTTTTACTCCTAAAGAAGGCCTTGGAGTAAAGGTGGGGATAATCGCAACTGGCTCGTTGGTCTATAATGCCATTATGGCCGCGAAGGATCTTGAGGCGGCCGGTATCGGGGCGAAGGTGCTCAATCTTCCGACAATAAAGCCGCTTGATGAAGAAGCGGTACTCGCGCTTGCCAAAGAAGCCGGTGCGATCGTCTCCGTCGAGGAGCACCAGCGCAATGGTGGCATGGGAAGCGCGGTCGCGGAATATCTGGCGCAAACATATCCCACGAAGCAGGCATTTATCGGTGTGGATGACCAATTCGGCCAATCGGGAACCCCGGCGGAACTAGTCGAACATTATGGCATGGGAATCAGCGCAATTGTGAGCGCGGCGAAGAA
>Ga0155394_165_pt1 | contig 8981 bp, 9 predicted proteins | sample RifCSPhighO2_02_FD_106362 | JGI IMG/M metagenome (GOLD analysis project Ga0155394, IMG submission 106362) | Candidatus Lloydbacteria bacterium RIFCSPHIGHO2_02_FULL_50_13 | reverse complement strand
CCCAACAGTTTTGTTACTATCTATATCTTCTCGGAGCCGATCGTGGTTACCGTCAAAACCAATGCTTCGGGCGCATGGACCTACACTCTCGACAAAGAACTTCCCGATGGCACGCATGAGGTCTACAGTGCCATCACTGATACCGGCGGGCGTATTCTCGCCAAATCCGAGCCTTTGCCGTTCGTGAAAACCGCAGCCGCCGTCTCCCTTGGTTCGCCGCTTCTTGCGCCGTCTCAACCGCAAGCGCCGGGATTCTTTGCTGGGAACTCGCTCTATGTATTGATCGTCATCATCGTCGGCGTCCTTGGACTTGCAATCTCGATCGTCGGATTCATTTCCGGCCGCAACAAAGAGGGCGGGGGAGGATTGCCGCCGGCACCCGCGGCGTAATGTGAGAGCAACCTCTCGTACTAGCACAAGACGGCCTAAGGTCGGCGCAGCTAAGGTTCGACCTTGAGAATCTGGATTTAAAGGTCGAACCTTGAAGAAGTTGCTACTCCGACCTTGGCCTAGCCCGGCTGATGTCGTCGGCATGGGAAGCAGTTGGCAGTCTTGAGAATGTAACGAAATATTAGAGAATGGACAAGATCTTGCAAATTTTCTCCCGCGGCGCGTCTTTCGTCCGCAACAACCCGCAGATCATTTTCACGCTGTTTCTCGCGGTGGCGGTTCCCCTCGCGTTCTTCTTCACGAGTGAGCAATTCCTAAAGATCGCGCGCGAACAGCAAAATCGCCTTGAACGTAGCCGCATCGGCGTCTTGCAGGATGTCTTCGTGTTGTTTGCAAAATGGCATATTGGCGAGCCGGAGTTTTTGCGCGATCGCGTGCGCGTTATTGCAAAGGAAACCGAAACAATGACGAACTTCCAGGTTTTGCGTGCTGGAGACGGGGAAACATTTCCCGTTCTTGTATCCACGAATAAGGACGAGGAGGGAACAATGCTCGCTCCTGACTCGCTCACCTTGTCCTTGATCGGCTTTGCGATGTCGCAACCCGGCCAGTCGTTCGCGTCAGAATATTTTGATAGCGGTATGCGTTATTGGAAAAGTGCCCGAGCGATTACGGCGACAACGTCGAACGCCACCGTAGGATTCGTACTCACCGATCTTTCAATGGCGCAGGCAGATGCGGTCTCGCATCGCAATATCCAAAATGCCTATCTGATCCTCGCGCTCATTATTATTCTCATTATTGTCATGCTCGCGAGGCAGGCGCGGATTATTGACTACGCGTCGCTCTATCAGCGTCTGAAAGAAGTTGATCGCATGAAGGATGATTTCGTTTCCATGGCCGCGCACGAACTGCGCTCGCCGCTCACCATCATCCGCGGCTATACCGATATGCTCGGAGATGAAAAACTTTCAGATGAAGGAAAGGGGCATCTTAAAAACATTGATCATTCGGCTTCGCAGTTGAATTCTTTGATCGGCGACATCCTCGACGTGGCGCGCCTGCAGGAGGGCCGCATGTCGTTCAATCTCCAGTCGCTTGATGTATCGGAAGCGCTCGCGTCTATCGCTGAATCGTTCCAGAAGCCCGCGGAAACCAAAGGCCTCAAACTTTTATACGAAAAAGCGCCGCTCCAGCAGATCTCGGTTGACCACGATCGCTTCCGGCAGGTCGCAATCAATCTGGTGGGAAATGCCGTCAAATATACGCCGAAGGGAGAGGTGCGGATCAGCACGAGCGTGGAAGGCGAGCGCGTTGCCATTCGCGTCTCGGATACCGGCATGGGTATCTCTGCCGAAGAACAAAAAAATCTCTTCCAGAAATTCTATCGCATTAAAAATGAAGAGACCCGCGAGATCACGGGCACCGGGTTGGGACTTTGGATTACAAGCCAGATGGTAAAGCAAATGGGCGGGACGATCGGCGTCGAGTCCATCAAAGGAAAAGGCACCGACTTCATCATCAGTTTTCCCGCGGTGAAATAAGTTTTCGGGGTGAGTCCTTGGCTTTGAAAGGTTTAACCTCGGTAAAACAATAACAATATAGTATTTTTGGGTTATTTTAAGGCTTCACCTTGGATCCCTTACGGTTTTAGCAAACGCGCGTTATAGCATGAATTTGCTAAAACACGTGTGCTTCTCAACGGATTCGTTTTTTTTCGCGTCGTAGTCTTTGTAGGCTTTCGTGACGTCAGCGACTTCGTTTGTCGTTGGTGCGCATGGTGATGCGAAGGAAGACGCGGAAAACAAGGTAACGGCGGCGCTAACAGCGACGGCGGCGAAAATGCTCTTACGGCAGGGGAATTCCATCAATTTCTCCTTTTCAGTATATTGACGAGATCGTTTGGGTTGAGTTGCGTTGCGTTGGAACAAGCCTTTCCGAAACTATCATGAGTGAGGAGAGAGCAAGAAAAAAATTCCCCGCCTAAGTGTTTCAGGCGGGGTGTTTTACGGGGGCCGTCAAATAGGCGAGCAGGCGTTTTCCACCACTTGCTCGAGCGTCTGACGCAACTCGGGCGCGATATCTTCCGCGATTTTACACGCGAGTTTTCGCAACTCCACTGCTCCTGGCGCATCACCTTCTCGCTCAATGAGGTTGGCGGTGCCAAGCACGTTAGCTACCCGGTAAGCAGACAATAGCCGTTCGATGCGCTCCTCTAGTTCGGCATTCTTCGATGCCAGCGCCATGTCGCGCGCTGCAGTTGCGTAACTTACTGCAACGTCAACATTTCCTGCCGCTAGAAACCCGAAAGATCTGATTGCAAAGATACTGCTGACTTCTTCGAGCTTCTTCGTCCTGGCCTGCACCGCGTCGTCTGTTTGTGCGGCCATTGAAACATTTTCCGCCAACGCTAACGCGCATATTGCCACAATTGCGCACATAAACTTTCTCATGGTGAACCTCTCTTTTCGATGAGCCGCTTGATTGTTGATTGAAAAATGTAAGACCCTATTTTTAGGGTAACAGAATTTCATTTTATTGTCAACTTGGCTTGCGGGTTTGTGCGTTGTATCTCCTCGCAAAACCGAGTGACGTTGTCATTGCGAGGCCTTTAGGCCGTGGCAATCCAGAGGAATTGCATAAAAAATTACTGGATTGTTTCGCTTCGCTCGCAATAACAGGGGACTGTCGCCGAATGATGTTTTATGCGGGCATACAACCGCGCGCTCTGCGCGGGGCTGGAACCGCAGTTTGTGCGTCCGGCTTTGCGGTGCGCAAACTCGATAGTGTCCCCACTATCGTTCCCTTGCCGTAAGAACCCCGCACTCCGTGCGGGGATTTCTTTTTTTGAGAAATTTTCAACGTGGTTAAGCCACGGAAAACCTTAAAAAATGCCCAAAACGCCATTCGGCGACAGCCCCAACAGAATGCTTGCATAAAACGCCACACTCGGAGTTGTGAGCAGTTACGAGGACTGCTGTTGACAGTAAAACAGTTTAGTGCTATCATTTTTCCTAGGCTCGTCGGCACCCCATAGAGCAAAGGAGCAAGCGTGAAATTTTTTCACTATCTGTTTGAAAATCATCCAGGTGAAGGAAATGCTGTTCAAATTAACAACGAGACCGTCGGTCTCGGGTTGCCGGATCTTGTCACTTACGAGCTTCCTGTTGACCATCGTGACAAGCGAGTACTTGTTGTGATCGACGGGGAACTCTTGTTGGAGTGTATTCCGAAGGCGGGGGACTGCATCTTGTCGGTAGCGCTTGGTGAGTTGACGACGAACATCGAACATTTGCGGAGGTCACGCTTCGGTACACCGTCATATAAAGTTGATACAGGGAAAGGTGTTGCGAAACTCCAACTCATGAGGCACTTTCTCTTGCTTACCTGTGGCAACTTCGTGTTTCGTCGTTTTCGCGACAAGCGATCTCTCGGGCCGATGTATATTTTTGTGGAAGTGCGTAAGGACGCAAACGGCGCCTCGGTGGTGTGGCGCAACTCTACATATTGAAGGAGCGGGCATGCGACCCGCTTTCTTTTTTATTGCTGTCGCGGTATTGTTTTTTATACATGCGATTCCACATCATCACTCTTTTTCTCGAGATCGTGAAGTCTTACGTCGACTGCTCTATTTTGGGTCGCGCGCAAGAGAAGAGGCTCATCAAGATCGCGTATTATAATCCACGCGATTTTACCAAAGATAAATGGGCCCGCGTTGACCGCCGACCATACGGCGGAGGCCCAGGCATGGTGCTTGAGGCAGAGCCATTTTTGAAGGCCGCAGAAAAAATCCTAAAGCTTATACCAAAGGCCACCTTAGGTAAGGTTGCTACACCTAAGGTGGCCTTTGGTAAACGCAAAAGAACGAAAACAGTGTTTTTTGCGACCGACGGCAGACAATTTACGAATGCCATGGCGCGCGACTGGGCGAAGAAATACGACGACATCATCTTTCTCGCCGGTCGTTACGAGGGCATTGATGCCCGCGCGGCGAAAATATTGAAAGCGGAAAAAATTTCCGTCGGTCCATACGTGCTCACGGGAGGGGAGTTGCCGGCGATGATCGTTGTTGATGCTGTTTCCCGGCAGATTCCCGGAGTGCTGGGTAAGTTTGAATCCGTCGAAGAGAAGCGCGTCGCCAGCCCCGATGTCTATACTCGTCCGGAGGTACTGAATTGGAAGAAAAAGAAATATCGTGTTCCAAAAGTGCTTCTCGGAGGAAACCATAAACTTATCGAAGCGTGGAAGGAATCTCGCAAAAGCCACAAGCCCTAAAACAGGCTTGAAATATTTGACAAATACAGGAAATGATATATTGTTAAGAGTATCTTTTCGGCGCAGAAAGCGAATGAAAAACATGAGAAAAGAAACAAAACCAGACGACCATCAACCGCGCATTGCTCAAGCTGAAGGAATATCCGAAGAAAAAGTTGAGCGACGCAAACAAGCTGAGACGATCACTGAAGCGGGTTCTTATGAACGGATACTCGAAGAATTCGCGAAAGCCCCCGGACTGCTCGAAGAGATGACGGAAGATCTTAAGCGTCGCGAAGCGTTTCTCATTACCGAGGCACCCTATCTTTCGGAGGGCGACTGGAGGATACTGACTTGCCTCGAACTTTTTGACCGTGCGACCTTCGAGCACTGCGAGCGCACATGGGGTCTTGCGAAAGAAAAACTCGAAGGAGATCCCCCGGTTGCTCTTTTTCACGAACTCTTGGCGAAAGAGGGCGCGAGTGTTGAAAGCGTGCTTCGCGCTTGCCTCCTCCATGATTGCGGCAAAATGTGCCTCGATAAAAAGATCTTGAACGATGCGCATACGGACGGAGAGTGGAAAATTGCGAATGAAAGATTTTGCGGGCGAATGTACGGCCCCGATGAGAGAGAACGAAAAATTGCCGAGCTGGACGTGTATGTGGGAGAGCATCCCGCTCATCGCGCCATTCACCGAGTGCCCTACAAAGCCCTTGCTGACCTCGATGAAGAGGGGCGGCAAGCTGTCGAAGAATTACAAGCGAAAGGCGTTGATGTTTCTCTTCCGTTGGCGGATATCATTGCGACACATCAAAAGCGCTCCGGAGAGACTCTTGGTCTTGAGAATGCAGACGACTCCGCAGTTGTTTTGGTCGAAAATCATCACCCCGGAGGCCCGGTATCGGAAGAGCAGTATCCCGCCGCCATTTCGATCGTGCGGACAGGCGTAACGCTCTCTACGGAAATGAGCCACGCGATTGATATACTCCGCTTATCGGATATCTATGATGCATATCATAGCGCCCGCGTCTATAAGCCGGGGCACCCCAGTTTTGCCGCCCTCGAATATCTTTTATGCGAAGCCGATCGCGGCGTTATTGATAAAACGGTTGCAGAAGCGTGGGTCAAGGATAGCGTGGGCGACCTTGACCAAGAAGGATATTTTACCAACTTTGCTGAATACGTCGAGCAGGCGGAGATCGAAGGATTTCGGTCGGAAAGCGAATTGCTCGCACTCCAACAACAGTTTGAGGAGGAACGTGTCGCACACGAAAAACTCTGCGATCGGCGTATCATCGAATCGGCAAGTTGTATTGTAACAAAATAAGCCCATGCTCTATGAGGAACATCTCAAGACATTAAAATCCTGCCCGTTTTGCGTACTCGAGCCCGATGACCGCGCGTTTCTGGAACGACCACATGCATGGCTCACCTACGCGCGCGCGCCATATCACAAGCATCATCTACTCGCCATACCCAAGCGGCATGTTGTCTCATTTTTTGAGATCAATGCGGACGAGCGAAAGGAATTGGACGAGCTCGTCCTACTCGGTGCGATTGCGCTCAAAAAACTGAACTACACAAACTTTTCAATTTTAGTGCGTGAAGGAGTGGAATCTAACAAGAGTGTTCCTCATCTGCACTATCATATTGTCCCGAACATTCACATGGGCGATCTTGATCACATGGGACAGCCGCGATTGATGCTAGAGGAAAAAGACGTTCTCACGCTGCGCGAAGACATCCTCCACGTTCTCCCGCAGTAGTATAGTTTTGCTAAGGTCTAACCTTAGCAAAGTATCTGCTCACAACCCTGAGTAAGAATGTGGCTTAACCAAAGAATGGTCTGCCAAATAACCAAAAATAGTGCCGAGTTGTCACTATAAAATATGGCTCTGTTGAGCCACCTCTCGGTCTTGTGAGCAGATACTTAGCAAAACGTTGACATATTCCTTATTGGTAGTAGGATTTCCACCAGACGGAATGTACTTACAACACTGGAGGATAGGCCATGTTTCTTGAACAATTGAGGTCGCGTACGGGAGAAGCCCTTCTGAGTTATTTGACGGGAATCCCGGGACGAAAGGTGGAACTCTCTGATAAGTCAGTGCATGGCACCTATGTCGGTTTCAGCCCCATTGCCGCATCACGTGGTGCATCATTCGAAGAGAGTGGCCTTGAATTTACTATTGACGAGGGCGGCATCACCATGCTGGAGCGCGTTGCGCACAATGGGAAGCCGTACGACTTCAATGTGCTTTACTCGCCCGAATGGGTATTTCACCTTGAGGGTTGTGGCATGGACAATGCGCTGGCGCTTCGTCAGCATGCGACTTCGACTCTTGCGTCCTCTATCTTCTGCTTTGCGACACGTTTCAGCCCCAATTCGCACGACGTCATCATGTTGCTTGGTGAAGGGATGCTCGCGGCGCTTGGCGTGTTTGTGCGAAAAGAGCGCGGGCTCAAGCGGTTGGAAAAGATTTACCGCCGAGTGCCGAAGGAGCGCGAAGTTGTTCCCCACACTCCCGACCAGTGGCTTTCTCCGATCAACATGGAGAATGCCAGGGATATGATGGCGTCGGGTACCTTGAAAGGAAAACTCCACATCATTGAAATGGCTGCGAGTAATTTGTGGACCGGAACAGACAAAGAAATCGAAGAGCGGATAGAATTGGTTGCGTCTGGGCTCAAAGACCCCTTGATGGCTGTGCAAATTGCATCACTCAAGACCTTTCAGCTTGGCGGACGAGTTGTCGCCGGGATTGACCTGGTCGTTGATGTACTCAAAAAGCATCGTGAGTTGGCGGGACAGACAATCGAGGAGGCGCTTGATTCGGCGGCGTGTCTCCTCTACGAAACCTTCCGCCTTAACAAAGAGCGCAGCAATCTCGAGCGCGACTTCGGCTCTTCGGATATTGCGGTGATCCACAACGTGTCCTGCGGGCGCGTCACGCCTCCGCAGGCGAAAGCGCTTGGCGCGGTTGCCCGTGAAGTACCCGCGCAGAGACGGTGGACGCAAGAACATCAAGCCAAGCTCCTCGATGCCGTTGCCCTCGTGATGAAAAGTGACTCCGTCATTGGGCGAGCACGAGAGATTGGGGAAAGAGCTCTTACTGACTATCCGCTTCTCTCACTCCAACATTGAAGTGCCGTTGTTGAAGCCCCGCGTGTTAACGTACCAACTCCCGCGATGTCTGCGGGGGTTTTTGTTTTGAAAACTGTGAATTACGAAATACCCAAAACCGTGATTTTAAGGAGAAACACAAAACAGCCACAACGCGGTGGTTTTATAAAATTTACACGTCACACACAAATCACACCTCAACAAAGCCAATAAATGGGCGATGGAAACACCGACCATCGCCCGATTTCGTTCTACCACTACACACTTTTACGCATAGCGAGTTATCCACAGTTTTTCTATTTCGTAATTCACAGTTGAAAAGACACTCCTCGCTTGCCCCGTTAGGCCCCGTTCATAAATAACCGCTATAAAATATGAACGTGGCACCACAAGAGTACCCCATGGGACTTCCAAAATGCTAAACGGGATACCGTAAAGCATTTTTAGGTCGCTTCCATTTTTCTAAAACGGACTACCGTTAAGAAAAACTGGTCGCACAAAGGGCCGTAATCATCCCGCTTTCTGTCTAGGCGGGATGAACGAGCCCTAAGCCCACTCTGAAGTGGTCTACTACGGGGCAAGCAAGTACTCACATTTTGAAAACACTGCTCCAGTAGTAGCACAAAGCTGCACTACGGGGCGAGCGCAGGCGCGGCCTCTTCCTTGGAGCGAGGCATTACTTTTTGAAGCCATTTGCAGGTGCGAAGCCCGGTCTTTGTCAAGGAAATTCCTTGACAAAGTTCGCACCGAAACAGTTGCGACCCACGCAGGTGAGGCGTGGGCATGGGACCCGCGCCGCAAGACCTTTTGAGATTTTTTCTTAAAAATCCAAAAGGTGTACAGCTCCTGTAGGGAGGGGGCGCATTGCTTCAAGAAGTAATACCGAGCGGTCACTTATCCACAGTTTATACCCCTTGCTTATCCCCAGATGAGGGAGTACCTCTTGACGAAAATTCATGAATTCTTTATACTGGCCATCACTTACGCTCCGATTGAGTTTCGTCTGAAAACGTAGAGTTAGACCCTAAAAAATACGATACTTTGCGTATCTACTGATAAGTTTGGAGGAAAATAGGCACACACCTTGGTGGAGAGGGGCGTGTTTTTGTTCGTATTTATTGTATCTGCTCACAACCCTGAGTAAGAATATGGCTTAACCAAAGAATGGTCTGCCAAATAACCAAAAATAGTGCCGAGTTGTCACTATAAAATA
>Ga0155394_117_pt1 | contig 9089 bp, 8 predicted proteins | sample RifCSPhighO2_02_FD_106362 | JGI IMG/M metagenome (GOLD analysis project Ga0155394, IMG submission 106362) | Candidatus Lloydbacteria bacterium RIFCSPHIGHO2_02_FULL_50_13 | reverse complement strand
ATCATTTGTTTTGGAAATAGGTGCGAGCTTTGTACAATAGAGACACTCGACCAAAACACACCAGATCTTGCTGGTGTGTTTTGCTTTCAACGCAAAGTGGTGCAAAATATGTGTCGGTTCACAACTCCGAGTGTGACGTTTTACGCAAGCCCGCTGTCATTGCGAGCTCAGCGAAGTAATCCAGTAATTTTTTATGCAATTTCTCCGGATTGCCGCGGCCTCAAGGCCTCGCAATGACAACATTATTCGGTCTTGTGAGCAGATACATTTTGGTGTAACTGCTCACAACTCTGAGCGACGGCCGAGGTCGTTCCTCAGCTTTGGGAGGTGCGACCTCAAGGAATTTGGCCGTCTTTTGAACAACGGCAGCCAACTTCTCCGAGGTCCGACCTTTCAGCCAAGATCGGACCTCAGGCTGCCTTGTGGTTGAGCGGTCACTCGGTTTCGTGAGTAGATACACCAAAATTTCTTGACGCCTGAAAATAAATATGTTATTCTCTATTAAGATTCTTGAAATAATCTAACAACAAGGAGTGCGCAAATGAGCAGGGCTCTAGTGCTTGGCTCCGGCGGACTGCGCGGAGCTTATGGCGGGGGAGTTGCCGCAACTCTTGGCCGAAAGCTGGGACAAGACTACTTCGACTCCGTCTATGGTTGCTCGGCTGGCGCATACACGGCAAGCTACTTGGCGAGCGGGCAACCGGATATGATCGAAGCGATCTGGCGTAAATGCGCCCATGGCGAACTCCTCATGCGCTGGCGCAATATGTTTCGTTCCGGACAGCCGATCCTTGACTTGTTTTATCTCAACAATGTCCTTCGAAGCAGTGCCTACAGACTTTCAACGAAAAACTTGTTGAGCTCTTCGGTGAAACTCTTTATGGTGGCCACCGAATGCCGGTACGGCAACACGCGCTATTTCTCGCCAACGACACCGGAAGAATTTTTTCTTTACGTTCGCGCCTCGGCTGCTGTGCCATACTTGCATCCCAGCGTGGCAATTGACGGCGAAGAGTACATTGACGGCAGGCTTTCGGATCCTCTGCCGATTGAAAAGGCTCTTTCGGACGGTCACGATGAGATCATCGTCGTCTGCAATCGACCTCAACTGGAAATGAGTGGCCTGAACTTGTTTCTCTCGTGCCTCTGCACAATGAAATACCCGGGCCGGCAACAGATGCTTCGCTCACTAGCAAAAATGCGCGAGATTGGGGACCTCGTCCAAAAATACAGCACTCGCGTGCAAGTTATCCTGCCATCGACTGAGCCTTCCGTACGTTGGCAATTTGATAGTTCAAGTGCGCACATTAACCAGCTTGTCGATCTTGGTATTCGTGCTGCCCTTACGTTTCTCGCGTAAGGGTATTTTTTATGTTCTTTTTTCTTTCTGGTGCCCTCGGCAGGAATCGGACCTGCATCACCGGTTTCGAAGACCGATACTCTATCCGTTGAGCTACGAGGGCAGGTGGGCTCACAATACAATATGACTTCCGAATAATCAAAAAATTGCTATCATTGGCACATGACTAAAAGGTTCACAATTCCCGGAGAAATAACGCATGTCACTCAAACGCTTGAGCGCGCAGGTTTTGAAGCATACCTCGTCGGCGGCTGTGTGCGCGACCTTTATCGCGACGTCGTGCCAAAAGACTGGGACGTAACGACCAATGCGAAGCCGAATGAGATTATGGCGCTCTTTCCAAAAACATTCTACGAAAACGATTACGGGACCGTCGGCGTGGTCAACGAGGCCATCGCGGAGGACGATGCAGGAAAATCCACACTTCGTGTTGTTGAGGTGACGCCATACCGCAAAGAAACGACCTATAGTAACTTTCGACATCCAGACAAAGTTGATTTTGACGGCACCCTCGAAGATGACCTCTTACGCCGCGACTTTACGATGAACGCGATCGCGTACAGTGTCACAAAGGGGGTCATCATCGACCCGCACGGCGGGGAAAAAGATATTGAGCGAAAACTGATCAAGACGGTCGGGAAACCTGAAGATCGTTTCCATGAGGATGCGCTCCGTGTGATGCGAGCGGTGCGCTTCGGCGCAGAGCTCGCTTTCACTATTGAAAAAGAGACGATGGATGCTGTGGTGAAATTTGCACACCGACTCGAGAAGATCGCCGATGAGCGTGTCCACGACGAATTCGTAAAAATTATTATGAGTGAGCGGCCAATGGAAGGGGTCGTCCTCCTTCACCACACAGGTGTCCTCAAATACGTGTTGCCGGAACTTGAACAAGGCATTAACTGCGAGCAAAACGGGGACCACATCTACCATGTGTGGGAACATAACCTTCGCGCGCTTCAACATTCGGCCGACCGAGGATGGCCACTTCATGTGCGTGTCGCGGCACTTCTTCACGATGTTGCAAAGCCGGCAACGCGCAAATGGTCCGACGAGAAAAAAGATTGGACATTCTACGGACACGACGTGGTGGGCGGACGCATGAGCGCAAAAACGCTCGAGCGGCTCAAGTTTCCAAGGAAATTCATCGACGATGTGTCCACGCTCGTGCGCTATCACTTGTTCTTCTCCGACATCGAAAAAATCACGCTCTCTGCGGTGCGCCGCATTGTGTCCAACGTCGGGCCGGAGCTTGTGTGGGATTTGATGAATGTTCGCGCCTGCGATCGCATCGGCATGGGGCGCCCAAAGGAGACACCGTACCGCTTGCGCAAATATCACTCAATGATCGAAGAGGCGATGCGTGCGCCAGTCTCCGTTGGAATGCTTAAGATAGACGGTGCGAAAATCATGGAAACAACCGGCGAAAAACCTTCACCACGCATCGGCTGGATTCTCCACGCGCTCTTTGAGGAGGTGTTGGAAAAACCAGAACTGAACACGGAAGAATATTTAACGAAACGCGCCAAAGAGCTCACGGCCCTTCCGAAGCAAGAACTCCAAAAACTCGGTGAAGCGGGGAAGGAAACAAAAGAAAAGAAAGAGGGCGAAGAAGTCGCAGAGATCCGCAAAAAATACGGCGTCAAGTGATAAAACATCCTTGGTGGCGTCCAAGGATGCGTAATTTACGAATTGTCACGATCTCTTTCCCACTTATACCAAACAAAGGACTTAACGATCCTGGAATCACTGACAAACATAAAAATGCTAAGAACAATAAAACATGTCACCGTCAAAGTCACCAAAACCACCCCTATGGCAAGCGCACAAATCACAGACAAAACTAAGAAACCCGCAAAACAAGCAATGAGAGCAGCGACAATCGCGACGGGCCACGGACCAGAATCGGTGAAAACCGATACCACCATCGCATAGTTGTAGAAAAAAGAAGCAAACCCACAAATCGTCAGAATTCTGACTGTCCACACTATTGTGCGCTGATACTTATCGAACAGTAGTGGGCGACCACCAATAGCAAGAGTTTCTCTGCAAAATAAATTCGAGTCCAACAGTCTCAACACAATTACCACGCCGAACGACCCCGCAACTAAAGCGATGGGGAGGAATTGCCAAAGTAACATCCAAGTTCTCCTTATGTGCAAGTGAAATGAGTCGCCACTTCGCAACATAAAACAATATTGCTTTCCTGTGTTGGAACACGCCTAACAACAGACGATAAACCCCGTTATACAAGGGGATTCTAGTAATTTGCAATTTTTGTTCGTCTGTAGTAACATTTTTTTATGAATCAACGGCTTACAGCAAAACTCAAAAAGACCGGATTGAGTGAAAAAGAGGCGCAGGTGTATGCCCTGCTTTTAGATGGGGGCGGTTTATACCCATCGCGCATTGCAGAGGTCACAAAAATAAACCGCTCTACTGTCTACAAGACGCTTACTGCACTTGCAATCAAAGGCATCGTGAGTGAGATCGAGAACCACAAAAAATATTTCTATATCCCGAATAAACTCTCGCGGCTCGTCGCACATGCAGAGGTAGAGCAGAAACGAGCAGATGCTGCGCTACGCGAGGCGCAAGCGCTTTTTACCGAATTGCCTAATCTGGTGAAAAAAGACAAAACAAATATCTTTTACTTCAAGGGAACGAGCGGTATTCTCGCTGTATTTGAAGACGTGATCAGTTCGGGAAAACATGAATTAGTCTGTTTCTCTAATGCGGCCGCGTTCGAGGACAAATTACCTATTCGCTACTACAAAGAGTACGCGGGAAAGAAAAAAAACGTCGGCATCCATACGCGCGCTATCGTTGTCGACGCAAAGAAAACGCTCCAGTTTCGTGAGCGTGTGTATGGCACGGTCGGAAATCACGCTTCGCCCGAGGTACGCATATTTCCACCAGATACAGCACTGTTTGCTGGCGACTTGAGCGTGTATGGGGAAAGCAAGGTTTCAATGACCAAGCTTTTGTCGGGTGATGTCTTAAGTATCATTATTGAGGACGTGATGCTCCATGGTATGCTAAAAACAATATTCGAAATAGTATGGAAAAATCTCGAAATCCCAAAGAATCCTGCACTGTCTGGAAAAAACTCCCTTGCGGGAGTTTCGTAATTCACAGTTGTGAACGTCGCGCAGAGTTGTGAGCAGACACTCGACATCCATGACGAGTTTCTTCTCGGTGTCAGTCATCTCTAAAATGGTCGATGAGCGATTTCTTCCATGCGATTTTAATTTTCCAAAAATCCATTGGATCGCCGTACATGCTCGATTGGCGACGGTCACCCTTTTTTGCATTCAGGTGTGTAATCCCAACCTCACTAAGCACCTCGTTGATCCAGCGGATTTTTTCATTGATATCGTCACCAAAATAACCATCGCCGAGTGTTCTGCTACACCCACGCCCACTGCGCGTCGCCTCTTCAACAAGGGCGAGGATCTCGCGACGCCACACAGTTTTCCACTCCGCAGGATCCTCACCTTTTTTTCGTTCCTCCTCGGTCACCCTTGTTCGGTGTTCTTGTTCGACTTTCTCGCGACGCCGGTTGATCTCTTTTGCTTGCGTCCTCGCCTCCTCCATAGTAATCGGTTCTTTCTTCAATCTTTCACTCAATTGCTCTGAAGCGTTTTTGCAACCGACAAGCGCCATTTTCGTCTCCTTGGTTTGGTTGAAACAATTGTTGGGGAACGGACCTCCCCTTGGCAGATCCCTCCCTGCACTCGTTTCGCATCGGCGATGTTTAATCGTCACTAAACGTGCGCGAACGATACAGTGTGGTCTGGGTGAACGAACGAAGAACCCACGCACAATCAAGCCCGCAGACGGCACCTTCTTGTCATAAATATGAACGGTTGCTCGATAGCCGGGATGTTTTTTTGATTTGACCGATATCAATTGGACGGCAACCCAAACATTTCGGTTAATGGGGAGCGGTCGGAAGCACTCTATTTCTGCCGACTTTAGCACAGTGACCCTAGGTGCTTCTTGGTCACCACCCACTTCACGACCTACCGCCACCAAAAGTTTTTGCGTCGCTTTGGTTGCCGCGGCAAGACATGACGCTGCCGAGGCAAGATTGAGGCAACGATGAGCCGTGGAGTCGCCATGACTTGAAAGTCGAGTTGCATGTACCAGAAGACGTCCCTGTTGCTTCTTTCTCCTTACGACATCATGCGGTGTGCCGTCAATCATAAACTTCTCCTCTTGGTTGAGATCATGCAGATCGAGGTTCAGGCCCTCGACAGCCAAACCCGCCGGAGCCGTCGAGAAATGGGAAATATCTGACGGCTCTTTCGTTACAATCATCTTGATTTTTATCTCTTACCCTTACATCTTGCTCTTTCTTTTTCCTTACTGTATCGGCCATTTTCCAGGCCTCATTTTTTCTGTCCATGCGCCTATTCCTTTCGTTTGTCAGAGAGCAAAATTGCTCTGTGTGCATAATGACAGAGTGAGAAATGTATTGCAATGTAATTTCGTCATTTTGTCATGATGCGTGATAAAAACCTTATAAATAAGGACTTTTATCAGAAAAGTGTTGACGAAAAAGCCGTCATGTTTATACTATAGACATGACTGACGTAAATACATCACTGGGGTTGCTGGGTTTTTCAAAGACCAATATTGCGGTATTTCTTGCGTTATTGCGTCTGAAACGCGGCAATGTCTCGCAAATCGGGCGCGCGGCAAAACTCCCGCGTACCACCATCTACACCGCCCTTGAAATACTCAAAGAGCGCGGGCTTATCACGCCAGTCAAAGTCGGGAACCACAAAGAGTGGGAAGCGCTTCCGCCATCGCGGCTTGAGGGAGAGTTAAAACGTGGACTCGCTTCGGTACACGAGACAATACCGGAGTTAGAAAAAATTTACGGGATGGTGGGCGAGACAGATGTCGGAGCGGTGGTAAAGGTATACGAAACACGCGCGGGCCTCCTTCATGCATATAATGAAATTCTCAAGTTGCGGCGGGGCGAACGCGTACTCACAATCGAGGGACAAGCATCTATCGAAGCAAAGTACACCAGTATGCCCGTTCAACTCATCATCGACTGGCAAACAAAATTTAGAAAAAGTGGCATCATCCTCGATGCGATTGCGGGTGAGGGCGCACTCACGACACTTGAGAAAGCGCCGGTAAAAGTGCGTGAGGCACATATTGGACGAAGAGTCATCACCACGATTCTCCCGCGCTCGCTCATTAATTTTGAGGGCGACCTGCTTATCTTTCGCCACATTACGCTCATCACTATTCCCAGAAAAAATATTGCCATTGTGATCGAGGAGCCGTACATCACAGAAATGTTCCGGCATCTGCACGGCGTGATCGCCTCTTTCGGCCGAAAAATAGACCTCAATGAGTGGTTCCGCCAGTCGCTTAAAAAATAATTATCCACAAAGTACAAGGTCGAACCTTGAGCATCAATTCCTAAGGTTCGACCTTGTACTTTGAGTTTCGGGCAGCAAAAGAAAAATCCGCCCCTTGTTGCGGGACGGGCGAGTTTCATTTACACAGTTTTTTCTTTTGTCGCGTAGGCACGGGCGGTTTCGAGCGCTTCTTTTGTTGTGATGCTTTGCCAACGGTCAACGACAGGGACGTGAATGGCCTTGAGGTGCGCATTATGCATCTGCACGGCACAACGCAAACAGGTATGCTCCGACGCTTTTTTGATCCACGGGAGTCCGTCCAGATAAAACCCAGCGACGTAAAGCTCACATTCATCGAGAGGGGTTTTTCGAAAGACGAGGTCCCACATGCCCCACTCCTCGGCATGGCCGCATGCGCCAAGCATTGATTCAGTGCGCGAGGTGATGGAGAACCTGATGCACTTGGGCCCACACATGGAGCACAGTTCGGGAATGGTTTTGTTTGCCCCTTGATACACAACGGACCCATTGTGCGTGATCACACAGCCGAATTTCATTTTTTGGCAGGGAGACTCGATCGCCGCGGAAAAACATGCCTGATAGATTGGGTCATCAAAGAGCAGATTACCGCCGGAGCGAATACTCGCGAGGCGCAGTGCGAGCAGTTTGTAGCGCCCCATAATCTGCCTCGGTGCTTTGGTTTTCGGATCGTAGAGTACGTACTCTCTCGATTTCAGTTTGCCCACGAGCGGAGGACGCCTCCCGAAAAATTGCGGATAGGTAAAGTCAATTCCGTTTCCGTCAGGCAACTGGTTCCAATAATGCGAGCCCATGTGCGCAAACTCGGGGTATGGCAGGAGTGAGGCGCGGAGCAATTCTCCACCAAACAGATCCTGTGCCACAAGCGATACAACGGCACAATGTGCATAAAGCGGGTTCTCCGGTGTCCAACCCCTGTCGTCATTGCTGGTTCTTTCGTCACAAATTTGCGGCAAAAGTACCCGAAATTCTTCAGGTGTAATCACGTTACTTGTAGGCATTCTTGTTCCTTTTCAATAAACAATCGTCTGCTCCATAGCCTACCTCAAAGAAAAACCAGTAAAACATTGACAAAACAGGGAAATAGTGTAGCATGGTATGTAGGCACCTTAATTAAATCGGTAGCCAAATCCCAACAATTTTTTGATGAAAAGGAGGCTCAGATGGCGTACGGGCCAAGCAGGGAAAAACGAAATTTACTCATCCGCGAGGATGGATACCGGATGGCGATGGAGTGGAAAGAAGGGGCAAAAAAAGAGTGGCCGGACGATCCGGAACCCCCGAGCGACAAAGATAGACTGGTGCTCTACGTGCCAGGTAATCCGCAAGGCGAAGAGTGGGCGATTTCTTCAGTACGAGGCGTTCTCGTCGGACGCGAACTGCCTGGCGGGCCAATGGGCGAGCGTTTCGGCATTGTCTGTGGCAAAGACGCACGGAGGAAGTCACAGTACGTAAATGGTGGGGGTAAGGTCCAGCCCGACTGGGACGGCACGAGCGCCGACCGGCTCATGGACGGTGAAGATCGTGAATTCGCCCGTGGAGCTATGGTCTCGGAAAGTGACGAGGAACTCCGCTGCCCATTCACACCGAACTGGAATCCGGAAAAAGCGCGGGACCACACCCTTTGGGGGAACAGGTACTTTTTGTGCGGACTCAGGCCGATCACCGAAAAAGTGACCGATGTCGCGACTGGGGAAACAGCCGAGTCAATAGTCCAAAGAGACGGCGTATCAGTGGCCGACGCATATTTCCTCGCGATTACGCACGAACGTCTCGGCAACTTCGAGGGACAACCCGGCGAAACAAAGGAGAGATGTGTCATGCCGGCGAGTGAACTTCTGCGAGATCTGACCAGGGAAGAACGGACGAAAAATGTGCTACCCATTCTCCCATACTCCCAAAAAACGGCCCTCGCGTTGATGATTATCTGCGCTGGGGAGATCTTCGGAAAAAATATGCCCCCAGCAATGGAGGAAGCGTTTGAGGGGGTCCTCGAAACGGCGCGTGAGATTGCGCGGACGTCGAAATATGCGAAACACTTCGAGCGCGTCCTCCAAGAAGGCCCGTGGGAAGTGTGAGACGGATCGGTCGGAATCATGTCGCAGGGTGAAAGCCCTGCGATTTTTTTATTGGAAGCGTCCAGAATACCTCGTTGGCTTTGCCACGAGGATGAATGGACGCAAGATACTTTAGGGCGGGCGGCGGCCCGCTCCGCTTCCAAAAAACTTGCCCGTGGTTCCGCCCGATACTTTAGGGCGGGCGGCGGCCCGCTCCGCTTCCAAAAAACTTGCCCGTGGTTCCGCCCG
>Ga0155394_149_pt2 | contig 9161 bp, 9 predicted proteins | sample RifCSPhighO2_02_FD_106362 | JGI IMG/M metagenome (GOLD analysis project Ga0155394, IMG submission 106362) | Candidatus Lloydbacteria bacterium RIFCSPHIGHO2_02_FULL_50_13 | reverse complement strand
CGCCTCGGCAACGCCCTCGAAGATTCGGACGGCTTCGCGCCTCCGGCTTTCGACTCCTCTACCTCCTCACCATAGATAGCAAAAATACTCCTTTGGAGTATTTTTGTCTCTAGTGGGCGGTAGAGGAGTCGAACCTCTGACATCTACTACGTCAAAGTAGCGCTCTACCAACTGAGCTAACCGCCCTAAAACTTCCCTCTGATTCACTGCCGGTTCGGTGAGACGCTACTTGTGTTACCCACCAAAACAGAACAGTTCACCGCCGTCAATATAAAATACTAACACGGCAATCAACGCGAAACAATAATTTCCCAGTCATGTTACCTCGTAGCAAGCTCTGATCTACTACGGGGCAGGCTCTATTCGAGATCGACTCCGCAGGTTTTACGGAGACAGAACCAAACAGATGATTGACAAAATACATTATCTATTTTGTTGTGTAAAAATTGATGGCTTGCGCTTGCCACCTTTTTGTCGTGGTGTAGCGTAAGAAAAGAGTCAGTTGGACATTGAAAAGGAAACGTAATGAAGACGAACTTCCCGCGCACCATCTGCGTGTTGCTGTTGTCGCTCCTATTTTTCTCAGGTGTAGCCTTTGCCGGAGAAATTTCGGTTGACAACGAAACCCGCCTCAAAGTCGCGGTGGCCGACGAGGCCGCTTCGACCGACAATGAGCAGTACCAGCTTGGATTGATGGAATTGGTGCGTGTCGTCATGTTTTTCTGCGAGAATATCTACCCTCGCCCCAGTACCGCTGAATGTATCGATCGGGCCAAGCACGGCGTCGGAAGCGCATTTGATCCGCATTCCGCATACTTAAACAAGCGTGAATTTAAGGAATTGCGAGACGAAATGTCCGGTGTGGGTTTCGGCGGCGTGGGCATGGAGCTCTCCAAGCCGGGAAAAACATCCGGCGTCATTGTAATCAACGTGATCGAAGACACACCCGCGTACGAGTCGGGCATACTTCCGGGAGACGTGATTACTGCGATCAAGACGCCGAACGGTTTTGTTTCGACGATCTCACTCAAGGATACCGATGCGGCGGTCAAACTGATCCGCGGCGATGTCGGAAAGCCGGTTACGCTGAAAGTCCTGCGCAAAGGCGTGGACCGCGAGCTTGAATTCACGATGGTCCGTGCCACCATCACCGTGGCCGAAGTGAAAGGCGAGCTTATCCGCAACGGCGAAGAGGTTTACGCGTTGATCGAGAATAAGCAATTTCGCAGTAAAAACGACATTGCAATGAAGCGCGAGTTTGGACGGCTCAAAGAGAAAGCAGGCGGGAACCTTTCCGGCCTCATCATAAGCCTTGAAAACAATCCCGGCGGATCTCTGGGTGCAGTGGTGAACGGTGTAGATCTCTTTCTCGACGCGCCGGCCATTCTTGCGATGCGCGGCAACGAAGCGATCACCAATTACGATATGTCGGTCCGCAATCGCAGGCCAACACAAGGAGATATCACCGAGGGCCTGCCAATCCTTGTTGTGGTGAATGGTGGATCGGCCTCGGCATCGGAGATCTTCGCAGGCGCGATGAAGCATTTCGGCCGCGCGGTAATTGCCGGAACCGAAAAAACGTTCGGGAAAGGCATTGTGCAGACGATTGACCCCTCCGGCTCTTTCGATGTTTTCGACGACGGAGCGGCCAAGTACACGAGCATGGAGTATCTCATTGGCTCGGATACCGACTACGTTCCCGTTCAGTGTCTCGGCGTCACGCCGGATATCGTCTTTAGCTATCCCGGCGTCAAGTCGCCAAGGCGGCTGACTGAGTGCGAATTGAATGGCTCTGTCGCTTCGAAGGGTCCTATGGCGAATCCGCCAGCGCACCCTCCGATCAAAGATGCGAATCCCGAGCTCTATCGTAAGGTGGAGAAAGAAATGCTCCCGGCGTATATCCGCCACATGATGCCTAAACTCGATGCGGAAGAAGCCCGGCGTAAGGAGATCGAACAGCAGATCGAGACAGAGATAAGGTAATGCTCACACAGCACATCGAAATAAGATGTGCTGTTTTTCTTAGAAAGACGACCCAAGGTTTTTCCTTGGTTTGGCAAAGTGAAACCTTGGAGAAGTTGGCCGTCTTTCTATGTATGCAGATGCATGTAAATGTCCTCCAACGCGCGGACCGCGTCGCCGGCGGCGATATTGTTCTGGTGATAAAGGACATCGGTCGCGTCTCCCGCCGCCCAAATGCCCGGTGTTTTTGTTTGTTGTGTGCGCGGGTCGATGACAATCTGGCCGTACTGATTGAGTTCGACGAGTCCTTTCACATACTCTGTTGCCGGGATAAGTCCGATTTCGACGAAGATGCCGCCGCAGTGAATCTCCTTTTCCTTTCCGTCGTTCAAGTCATTGTAGACAATGCCGTTGACGAATTTATCGCCGTTCACCCGCACAAGCTCGGTGTTGGTGAGGCCGCGCATTTTGGGATTTGCAAGCACTTTTTGTACGGTGACTGGGTCGGCACGATATTCAGTGCCGCGCTGAAGGAGGGTAACCGATTTTGCGTACGCGAGTAACTGCGCCGCCGTCTCAAAGCCGGCATTTCCGCCGCCAACGACCACCACGTCTTTTCCTGCGAAGAGCGGTCCGTCACAGGATGCGCAGTAGGTGATCCCTTTATTCTCGAATTCTTTCGCGCCGGGGATGTCGAGTTTGCGGCGATGGCTTCCAGAGGTGATCAGCACAGTTTTTGTTTCATAGATCGCCCCGCTCTCGCCCGTCACAGCGAATCCCTCTCCTTTTTTTGCAATATTGTTGACCACCTCGCCCTCTTTAACGTCCACAATGTCGGCTTTGTAAGCCTCGAGGTGTTTTTGAAGCGCCTGCGCGAGTTCGGGGCCGGAGATATTCACCGTACCGATCCAGTTTTCGATACCCTCGGAGACCGTTGACTGGCCGCCCCAGTCTTTGGTAATAAAAAGCGTTTTGAGGCGTTTGCGCGCGGCGTACACTCCTCCCGCAACGCCCGCAGGTCCGCCGCCGATGATGATTAAGTCATACATAAAATAGTTGTATAGTCATCAGTCACTAGTACCCAATTAACTTAATCTTGTCATGGACACACCACCAAAGGCAGTACCAAAGGCGGCCTTTGGGGCAAGATTCTTAAAGGCCGCCCTTGGTACTGCCTTTGGTGGACAGAATTAAGTTAATGGGATACTACTGATGTTTCATTATTCACTTAACGATTTTGTGTTCCCATTAAGCCATTATTCTGTTAAGTAAATAGTGAAAGGTCAGTAGTCATCAGGAAAATTCATCCGCACATCTTCTTTTCACCGGTGACTAGTGGCTGAAGACGGATGACCGATTTTATCGTAATTTTGACCTCCGGAGAAAACTTGGTATTACCCCCAGATCGTCGTCATCTTCTTCCGCTTTTTCCTCATCACGATTGACGGGTACTGCGCGGGGCTTTTCGGAAGGCATGGAATTCCAGATCGCTCGCTCCGCTCCGTCCTTATCTTTGCGCACGGCATCAGTCAATTTTTCATCGGCTTGCGCGAAAAGCGTTTCATCGCCACCACGCTTTCCCGCTTGGCCGACTCGTTCGCGTTTTTGGTTGCTCCCGCGTCCGCTTGCTTCAGGGAAACCTGATGCGATGACGGTGATCTTGATCTCGCCCTTGCGGAGCTTCGGATCGATGATGGCGCCAAAAATGACCTTCGCGTTGGAGTCTACTGATTCCGTGATGACCTTCGCGGCTTCCTGTATCTCATTCATTGTCATATCTTCGCTTCCCGCGATGGCGAAGAGTACGCCGCGCGCTCCGGTGATGGAAATATCGAGGAGCGGAGAGTTGATTGCCATTTGCGCCGCCTCGACCGCGCGATTCTCTCCTGATGCGACACCGATACCCATGAGCGCCGTTCCTGCGTCGGCGAGTACTGCACGGATGTCGGCAAAGTCGACATTAATGAGTCCCGGTGTGGTGATAAGATCGGAAATGCCTTCGACGGCTTGCCGGAGCACTTCGTCGCATTGCGCGAAGGCGGAGAGAAGGGTGGTGTCTTTCGACGAGTTCAGCAGTTTGTCGTTCGGGATGATGATGAGCGCATCAACTTCGTTTTCAAGCTCTTCAAGGCCTTTTTCCGCGATGTTCATGCGCTGTGCGCCCTCGAAAAAGAACGGCTTGGTGACAACGGCGATTGTGAGCGCCCCAAGCTCGCGCGCAGTCTTTGCGATAATGGGCGCAGCGCCGGTTCCGGTGCCGCCACCCATGCCGCTCGCTATGAAGACCATATCCGCGCCCTTGAGCGCTTCCTGTATCTCTTCTTTCGTCTCCTCTGCGGCGCGTCGTCCGAGTTCCGGATTCATGCCGGTGCCAAGACCGCGAGTCAGATTTTTTCCGATATGGATTTTTCTCGATGCGAGCGAATTGTGGAGATCCTGCGCATCGGTGTTCGCCACGATAAATTCGACGCCGCCCACCTTTGAGCGGACCATGTGGTTGATGGCGTTGCGCCCTGAGCCTCCGGGGCCGACAACTTTGATGCGCGCGAACGCTTCGATTTCCGGGTTCACTTTTGGCATAAAGATTAAGTAATTTCCAACCCCGTTCTGCGGGGGTCGTTTTAGTTCAATAATAGGTACAGTATAGCAAAAGACCCGCACGATGGAATGCGGTAAAGACATGGAACGCGCAAATCAAAATGAGAATCGAAAAGTGTCAAAGTGGCGTGTAGATACAAGGTCAGGCCTTGAGGAAACAGCTTTAAGGTCTGACCTTGTATCTGCGGATCCCACCTTATATTTCGAATCTCGCCGTCCAATAGGGCTTAGTCCAGCTTAATCTCGCCATGGGGGACGCCCCTAGTACCCAATTAACTTAATTCTGTCCACCAAAGGCAGTACCAAAGGCGGCCTTTGGGGCAAGATTCTTAAAGGCCGCCTTTGGTACTGCCTTTGTTGGTGTGTCCATGACAGAATTAAGTTAATTGGGTACTAGAGCCTATTTATTATCTTTTGTCGCCCCAAAGGGCGATATTTCGTAAGGTAAAACGCCCTTCGGACTCAATCCTCCGGAACATTTTTCCTTATACCATCCCCAATTAACTCTTTCGTGTAACGCCAGTTTTCGAGGTGAGTCCTTGGCTGAAAGGTCTCACCTCGAAAACTGATTAAGAAGGGGTTTATTAGGGGACTGTCGCCGAATGAGGTTTTTGAGAAATTTTCAACGTGGTTAAGCCACGGAAAACCTTAAAAAATGCCCAAAACGCCATTCGGCGACAGTCTCATTAGAGATGGTATTACAAAATCTCATCTTTTTGACATCGACAAAAAAATAGTTGACGGGCTCTTGGTGCCGAAACATCCGCCCCGCACTGCTGGCGGATGTTTTAGGGAAGCAGTTGTTTGGCCAAATTGCCAAGGGATTCTTTGATGCGTTTCCAAAGCTCTCCACCTCTTGCCATATCTGCGGGGTCGTTCGTTACCCCCCAGATCGCCAGTCCATAGGCGACGAACCATGAGGTGTCTTTGATCTGCTTTTTTGATTTTTGGCTGCCGGCAAAATCAAAATTGATCTGCGGCACCTTTGAAGGAAGGCGCATTGCAACCTTCGCGAAGTCCTCGATCGTTTCAATGCCTGACCCGCCGCCGGTCAAGATGATTCCCGCCGGAAGCAGTTCGTGCTTTCCAATCTTTTTTAAGTGGGCAATGACAAGGCTGAACATGTCTTCCATGCGCGAAAGGATGATGTCGTTCAATTTCTTTTTCGGATATTGATTGCCGCCTTGGCCGAGCTTGATGGCCTCCGCCTCCTCAAGCGGGATCTTGAGCCCGAGTGCGATGTCGTTGGTAATGTCGGTGGAGCCCATCGGAAATACTTCAAGGGAGACTGGTATGCCTTCTTCATAGACCACGATAGAAAGCGTCTCCGCGCCGATGTTGGCGAGGATGCACCCCGCCATCTTTTGCGCTTTCGTCAGCGCAACGAAAGATGCGGCGATGGGTGCTGCACAGGCGTCGATGGGTTCGATGCCCGCTTCTTCCACCGCCCGTATCATGTCGTTCAAATGCTGGTCAAGCGAGGTAACGAGGAGGCATTTCGCTTCAAGCTTCAGCCCGCGCATGCCGCTCGGTCTGCCGTAGACTTTCTTTCCGTCAATCGTGTACTCAAGCGGAATGGTGTGGAGGATCTTTTTGTTCGCGGGGCTGGAAAGATTTTTCTCGCAGGCGCGATGCGCTCGATCAACGTCGTTCTTGCCGATCTCGGAGTCGGCGCGGGAAATGATCGCAGCCCCGACCGTCTGTATTCCCTCAAGGCCGACGCCGCCGACGGAAAGATACGCTTCGCGCACACGAATGTCCGCCGCCCTCTCGGCTTCGTCCACCGCGGCACGGACGCTCCTCACCGTGTCGGCGATATTGGTGATATAGCCGTGGCGCATGCCCCGCGACTCCGCTTTTCCGACACCGAGAATGTGCGGAAGTCCGCTTCCTGAAGCGTATTCGGTGATTACCACGCGGACCGTGTTTGTTCCGATATCAATTCCGGTGATGATGCGCTTGCTGGGCATGTGAGTGTGTGGAGCAGATCCCGTAGGTCTCCGCGCTTCACCATGCTCACTTTCCTTTAGGCGACTGGAATGTGTTTACGATGTGAAACTTGGAGAGCATGGCGCGCTCTTCACATTCCATTATACTCCCGTGACGGCGCCCTTTCAAATGAAGCAAAGAGTGGACAAAGAGAAGCGCGGTGAAAAAGTAGAGCGTCTCGCCTCGCCCGCCGCATTCTCGCTTCGCCTGTGGCACGTTGAGGATGATTTCACCTTCTCCTTTGTCGAGCGGGAAAGAAAGCACGTTCGGCACGTAGCGCCTCTTTCGATAGCGGAGATTAAGCTTTCGCGTATAAGCGTCACCGGCGAATACGAGGGAAAGGGCATAGCGCTTGCCGAGTACGCGCTCTTTCATGCGGACAAAAGGGAGTGTTGATACGCGGACACCTTTTTTTGTAAGATTCGTGATATGAAATGTTCTCATGGAGTTGTGGCCTAAGAAAAATACAAGGTCGAACCTTGAAGAATTAATTCCTAAGGTTCGACCTTGTATTTTTCTTGTATTTTGTGTTGTTATCGACGGGCATTGCTCCCTTCGGTTTTTTCCGCGATCTTGCCGAGTTTCTTCAAACGCTCGTAGGTCCTTGTCTTTTCCATGGTGACCAGGGCGCGGTTCTTTGTTTTGAGTTTCGACAACTTACGGCTAAAATAGCGTCCTTCACGGACTCTCATCAAGGCTTTCGTCCCTTGGACGCGTTTGGTAAAACGGCGGACAAGTGCCGCGCCAGACTCGTTTCCTTGTTTTTTGACCTCAGCGATAACTTTCATATTTATACTGTGTTTCCAAATCTAGCATGGTGGTAAAAAATGTGCAACAGTTCACAAAAAACAGTTCACAAAAAATAACAGAGGGCCACTTGGAGAAGTAGCCCTCGCAGATACAGAGGAACCGAACTGCTCGGTCCTCGCTGATATTTTGTAAAGAACTACTTTATCGGGCCCCTCGCGGTCCGGGAGTCATTTAGACGACTTCACTTACTAAGCGCGTTGGCGCCTGGCTAGACACACGAGGGGGGTTTCCGACAACCCTGATGACATTTTCGAGCGAGTTCTATCAGGGAATCGAACCCGCTCTTAGCCCCGGCGCGGGGCCCTTGTGCGACGATCTCCGGCGGCCATTGTGTAACGCTCGCGGCGGCTCCCGCGGGAAGCCTTCCGCATTCGGCCGCAATCGGCGGAGTGTCGCCCTTGGAACATCGTTTACGCCCAGCCCGCGTTACAGCCGCGTTGTAGTTGCTGGCGGCGTCGACGCAAATGCCGTTGGCCTTAACGATGCGGGCAAGATTTACAACAGATGTGGCCGAGCCCGATCAGCCAATCTGTTGGTAAGTGTAGCAAATCCACAGAAATTGTCAATGGTTCGTAAAATGGTTCGTAAAATTAGTGCCCTTCTTGACTCAAGAAAAGAGTCCTGTAGAACTAATGTGGGCTGGCGAGGCATGTCGCTTCGCCGGTGTCCACCGCAACGCCGACTTCGGTCAGCAACGCAAAGGAGACGGAAATGGAATATACGCATGTTCTTTTTCGTGAACGTAAAGATGTGTCTATCCACAAGAAGTTGGATGGGGAGGGATTTCGCCAAAACGGAAGAGGGGCGATCCTCTGGGTTTCGAGTTGGAATAAGGACGGTCAGTGCTTTATTGGGAATGAACCCAAACTCTGGGAAAACGGCGAGTCCCGCGAGATTCGACTGAACGGTTGTGCGTTTGAGATTGATCGGCATGGGCATAGCGACTGTTTCTCCATAAGTGGGATGGACTACGAGGGACGGGGATGGAAGATCTATCTTGGCCCGGACGTGACATGGAGCGAGATTAAATTCCTCGGATACCGGAACTCTCTCGGGGTAACTGCGAAGGAAATGATAGCGATTCTCGGCGGTCAACCATTCGCGGAGATGCTGGCAGGATGTCGCCGTGTCGTCGAGAAAAAAGAGATGACTGAGTTGCGCAGTGAAGCCGAGTTTGCCGCAGAAGCGCGCGAGACGCTCGAAAAGATCCGTCAGGCGAATAAGCGTGGCGGTCCCGGTTCGCGCAAGGAGGTTGGCGCGCTCATCGATGAGTTGATGGCGTAGGCAAAAATAAAGCGGCGATATATTTCGCTGCTTTTTCATAGCTTGCCATGCTCGCGCCCCGCAGTTTTCAAAGAACACCCCGCGTCAGCGGGGTGTTAGTTTGTATATATTCGCCTCTTGAGTTTTCCTGCCACAGAGCAATACTCGTCATAAGCGGCAGTGAAACTGTTCCGAAGAGGTGTCGTGTGCTCCTTCTTAAAGTCACTGAGCATTTTTTCCGCAGAATTTATGCCACTTTGCACGCTAGAAAGTGAGCGAATGAAGTTTGCCTCATATTCTTCACGGGTTGCAAGCTCAGCTTCTGCTCCAGCCTTATCGCAATTGATCACGTATGCCGCAAGGATGAGACGATATGCATCGTCTGTAGAAAAAACAGGGAAATTTGATTGCGTGACTTGTTCAACTTTCCGATCCACGCGCTCGATGTGCACAGCTGTTTCACTGTAAAAAAACGCAAGCGTCGGGAACAATATACTTATACTGAGCAGTGCGAGAAACCAGACTCGTTTCTGGGGCTG
>Ga0155394_177_pt2 | contig 9222 bp, 11 predicted proteins | sample RifCSPhighO2_02_FD_106362 | JGI IMG/M metagenome (GOLD analysis project Ga0155394, IMG submission 106362) | Candidatus Lloydbacteria bacterium RIFCSPHIGHO2_02_FULL_50_13 | reverse complement strand
AACTCCGTCGTTGCGGAGTTTGTTATTACTTTTTCTTTTTTTCTTTTTCCTTTTTCCTGTCTCTCTTTTTCTTCGCTTTCTTCCACGGAGCGAAGTTATCAAGCTCAAGTACCATACTGTCCCCTTTGCGGCGATACACAGTGATCGACGCGAACTCCGGACTATTCCGCTCATATTCTTCCATCGTTCGCTCGATGGTCCAGCCCTGAAGGATCTTCCCCCAGACGGGTACGGTCTTACCGTGTCCAAAGACCACGACATCCTGATTGGCGCATTCGATCTGGAGCGTAAGCCAAAAATTTCGCAGATCCTTCTCCTTGTCCGCCAAGCTGTCGCCATTGAGCGGCGGGCGATGATAACGAGCCACGGACTCTTTGACCCTTTTGTTCCACGGCGTCACCTTCTCGGCTTTTTTGCGAGGAACGAACTCCTCCATTCCGCGCCGCACTTCGATGATGCGCGCATCTTCAATCGGTTCGATGTGCGGATAAATGATGCGGCACATCTCCTGCGTGCGAATGTAATACGAGCAGAAATATTTATCAAAAGAGTAGCGGTTTTTCTTGAGCCACTTCTCCACTTTTATCGCCTGTTTTTTTCCGCGTTTAGTCAGGCGATAATGGCAGGTTGTGTGGTTTTCATTTCCAGTGCGCTCGTCCTCTCCGTGCCGCACAAGCACCAGCAAGTTCGGCAAAAGAAACACATTCGACATCAAAGGTCTCCCGAAAATCCTATTGGCAGTTTACCATAAAATAAAAAGTGTGTAAAGGGGCTCTGTGCAATCCATCCTTTCTTTGTTTTTGCTATAGTGTCAAAGTAAAAGAATGTTTTTAGGGAGGCGTCGGATAGTGGTTTATTCCACCGCCTTGGAAAGGCGGCATGCCGCAAGGCATCGAGAGTTCGAATCTCTCCGCCTCCGCACATAGAAACTTTACAAAAACTCACATGCGCAACGGATTAAAAATTCTCATCGTCTCGGACGCATTCGCAGGTCTCGCGCTGGGAATGATCGGCCCCATCTACGCGATCTTCGTGCAAAATATCGGCGGGGACGTGCTCGACGTGGGCTGGGCATATTTTACCTTTACGTTTACGTCGGGCGTGATCTTATATCTCATCAGCCGGTGGGAAAACAAAGTTCTCTATAAGGAAAAGCTGGTCTTCATCGGATACCTAATCAATGCGCTTGGTTGTTTGCTGTATTACTTCACCGACACTAAAATCATGCTCTTCATTGTTCAGGCGGTGCTCGGAATCGGCATCGCTGTTTTGAGTCCCGCATTTGATTCGCTGTACTCACATTTTGTAAAAAGCGACGAGGAAGCTTCGGATTGGGGTGCATGGGAAGCCATGGGGTATATTGTTGCCGCTATCGCCGCGATATTGGGCAGTCTCATCGTTGATGCGTACGGCTTCCGCCCGCTTTTTCTCATCATGTTCCTCGCTTCGCTGGTCGGCGCCGCCACCTCCTTCCTCCTTTTCAGAGATAAAGACTATTTGTTGTCGTCAAAGTTGTAGGACTTTTCGTTCATGCAGACACGTAAGAACATATTTCTCTGGCTTTTGTACGACTTTGCGAACTCGATCGTTTCGATCGTGTTCTTTCTCTATTTCGCACAATGGGTCGTCATCGACCGGGGAATTGCTGATTTCTACTTCAATCTGACCTTCACCATTTCGGCACTTCTCTTGTTGTGTACCGCTCCCATTTTCGGGCTTCTCCTTGGCAAGTACTGGCGCCGGATCGCAGGATTGCGCTACACAACATTCCTCACCGTGCTTTTTTACGGACTCTGTGCGCTATGCGTGCTCTCCGACAGAGAAATTGGCGCGCTTCTGTTCTTTGTATTCGGACTTTACAGCTATTTTCTTTCATTCACCGCCTACACCCCCCTCTTAAATGACATCTCACCGCCGGAGCGGAGAGGGTTCGTCTCCGGTCTCGGTATTGCCGCAAACTATCTCGGACAATTTGCGGGATTACTCATCGCACTCCCCTTCTCAAGCGGTGCGCTTGACCTTTTTGGCGCAGGGGCGCGCGCGGAGACACTACTGCCCTCTGTGATTGTCTTTTTCCTCTTTGCACTTCCGATGCTTTGCTTTTTTCAGGAACCCATGCGTGCTTCGGGGAAGATCAATCTCCGCGCGGAACTGCGAGACCTTTTCAAAGAAACACTCGGCTTGCGCGCGTTCCCTAGCGTGCTCTTTTTTCTCGCCGCGTATTTCTTATTTAACGATGCCGTTTCCACTGCCGCCAATAACTTCTCCATCTTTCTTGAACAGGTATGGCATGTCTCCGACACGACAAAAACTTTTATTCTGCTCGGCATCCTTGTCACATCGGCACTGGGGGGCGCGCTTTCGGGAATACTCGCCGATCGTTTCGGGCACAAAAGAACACTGCTCTTTATCGTTACCGGTTGGGTTTTCATTTTGCCGATGGTGGGGCTTCTCCAAAACTTCTTGCTCTTCATTATTGCAACAACACTCATGGGCTTCTGGTTCGGCGCAAATTGGGCGGTCTCTCGTTCGCTGATGTCCCGAATCGCGCCGCAAGGGAAACACAACCTGATATTTGCCTATTTTAGCCTGGCAGAGAGAGCATCGTCGTTCATCGGCCCCATTGTCTGGGGACTAGTCGTTTCAGGACTCGTCTCCATGGGAAGTGATCGTTATCGAATCGCGGTGCTTGCGGTCACCGCCTTCATTGTCCTCGGGCTCCTCATGCTCACGCGCGTCAGAGACGACCGCGAATTTTCAACCGTGGAAAGGCCATGAAACAAATCAATTGAACTGAATTGTAAGTCTAACTTCCCTCTCTGCCACTCCATGAAATATGGACCCCGCTTCCAACCGAAAGCCTCTTGATCGACATTACCGCGAGTGTCATAGCGGCCGGGATCGGAGTGGCTGCGACCAGAGATATGAATGAGCTCCGGCCTCGCATTGCGGGGCGGTTTTTGTTGCTCATAAAATTTGTTTGAAGTGCTCAGAATGACCTCATCCAACGGACTCATCCATCTCCAATTCGATCAATTTATTTAACTCCACCGCATATTCGAGCGGGAGCGCTTTCACGATCGGCTCCATGAAGCCGCCGACGATGAGACGGAGCGCCTCTTCCTCGCTGTAACCGCGCGATTTGAAATAAAACACTTCCTCTTCCCCTATTTTTCCCACCCGCGCTTCATGCGAAATGTTTGACTGATTATTTTCATTTTTTATTGACGGATAGGTATTGGACACTGACTCGCCGTCCAAGATAAGCGCATCGCAGGAAACGGATGACTGCGCGTTCGTCGCGCCCGGCATAATGCGAACAAAACCCCGATAGTTCGACACGCCGCCGCCTTTGGAAACCGACTTTGACCGGATGACGGAAGTGGTGTCGGGGGCAATGTGGATCGCCTTCGAGCCGGTATCTTGCACTTGTCCGGTATTGGCCATCACGATGCCGAGCGATTCACTGCGGGCGCCGCGGCCGAGCAAGACCGACGATGGGTAGAGCATGGTCGTGTGCGAGCCCATATTGCCATTCACCCACTCCACCGTTGCATCCTCAAAAACAAGCGCCTTTTTTGTGTTCAAATTGTAAGTATTCTTCGACCAATTTTCGACGCTGATGTATTTGATACGCGCGTTCTTCTTCACCCAAAGCTCAACGCATCCGGCATGAAGCGAGGAGCCGGTATATTGCGGCGCGGAACATCCCTCAATATAAGTAATCTCGGCACACTCATCCGCGATGATAAGCGTGTGTTCAAACTGTGCCGAGCGTGCTTTGTTCATACGAAAATACGCCTGAAGCGGAAGCTCCACAGAAACTCCTTTTGGTACATAAATAAATGTGCCACCGCTCCAGACTGCGCCGTGGAGCATGGTGAATTTATGATCGGTCATCGGCACGCACTTGGTCATAAAATGCTCTTTGACGAGTTCGGGATATTTTTGAAGCGCAACATCCATGTTCTCAAAGATCACCCCCTTCTTCGCGAGCGATTCCTGAATGCGATGGTAGACAACGCCGGAATCAAATTGCGCGCCGACGCCCCCCAGATAATCGCGTTCGGCTTTCGGGATACCAAGCTTCTCGAAAGTCTCGGAAATTTCTTTCGGCAACTCTTTCCAGTCGTTAGTTTCTTTCACGTTAGGATCCACATAGTACGTCATTCCCTCGAGCTTAAGTCCCGAAAGGTCAGGGCCCCAATTTGGCATGGGTGTTTCCTGCCAAAGCGCGAGCGACTTCAGGCGTAGTTCGAGCATCCATTCGGGCTCCTCTTTAGTAGCAGAAATATGCCGGACGAGTGCTTCGTCTGGACCAGCGACCTTCGTAGTTGTAGCGATTTGCGACATCCTTGACAGTATACGAGGATATGCTAGCTTAGCAACTGGTAGTCTACCTCCCGCTCACTTCACACAAAGGAGATGTCATGAACCCGAAATTCGAAAGGTTTTTCAGTGTGCTTATCGCTATCATCGTCCTTGGAATCGTCATCTATGCGTTTGGGTATTACTCTTTCAAGCTGGAACACTTGCCGCTCAGCATTGCGACACCAGTACGCGCCATCTGGTCAACCTTGCTTGTCTTGATAGGCATTGTCGGCTCCTTCTTTCTCGTCAGAGATTCGTTCAGGGTACTGCGCAGAAATCTCTTCCGGAAATGAAACAAGCCCCGCTCATCGTAGCGGGGATTTTTGTTTCGGAGAAAATTTGACAAAGTACATTTTTAGTGTATCGTAGTAATAGCTCCTTAGGTTCTTTTTCAACTTGAGTCAATAACAGCGGAGGTTCTCGTGCTGGCACAACTATTGATAAACACCGTAGCGCTTGCGGGTATCATTCTCCTGATCTTTTCAATCAGTATCTGGATAACGCGGCATGTCGTTGTCGAAGTGACAAAGAAGCAACAATTTTCGCAATCTCCGATAATCGGCACACTGGCGGTAGCGGCATATTTCACCGTGGCGTTGGCCGTGATCGTGTTATTCTTCAAACACCTTCCCGGAGTGACCGGGGCATTCCTCACTGTAGTCTTCACGCTCATTACCTACCGCTTCTTTGTCACGTTTTTCAGCGCAACGGGAAGTGACGCGGAGGGCATCGGCATTCGCCTCCTCGCGGCGACAGGTGGCATCGCAATCACTCTCCTCTGGACACTCTATCCGAACTGGTTCACGATTGATATCGCCGCTACACTAGTTGCCATTACTGTCCTCGTTATGCTCGGAGGACTCTCGCTTCAGACGGTGACCATCATCGCAATCGGCGTCATGCTCTACGATATTGTCGCGGTATTTGTCACGGGTCAGATGATGGAAGCGGCAGGAGCGGCAAAAAGTATGCCGATGCTCTTCATCATACCGAAATCATTTGCTCTCGGAAGTGCTCCGGCGCAAATGCTTGGTCTTGGCGATGTCGTGATTCCCGGCGCCGTCATCTTGGCGGCGCTTAGGAAAGATATCCCACGGGCATATATCTTAACACTCATTGGATACTTCGTCGGACTTTTGGTTGCCATAGCGGTCGTCTACGTGACCCGCGTGATGCAGCCCGCAACGATCTATTTGGTCCCCGGTGTCTTGACCGGACTCTTGATTGCCGCATACCGCTCCGGAATGCTGAAACAGGTGTTCGCACCAGAAGAATAATCGGTTCGGAAATTTAAAACAACACCGCAAGGTGTTGTCTTTTTTGCCTCCAGTCTCCGACCATGCTATGCTCACGAAAGAATCTTTGCTATCTGAGGATGTGCAATGAGTTTGAGCGACAGAAATGATCCGGCGTTTGTGGGTGTAAAAGAAGGATGGTTGGCGTGCGTGCCGATGATCTTGCTTGGCATCGCGCTCAGCATGGTGAGTTGGCTCTTGGAGTGGGCCTCCGGACACGCCATCACGCTCGAGTTCTTAACACTGTTTGCGCTCTTCTGGTTCCTCGTCTATTTGAGCGAGTACCGTATTTCTTTCTCCTATGTCATTGTGTGGTCGGAGCTCCTTTGGATGGGACACGGCATCGTGCTCGTGGTGAAATATTTCACTTAGGGCGCGTTCATAAATAACCTCCATAAAGTATGAACGTGGCACAAGTGGCCGTAATCATCCCCCCTGCTCTCTGGGCATGATAAACGAGCCCTTAGCCCGCTTCATGTCCGCTCCGCAATCTGGGGCGGATTTTTGTTGCGCAAAAAAATCCGCCCGAGGCGGACTGGTCCTCCGAAAGCTGACCTCTAAAGGGCGAATTTCTGAGACAACTATCTCCCCAACTGACGATTCTTATCCGAAAGCTCGCGAATAAGCCCTTCAATACCCGACTCGCGGATCTTGCTTGCGAATGAGCCGCGGTAAGTCGTGACAAGACTGACGAGGTCAACGGTCACGTCGTAGATCTTCCACCCCATAGCGGACTTCTCCATCGCAAGAGTGATGGCGATGGGGCTCACCCCTCCCTGTTTGAGCTCAAGGCGCACGATGACATCTGTCGCATCTGGGGCCATGCGTAGGGGTTTGAAAACGACCGTACTGTCACGAAAAGAAAGGAGTACCTGCGCATACGTGCGCACAAGGAGTCTGCGAAACTCTTCCGTCAACATCCGGCGCTCATCCTCCGTCGCATCGCGCCAATATCTTCCGACGGCCAATTTGGTCATCGCCGTGAAATCAAAGTGGGGGGCGACTTTATCCTCAATAAGCTTGGCGACCATTTTTTGTCCCTCCGCACCCGACAAACTCGCTTGGTTGTCTTTGATAATCGCGATCACCTCTTCGGTGACGGCCCGAATAAGCACATCCGGCGCAACATCCAAGGCTGGCAATAGCACTTGCCCGCCCGATGGCGCATCGGCGGCAAAAAGCGGCTGGCTCGCGAGGAAAACAGCACAAAAAAACACCAAGCTACGGCAAAAGGAAAACATAACTTCCTCCAAAGGAACGACTGGGGGCAATGTAGCGTAAAAACGTCCATCCCGCAATGCGTGCGGGGCGGATTAACGAGTGCAGTGCTTGACACTTTTGCGTACAACAAACACAATACGAGTCAGTTCATTCTTTTCTATTCGTGTCCCACGGAGGAGCCTTTGAAAAAACTCATCGGACTCATTGCTCTTGTGGCCATCCTTGTCGTCATTGTGCTCGGATACGGCCGGCAGGATAACCGCGACAGAGACACTCACAAGGAGGCCAATATCATATCGACTGAAAGCAGTGCTCGGGGTGCGCCGCCGAAAACCTCTTGCCCGTACACGTTCATAAGCTGGAACATCGCAAATTTCGGTCGCAAAAAGACCGACGAGGAGATTGCGCTCATTGCCAAGGTGCTTGCCCATGCGGACATCGTTGCGGTGCAAGAAGTGGTCGCGGGGAAAGAGTTCGGCGCACAAGCGATAGCAAAACTCGCGCTCGCGCTCGGAAGGACCGGTGCGGCATGGGACTACACCGTGAGCGATCCGACACGTCCGCCGTCGGCCGGTGTCGAGCGATACGCATACTTATGGAAACGGCATACCATGACGGTGAACCGCGACAATGCGCGGCTCGTTCAAGAACTACAGGCATCCGTCGATCGTGAGCCGTATGCGCTCTTGTTCCAACCGAAAGAGTCTGCCCCGCTTTACGTCTTTTCAGTGCACACAGTACCGGTCGCCAAACAACCAATAAGAGAGGTCGAAGCATTGGTGTCAGCAAAAGAAGTCCGCGCGGTCAAGCGTGCGATCATCGCAGGAGATTTCAACCTCTCAAGAAAAAAGGCCGACCCCCTCTTCGCGCGTATCGGATTTACCGGCCACATCACCGCATCGACTTCGCTTAGGGGTTTCGTAGGTCGCAACGGCTACCGATCGCGCCAATACGACAACGTCTACACGAAAGACCTGCGGGTATGTACGGCGGGTGTGATCGACTTCGTGGGGACATATTTCGCTCCAGTCACCGATGAATCGCTCCGTAACGCGCGACACCTCAGCGACCATCTTCCGGTTTTTGTCACGTTCCGCTAAGGGCTCGTCCACAAATAACGTCCTCGTTATTTGTGGTTACGGCCCTTTGTGCCACCAGTTTTTCTTAACGGTAGTCCGTTTTAGAAAAACGGAAGTACTCCTGTGGTGTAACGCCTATATTTTGTGGAACTTACTACGTCGAGCGAGGAGCGCGTGAACATGTCTTCATATTCACAGCGTTCGAGCGATGACGTGGACAAGGATTCTTATCCTTATTTATGGACGGGGCCTAAAAAATTCGACTCGCCTTTCGTTGGGCGAGTTTTTGTTTGAAAACATTTACTAACGGATGTCGCGAATCTCCCGTAGCAAACTGGAAAAGTGGCAACGCCTATGTCGTCTTGCACTATTCCTCACCCTTGATAGCATGGCCACAGACGCTTATTGAGGACTGCAACGTGAAGAATGACATTGACCTTTTTGCTACGGAACAAGAGTTACCGCAAGAACATCGGCTGATGGCAGAAAACTTGCGAAAATATCTTCGGACACACATCCTGCCCTGGGTGCCCGAGTGGGATAAAAACGAACGATGTGTCCCAATTTATATGATCCAAGACCTGATCAAAGAGACGGGGCTTTCCGGTGTCGGTTTTTCCGGAAACTACGGCGGACATGAATTCGTCGGCATGGACTACCTGATGAAGGGCGTCATCATGCGGGAGATCGAGGCGATAGACTCCGGACTGCGGAGCATCTTCTCGGTGCAGAATTCGCTCGTCATGATGCCTATCTATTGGTACGGCACGGAAGAGCAAAAGCGCAAATGGCTGCCGCAGCTCGCGACCTTTGACATCGTCGGCGCTTATTGCCAGACCGAACCCAACGCAGGAAGCGACCCGAGTGCAATGACGACCAGTGCGATCCGCGACGGCAACGAGTACGTCTTGAACGGCTCCAAAGCGTGGATCACCAACGCCCCCGTCGCGCATCTCTTCGTCGTGTGGGCAAAAGACGAACAAGGTGAGATCGGCGCGTACCTCGTTCCATTCGACAACCCCGATCTTTCCGTTCAAAGCGAGAACAAATGGGCGCTTCGGCTCTCGACGACGGGCCGCCTCACCTTCAACGATTGCCGCATCCCGCTCGCGAATAAGCTTCCGGGCGCAAAGGGGCTTGGCTCGGCTTTCAAATGCTTGAACGAAGCGCGTTACGGCATCGCATGGGGCTCCGTCGGCGCGTTGCGCTCTTGCCTTGAAGAGGTCATCCCATATGCGTCTGCACGGGAGCAATTC
>Ga0155394_178_pt2 | contig 9981 bp, 12 predicted proteins | sample RifCSPhighO2_02_FD_106362 | JGI IMG/M metagenome (GOLD analysis project Ga0155394, IMG submission 106362) | Candidatus Lloydbacteria bacterium RIFCSPHIGHO2_02_FULL_50_13 | reverse complement strand
TTCCTCGCAAAACACGGGACCTGCCTCCGGCAGTACATTCATTCCCACCGACAGTATTACCTTTACCGGAAATGCAGTGAACAGTATGGCGGCAAGTATCACCCAGGGAGGATGGGCAGATCTCGAAATCGACGTCAATTCAGATGGTGCGGGCGCTCAAGGCACTTTTGACTACAACGTCAACGCTTTTGGCGGAGTGATGCTCGGCGCTTTCGTGCCGGGACAAACCAAGGCGCTCAGCGCCGCGTACGGCCCACCGCTTCCCATCGGCACGCATCGCTATCGCTTTAACGTTGATGTCACGAATGTGCTCGCAGAATCAGATGAAGTGAATCGTTCGGCGTGGATAACGTTCACTGTTGCCGCCCCATCCGCCACGCTCTCCGCTAACCCGACCACCTGCACCATTGCCATTGGTGCCTCAACCTGCACCGTTCCGTTCACATGGAATATTCAGAATGCAGCCACACCCAATTTGTACAACAACACCCGCGCGCTTCAGTACACCACCAACCCCTCAGATGCCAATGTCTCGTACCCGATTACGAACGGAGCGAATACCGTACAGGCACGCGATGGTTCCACAGTCCTCGCTTCAGTCGTCGTTACGGGAAGTTGCGCCGCGGGCTCCACATGGAACGGCGCCTTCTGCCTCGCGAACGCGTCGGTTGATTCTTTCTCACTCACCTCCTCGTCCATCCCATATAACACCTCTACCATGCTTAACTGGACCACCACCGGCGCCACGTCGGTTACCATTGATCAGAGCATCGGTGGCGTGGCGGTTGACGGCTCAATCAGTACCGGCAATCGCACGGTGACCACCACCTTCACAGTAACGGCAAGCAACGGTGTTGGCCCGAATGCGACCGCTCAAGTGACGCTCACGGTCCTCACGGGTTGTGCGTACAACATTGACGTCAACGGGAATACGATTGTCAACCTCGACGCTTACGACCGCACGTCAGCCGAACAAAATGGAAAGTACCAAGTGACCAAATGGCCGCCCACGCGCTGTTTTGGCAACACCGGTTCTTCGCGATATCTCATCCCGCTTGGCTCGCAGTTCGAGTTCGACAGTTTCTGGAACAATATCGAAGCGGGGAGCAATCTTCCCGGTCCCTACCGGATTCCGTAGCATATTGCTTCAGCAACAGCAAGGTTAGGCGCCTTCCTCTACTGATAAATCGCGTGCGTACCGATTTCTAAAAACAGGACGGAGTCACTCGCGAGAAAAATGAATTTAATGCGATGCGAGCGCGTGACCGAAAAGCCCACGCTTCTTTCTTCTTGCCGTGAAGCTTGTGCGTCTCAAGGCGCGGATCAAAAGGATTGTTTTTGAAAACAATTTCTTTTTCTTTCGCAAATTCTTTTACACGATCCGGCAATAGCTTATATTGCCGCTCAAACTTTTTCGTTACGTGGATCTCGCCGATGTTCATGTCAATTTTTCTCGTCCAGATCGGCCAACGTTTTTATTTTTTTTGTTTTTCCCGCCCTCAACTCTTTCAGCCCCTGCTCAACCAGCCGATCGAGCCTCGCGCCGTCTCCGCCGCTCAAATAATACGTTGGCAGTGTGCCCCCGATAAGCGCTCAGTACTGTTTCAGCGGCAACACCACTATTCCCTCTTCTTTCTCAACCTTTTCTTTTGCGATAGTTATGTAATTCATATTCATATCATACCGCATAAAAAATACATGGTCAAACAACGCAATGGTATCAGCTCACCAAACCGAGTAACGTTGTCATTGCGAGGCCTTTAGGCCGCGGCAATCCAGAGCAATTGCATAAAAACTGACTGGATTGCTTCGCTTTGCTCGCAATGACCGCGGGTTTGCGGCAGAACGCCAAACTCAGAGTTGTGAGCTGATACACGCAATGACTGCCTTCTGCGACGCGTTGACACCGAAAAGGGGTATGCTAGGATGCTCCTATCCTGTCTGCGTGCGGACACGCACAGGCCGTTCTCTTTAATCCGCCCCCCTCCTTATTTCCCTCGAACATCGGGAGAAGTAAGTAAGCGGGCGCGATATTGGGGGAATGAGATTTAAGGAATGGCACCCCTCGGGGAGACTCGTCCATTCGATAAACTCAGGAAAATCTGAGTCCGTCGAACGGATCGGGATGCTCATTTTTTATAGTCGTTTCACTTCTTAAAAAATGGCAAAAAAATCAACTATCGCACGACAAAAAAGCCCGAAATTTTCGACGCGGGCGACCAACCGCTGTTTTAAGTGCGGACGCAAGCGCGGTTACATGCGCGATTTCGGTCTGTGCCGCATCTGTTTTCGAGAATTAGCCAACGAAGGGAAGATCCCCGGTGTCACAAAATCATCATGGTAACGACAGATTCCATCGCTGACATGCTCGTGCGCATGAGGAACGCGGGAAGCGCGGGGAAGGCGTTTGCGTATATTCCGTATTCTGACCTGAAGATCCGCATCGCCCACGTACTTCTCAAAGAGGGTTATATTGCTTCCATTGCGCGAAAGACGCTTAAGGGAAAAACGACGGAGCGCATGATCGAGGTCGGCATACAATATGACGCTCCGCGCAAGCCGCGCATTCAGGGTGCCGAGCGCGTCTCACGACCATCACGCCGTCTCTACGCGGGAGCAAAGGACATCCGACTCGTACGTCAAGGACACGGCATCATGCTCCTCTCGACGCCGAAGGGAATACTCACCGGAGATGCCGCGCGCAAAGAACACGTCGGCGGGGAGATTATTTGTAAGATATGGTAAAGGATAGCCAGTAGTCAGTAGAAAATACAAAATCCTCATTCATGAGCCGCTTAGCAAAAAAACCGATTGTCATTCCGGAAAAAACCACCGTCATACTCGCGGGAGGCGCTGTGGTGGTGAAAGGGCCGCTCGGCGAGCTCTCGCGGGCATTTCCGAGCGTAGTCGCCGTGGAAGTGAAAGAGCGCGAGATTTCCGTTTCGCTCACTGACGCGAGCCGTGAACACAAGGCGCTTTCCGGCACAGCGGTCGCGCATATCAAAAACATGATCGCTGGAGTGAACAAACCGTATGAAAAAAAACTACTGATCGAGGGTGTCGGATTCAAGGCGGACGCGGATGGCCAGAAATTAAAAATGGCATTGGGTTTTTCACATCCCGTCATTGTCGAGGCGCCAAAGGGGATCAAGGTGACTACGGAAAAAGGCGCGATCAATATTTCGGGTATCAATAAGGACGAAGTCGGACAATTTGCCGCGACAATCCGCGCACTCAAGAAACCGGAACCATATAAAGGGAAAGGCATTCGGTATTCCGATGAGATTATTCGCCGTAAACAAGGGAAGAAGACAGCATAATAAAGTCACTAGTACCCCATTAACTTAATTCTGTCCACCAAAGGCAGCCTTTGGGGCAAGATTCTTAAAGACTGCCTTTGGTGTGTCCATGAGAAGATTAAGTTAATTGGGTACTGGTCATCAGTCACTAGTAAAATGCAGAAGCCCTGCTCCCTAACCTAGTGAATACTGATGACCGATGACTGATGACTGATAACTACAATGAACAAAATCGAGAAAAAAAACTACCATCGTATGCGCCGACAGAATCGGATCCGCGCGAAGATCTCCGGAACGGGCACGATCCCGCGCCTTGCCGTTTTTCGCTCCGCGCGCCATTTGAGCGCCCAGCTTATCGACGACACCAAAGGACGCACGATCGCCGCCGCCTCCGACGCGAAATCGAGTAAGGGGACCAAGATGGAACGCGCGATCTCGGTCGGAAAAGCCATCGCAGCCAAGGCGAAAGAGGCGAAGATCACGAAGGCGGTTTTTGATCGAGGTGGCTTTTTATACGCCGGACGCGTCAAAGCGCTTGCCGATGCGGCGCGGGAGGGCGGAATAGTCTTTTAGTATCCCCGATAATCAATGTTATAGTCCGTAGAACGTAGAACGTAGCAAAATTCATGAATTATCTTCTCTTTAACTACGAACTATAAACTACGAACTACGACCTAATTTTATGGAAGAACAAAAAGCAAAAGAACCAATAAGTGACGCGGTGCCAAACGTTGGAAGCGCTCCGGCAGTTTCCGGGTCCCCGAAAAAGGTCGTTGCCTCGGCACCGAAGTCGTTTGGCGTTGCGGCCGATTCTCAAAGGAGGGATCGCGCTTCCCGCACAGGCGTGGGCGGGCGCGGTGGACGCGGACGTGGCGCAGGAAAAGACGACCGCAAGCGCGGAGGCGGACGTAGCCGTGCCGAGCGCCCTCGTCAGGAGTTTGACCAGAAATCGATTGATGTGCGCCGCGTGGCTCGCGTAGTCGCCGGCGGCCGCCGATTTTCATTCTCTGTCGCGATGATCGTGGGCGACCGGAAGGGGAAGGTGGGCGTTGGAACGGGGAAGGCGGGAGATATTTCCATGGCGATGGACAAGGCCGGAAAAGATGCGAAGCGCCACCTCATAACCGTCAAGCTTTCAAAGACCAATTCCATACCGCACCAAGTCGCGGCCAAATCTTCAAGCGCGATTGTCGAGATTATCCCCGCGCCATCGCGAGGACTCGTGGCGGGTTCCGCAGTGCGCAATGTGCTTGAACTTGCCGGTATCACCGACGTGTCGGCGAAGATCCTGAGCGGTTCGAAGAACAAACTCAATATGGCCCGCGCGACATTGAAAGCGCTTGCAATGATTCGTCCCCAACGAAAAACAGCAACTGTACTTGCTAAAGAAGAGATAACAAATGAACAAACTTAGTCTGTAGTTCGTTGAACGTAGATCGTAGGAAAATGCATTTGCTACGGACTACGGTCTACCGACTACTTACTGCCATCATTATGCAACTCCACGAACTCAAACGTCAGCATCCCAATAAAAGCGCAAAGCGCGTTGCCCGCGGCCCTGCAGGGCGGGGTGGCAAAACCGCAGGTCGCGGCACGAAAGGCCAGAAGTCGCGCGCCGGGCACCGTCTGCGCCCCGAGCTTCGTGATATTATCAAGAAATATCCGAAGCACCGCGGCTATAAGTTCAAGTCTATCGCAACAAAGCCGACCCCGATCAATCTCGAACTCATCGAGCGGGCTTTTGAGGGGAGCGACGCCGTCAACCCAGAGACGCTGTTGGCCAAAAAGCTTATTAAGAAAGGCGGGGGACGCATGCCGAAAGTAAAAATTCTCGGTACGGGAACATTGACGAAAAAGATCACGCTTTCCGGCTGTCTCGTTTCGGCATCGGCAAAGCGGGCGATTGAAGCGGCAGGGGGAACGGTAACGTAGTCACTAGTCAGCAGTCACTAGTCACTAGTACAATACAGAGATGCTCGTTCGCGTGACCCCTGATGACTGATGACTGATGACTGATGACTGATGACTAGTATGGAAAAATTCACCCACAAACTCAGCCTTATTTTCTCCGATCCGGTACTGCGCAAGCGGGTTCTTTTTGTGATCTTTGCGTTCGTGCTTTTCCGCATTGCCGCCGCGGTGCCGATTCCCGGAGTGGACGCCGACGCGCTTAAAAATATTTTTGCGAACAATCAGTTCCTCGGACTCTTGAACGTCTTCTCCGGTTCCGGGCTTTCCAACCTCTCGATCGTTATGCTCGGCGTTGGCCCATACATCACCGGCTCGATCATTATGCAGCTCTTGACGATGATGTCGCCGAAGTTGAAGGCGCTCTATCACGAAGAAGGAGAAGCTGGCCGAAAAAAGTTCACGCAGTATTCGCGTCTCCTCACTATTCCGCTCGCAATACTCCAGGGCTTCGGGCTTCTTGTGCTTCTTTCGCGGCAGGGTGTCTTGGGGGTGCTTGATCCGTTCCAGATGTTTATGAATGTCATGATTGTGACCGCCGGCTCGGTGCTCCTCATGTGGCTCGGCGAGCTTATCTCCGAGTTCGGTGTCGGGAACGGTGTTTCACTCATCATCTTCGCGGGTATCGTCGCGGGCATTCCACAGGCAACAATGCAAACGCTTGCTTCTTACGATCCTTCGCAGATTCCGCTCTACCTCTCGTTCCTTGTGGCGGCGGTGGTGATCGTCGCGGGAGTAATTGTCATGACCGAAGCAGAACGCCCCGTGCCGATCACTTACGCCAAACGCGTGCGTGGGGGGAAAATGTACGGCGGCGTTTCGACCTATCTGCCGCTTCGCGTGAATCAAGCTGGCGTCATTCCGATCATCTTTGCGCTCTCGATCCTCCTCTTTCCGCAGTTGATCGCGGGTTTCCTCGCTGGCCTCGCACATCCGTGGGCGCAGGCGGTCGGTGAGTTTCTGCGCGCGAATTTTACGAGCGGATGGCTCTACTCGGCGTTCTACTTCGTTCTCGTCTTCCTCTTTACCTACTTCTACACCGCAGTCACCTTTGACCCCGAGGCAATCGCAACGAATCTCCAAAAATCCGGCGCGTTCGTCCCAGGCGTCCGTCCGGGCGCCGCGACGGCGGAGCATCTGGCAAAGATTCTCACGCGGACAACCTTTGCCGGCGCAATCTTCCTTTCTGCGGTGGCGGTGCTCCCCCTCGCGATGCAGTCGATTACGGGGAATCAGACGCTTGCCATCGGCGGCACCGCGCTCCTTATCGTTGTCTCGGTTGTGCTCGATCTCATCAAAAAACTTGATGCGCAACTTTCGATGCGCGAGTATTAAAATTTGGTAATGGTGTTTGATCATTGACAGAATATAATAAAAGTAGTATACGGAGAGAAGTGGGACCCCATTGAAAATCAGACGAAAGGAGTAGAGCGTGAACATCAATTGGAAAAGCGACATAGGGCTGGATGCAAGTGCCGTTACATATCTGTTTCTCGTGCCACTTTTTGTTATTAGTGTGGTAGTTTCTTCGTTCGGTGGCCTACTCGCCTTAGCTGGAATTTTGGCTACGCTGCATCTCTCGAGTCACAACGAGTTAATGAGCGAACTCATGTGGATTGGCTCACTGGTTTTTCTGGCAGGCGGGCTGGCCTTTTTCGTTGCTATGGAGCTGTGGCCTACATCGCGAGATGATTGGTTGGAGCGCGTGAGAAGGGGAGAAATGTGGGAAGACAGTGTCGCTGCAAGCTGTGCACCACAGAGATCAATTTACCACGAACTCTCCCGCTCGAATTTCAGAGGCCCGTTTCTTTAAGAGTGGTCCAACTAACTAAATCGAACAATTTGCACATAGTTCCCAGTTACAGGACTTAGCCAAACCTATCTGTCGATAGGTTTTTCTGTATTTTATTTTGCCCAAATTTGCTACACTCAATCCATGAACAAGGAGACCTTTATTTTTATTGGCGCGTCGGGATGCGGGAAGGGGACGCAAGTGGAGTTGCTCAAGAAAGAGCTTACGAGACGCGATCCGAAGATGCCGATCTTTTATCTTCAGACGGGACAGTATTTTCGCGAGTTCGTGAAAGGGAAGAGCTATGCCGCGGGTATTGCGCGAGAAGCCCAAGAGCGCGGGGAGCTTTTACCGGGTTTTCTTGCCATGTGGCTCTGGTCGGATATTTTCATCAAAAATCTCACCGGCGAGGAACACCTCATCATTGACGGCTCGCCGCGCACCACTGACGAAGCGAAACATCTTGACGTGGCATTTCAGTTTTTTCGTCGCGAGCATCCGACCGTGGTCCACATTAAGGTTTCGCCAGAATGGTCTCGGGCTCGAATGACGGAGCGTGCAGCAAGAGAGGGTCGCGCCGACGATTCCGACGAGGGCATCAAAAGACGGCTCTCGTGGTTTGAACGCGATGTCCTCCCTACGATAGAGCGCTATCGCCACGACCGCAATTACCGTTTTATTGAGGTCAATGGCGAGCAAAGCATTACCGAGGTGAGCAAGGAGATCATTGAACAGGTGTTTGGGGTACGATAAAACATCGCCACTTGTTGAGCGGCGATGTCGTGAATGTCTACATACCCCAGACTGCCATAAGATAAAAGGCAATCCAGTTAGATATGAGATGAATACACGAAGAAGACAGGAGTGCCTTTCCGTATTTATTTTGGAGACCCCCGCATTTCAGGAATATGATACAGAGCATGAAGCCGGACACGCCCTGAAGAGGGATCTGCCACCAGCCGCCATGAGCATACCCGAAGATTGCTGAAAGCATGATGGCGACTACGAATATGACCATCGGATGCCCTCTTGCCGCGATGAATATCGCAAGCGGCAAACGAAAAAAAACCTCTTCGAGAAGCGCAAGGGATGGTAACACAAGGAACAGAAAAACAATCGGTGACTCCTCCAGATATATGAGGAGTGTGGTCTCGTCGCGCAGTGGCACACCAAATATGTTGAGCAATGCCCCGAACAGAAACTCCACCGCAAACATGAGGACGAGTATTTTTGCAAAAAACCACCAGAGCTTGAATCCTGTCGGCTCGACTCGAAGCCAAGCAATAAGCTTATCCAACAGAGACCTCCGTCACAAACATAATGAACACCGCACTGAATACTGAAGTGCGTGGCGCGTGTTGTCAAGTTGGTTCACCTTCTTGTTCGCGTAATATTTTATGCTAGGTTGGAAGGAGACTGATTCTTTGAGGGGCCAGTTGTGGCAAAAGACATTGACCGCTTAAGCGGACAGGGCCGGCTCGTCATTGTGGCCGGCATGCAGTTTGGTTCGGAGGGGAAGGGGGAGATTGTGTCCCACCTTGCCCCCGTGATGTCGCTTGGCGTGCGCACGGGCAAACCAAATGCAGGACACACGAACTATTTTCACGGCGTGAAATTTGTCATGCGGCAAATTCCCTGCGCGTGGGTGAACCCTATTGCGAAGCTGATAATTGGTGTGGGTGCGGTGATCTCTCTTCCGCTCCTATTGGAAGAGATCAAGCTCATTGAGCGTTACTTGCCGATACGGCGTCGCCTCTACATCGATCATCGTGCGCACATAATCCAGGACGAACATATAGAGAGAGAATCACAGGGCGATCTTGTTGCGCGCATCGGAAGCTGTTCAGCGACTGCCCGCGAAGGCATCGGGACGGCTACTGCGGCAAAAGTGCTTCGGGAAAGGTCGTGTGTGCTTGCGCGGGATGTTCCCGAATTGCGCCCGTACTGCATAGATACCGTTGATCTCATTAATACTGCACTCGACCAAGGGCAATACGTCCTTCTCGAAGGAACGCAAGGGTTTGGCCTTTCGCTCGAACATGGATACTTTCCGTTCGTTACATCGCACGACACCAGCACATCGGCGCTTGCGGCCTCCATCGGGGTGAATCATGCGGACTTTAATACCGATGTCATCGGCGTGGTACGCACATTTCCCATTCGTGTTGCGGGGAATAGCGGACCATTCGATCCGGACTCGAAGGAAGTTTCTTGGAGATGGCCGGAACGTTTCGCGCGCGTGAAGACGAGGGAGCGTTCCAAACGCGCAAAGACAGACATCACCGAATACACATCGGTGACGAAAAAAGTCCGGCGCGTCGCAACCTTCAGTCGCGAAGGATTTCGCCGTGCGTGCCAAGTGAATCGTCCGACGGAGATCGCGCTCACGTTCGCGGATTATCTCGACTGGGCCGTCCACGAAACGGAGCGGATTACTCCCCGCATCGAAACATTTATCGAGATCATTGAGGAGATTGCCGAAGTTCCCGTCACGTTGGTCAAAACGGGGCCAAAAACAACGGTTGACTTTGATCCGTATCGGCGAAACATTCTTCGGCGGCTCGCGATCTAAATTTCTTACTCATGCAGTGGGTGTAGAAATTGGAAGTACTCCTGTGGTGGAGCATCGTATACGTAGACGGATACCTTCGCGGTGTCCGTTTTTTCTTTGCCGATCCCAAAGGTCTTTTTAGCCGCTATCGCGGCTAAAAAGACCTTTGGGATATTGTTGCGCGATGATCCATGCCTATCCATTGACACAATAAAGCCATTGTATATACTTTGGGTTATATGAAAACAATGGTCTCAATTAAACTTGATCCAAGAATTAAAAAAGAGGCACAAAAGGCCGCAGAAGACCTTGGGCTGACCCTTTCTGCTGTGGTGAATGCGCAGTTGCATGAGTTTGCGCGCGCGAAAGAA
>Ga0155394_110_pt1 | contig 10083 bp, 9 predicted proteins | sample RifCSPhighO2_02_FD_106362 | JGI IMG/M metagenome (GOLD analysis project Ga0155394, IMG submission 106362) | Candidatus Lloydbacteria bacterium RIFCSPHIGHO2_02_FULL_50_13 | reverse complement strand
AGTTGGATTTTAGATATACAGAAAGCCAAAAAATTGTCGCAAAGCGACAATTTTGAGGACATTAAGGCATTTGTCCAAAAAGTTGGAACGAACCATCAACTTTTGGACAAATCCGCTTCCTTTTCGTTTTCCGAGCCGTGGGATTATGTGGCTTTGTGCAAGGCGCAAAGCCACCAAGCCGAGGGGCGAAGCCCCGAGGCAACCCTCTCTGAAAAACGCGAAAGTATTGTTATGTGGAGACCAAGGGTCACTATTGGAATACCTGAAAAGGTTACCACAAAAACTGACTAAAATGCAAGTGGCTAACTGGGAAACATGCTATCAGCAGATGCTGGCGGCAGGTATGGTCGAGGCCTTCAAAATCACTCCCTTTAGCCCCCTTGTCGCAACAACTCCGCTGAATCAATAGAACTGGCTATTGACCGAAGTGCTAGGTCGTCGGCACAACAATTCTTATATTCGAGTCCGTCAAAAATCGCGTGAGTCGTCGCCAAATTCTTCCGCTATCGCGTCCCAAGTACATTTGTGTCCCCGTCCTACGATTGCAAAAAGTAATGTAAAGTTTATGCCGCGCCCGGCTCATAGAGACATACAGCAGCCGCCGTTCATCGCCCTCCCGTTCACCCTGGCTTCGTCCTGGGATAAACTCATCCTCTGCGCCAACGATAAAACAGACATCGAATGTCAGTCCTTTTGCTTGGTGCATCGTAAGGATGCTTACCGAATCGGGAGCGGTTTCCTGTTCAATTTTCTCGGATGAAATGCTCACTGCCCGAAGGAAATCTTCGATGGCAGTTGCCGCGGACTCGCGTGCGACCCTTTCAAAGTGTTCACGTATTTTTTGCCGCTCGTCTTCTTGGGCAACTCCCTCCAAAGCGATTGCGAACTTTTCCGGAAGTCCTTCAACTGCGCGTATTTTCTCAACCACGGGAACAATATCGGAAATGAACTTGGCAAGTTTCGTACCAACTTTTGGCAGTAGTGATGGATTTTCAGAAATGCTTTTTACCGCTACCCCGAATCGGATTCCTTTTTCTGCTGCATACCGAAGTATTGTTGTTTGCGCCTCGTCCCCGAGCCCGTTCCTACCGACTTTTAGGATTGACCGGATTGCCAAACTATCTTCTGGGTCTACAGAAAGACGAAGCAGTGATAGCGCCGTGCGGTAACTATTCAATTCCTCCAGTTCCGATTCCGTCGCGATGGACGCCGCTACGCCATTCGCCGAGAGTGTCTGTATGAGTGGTTTGGAGAGCGCCCCATTTCTATCACTTCGTAGTAGAATCGCAATTTTGTTTGGCGTAGCCCCCTCGTTCACTAGCACCTTGATTTTTTTGGCGACGGCATCTGCTTCTTGATTTTGGTCTCGGCATCTTATGATTAGCACTTCTCCTTCAGCGGCGTCATCGCGTGTCCTCGTTGGCTTTGGGAGGCGCGCTGGGTCAAGGGCCGCGACAAATTCTGCTGCACCGAGTATTTTCTGGTCGCAACGATAACATATTTCGAGTGCTAGCCGCTTCGTGCCGGGATATATTTCTGGGAATTGACGAATGCCTACAGGATGAGCGAATCGGAAACCATATATGCTTTGGTCGTCATCACCAGCGACAAAAAGTTCCACGCCCTTGCTGGCCAGTTCGCGGACGATTGCCAAGTCACAGGCGTTCAAGTCCTGGTACTCATCTATCAAAACGTGCTTGTAGGTTTTATCGAGTTCGAAATCCCCCGACTGGTTTAGAAGGCGTTTCAGTAGATAGACGAGTTCGGCGCGAAGTGTATGGCCAAATGCTGTTCTATGCGCCCGGAGCGCTCCGAGAAAGGCGGGATTTGGGAATTGTGCTTCCCATCCCTCCTCGTCCACTCTCAACGTTTCCCAGTCGGTTGAAAGTTGGTGAATTAGGTCTCGAACCTCGCCGATATTCTTGAATCCAAGGGCGCGTTTCAAATCTTCCTGAATGATATGTCGTTCCTCCCAGTCATCAGCAATCCGAATTGGTCGTGGCAAAACGTCAGTCCTCCAAGCATTATGCAGTATCTGTTTTAGGGCGAAAGAGTGCAGTGTGGAAACGTGAGGAATTGACTTTCCGAGTGGTTCGAGTATGGCCCTTATTTCATTTCGGAGTTGTGCAGCAGCAAGGCGCGTGAATGTCAGCAAGAGTATTGAATCAGGGTTGGTATTGTGTCGAAGAATGAGTGATAGCACCCGGCGCGTAATGGTCTTTGTCTTGCCTGTTCCAGGGCCAGCAAGTAACCGCGCGTGGCTACCGATGTGGTCAACGGCTTTCACTTGGTCAGGCCCAAGCCCCTCGTAAATTTTGTCCAATTCTTCCGGCATTATTTCAAAGTAAAAGTTTTATACTTCAGCAGTAACAAAATCGAGGGCATAAGAAAAGCACGCTTGGTTGGCTGGTCAACTTGCACTGGCTGGCTGGTGCCAAAGAATCAAATCATACCCCACTATGCCAACCCCTATTTTGTATTCCATCGGGCACTCGAATCGGCCACTCGCTACCTTCCTCCGGCGGCTGAAGGCCCACCGCGTCAAGACGCTGGTGGACGTGCGCACCTATCCTCGTTCCGCTTATGCCCCGCATTTCAACGCTATGCCCCTGCGTAGCGCCCTTGAAGCGGCGGGCATCCAATATCTCTACCAGGGCCAAAACCTCGGCGGTAAAGGGAAAAACGAAGATTTCGACGGCGCTATCAGGACGCTCGCCCGAATGGCCAAGAAGGGCGTCCGTGCCTGCGTCCTCTGCGCGGAGGCCGACTTTCGCAAGTGTCACAGGCATCTCACCATCGAACCGGCTATGATGAAACGGGGTGTCGAAATGCGCCACATCACGTATGACTAATTCATCCACAACTTTCACGCGTCCTTCGATGGCGCTCGTTGATGTACCGAGAACCGCAGAGGCGCTTGAACGGCTCTTTGCGGGTCTCGACATATCGCAGGAGACGAAGCGGGAATACGTGAAGCGAGCAGGGGCGTTTCTCCGTTACGTTAGCGCAAATGGCCTTACCTTTACTACTCTCGCCGATTACAAACGGATTCTTTCAGAGCGTGCCGATTGTTCCGTATCAACGAAAAATAAGTATCTTACCGTCGCGCGCGTTCTCTTGAAGGAGATGCACCGGAGGGGAGCACTGCCGGTGGATATCACGGAGAACGTGAGGGCGTTCAGTCAGTCGAAAAAGCACCGGCGCGAGGGGTTTGATAGAATCGAAATCGGGATGATAGCCAAGCGCCTGCGGAAGTTGCCGATGACGGCGAGGAACGAGCGGCGCAGGGCGTTGTTTTGCCTTCTCGCGTTACAGGGGTTGCGGCAGGTGGAAGTTACTCGGCTGGATGTGGGCGATATAGATTTCCGAAGGCGCCTGGCTTTTGTCCGCGGGAAGGGGCGGGACGACAAGGAGCCGGTGCATCTTGGACAGGAGACGATGCGGATACTTCGCCGGTACGTGATTCTTGCCGAGATTCGCGACGGGGCGCTATTTAGGAGTATGGGTATACGCAAGAGCGAACGCATCTCGACGAAAACGATTCGCCGGGAAATGGAGGCGGCTATGCGCTCCGCCGGCGTCCGGAAAACCGTGCACGGGTTTCGGCATTACTACATCACCACCATCCTCAAACGCTTCGGCGTCAGGGATGCCCGCAAATTGAGCCGCCACCGGAGTATGGAAATGCTCTTGGTCTATGACGATGAGATGGACACGGAGAAACTCTCGCTGGAGGCCTTCGAGTGCTTCAGGGGATTGAAGGTGAGTCGTTGGAATATCCTTGATTCCTCATTTCGGCGTCATGTCCCATAACCCTAATTACCGGACATTAGGGCCGGTGGGACGGGTGGAAGGCACTTTCGGCTTATTCGGCTCCTGATTCTGGGGATGGCTTCCCTTTTGGCGAAGCATCGGTGGTATCGGTTTTTGGAGATTTGGAATTTTTTTGCTTGTCTTTGTGGTCGAGTTTGAGGAGGAGGTCGAAGAAGCCGACGAGGTTGTTTGCCGCGTCAAAGGCCTCGTCGTTGGCGAGGTCTTTTCCGTAGTCCTCCTTCATAATTTTCTTGAATTCTTCGAGGCGCTCTTTGGAGACGCTCATAGTGGAATCACTGCTCAAGTTTTATATATTTTGGGAAGACACGGTGCAATTTTTCCGCCTCATTCAGAAGCCACTCGAAGTAGGTTTCCCATTTGCTCTCATCGTTGAAATCACCATCCTTGAGAATGCGTACCCCGCTCGCCTTCTTCGTTGGACGCTCCATCCATTCAGGTTTTTCGCCTAACCCGTCTTCAATTTCGTCTTTGTGCTGGAGGAGTTTGGCGTAGAGTTCCTTGTTGTCTGGGATGTAGAGTTCTGCGCCTAGCGAGCCCTCCCGCGAATTGATGGTGAGTGCAACGTGAGCATCCGAACTTCCGATGCTGATGTTTGTCCAGTGTTGCGGGTAACTCTTTTGCAGGTGGAGTTTTGTTTGTCGCCGCTTGGCATATTCTTTGAAGCGATTCCAGAACTCAAGCTGTTTTACTTTCGTGTCGGTCAGTTCGCCCGTGTCGGTTGCGCTCCTAACTGCTTTTGTCCAATCGTTTGGTTTGGAGATTATTTCAAATTTCGGCGCGTAGGGGGAACTTTCGATTTGCCAGAGTTCGATTTGAACAAGATAGAATTCGATGCTTTCGTCGGTGTGCTCGTTCAACCAATCAATCGCCTGGCGGTGTTCATCGCGCACATCCTTGACGACCCAAACGATTACCTTGGCATCATAACCGGAGGCATAGGTGATGATTTTGCCGAGGTGGTCATGGTTGGTTATTTCCAGTTGATTTTCGATGATGATTTTCCTGCCCGTGTTTTCTTCTTCGGCGAGAATATCAACGTTGAAACTACCGATGGCGGCTTCGGTCTGAAGTAATTTGATATCGAATCCTATCTCATCTCCTAGGAGGGACAGATTTTCTTCTTGAGATAGCCACTGGGTAAAGTTATTGGCCTCGTGCTTCCACGCTTCCCGCAACTCCACTTTTTTCAATTTTCCGAGATTGTTATCTGATTGCATAGGTTGTCTTGACTCGTTATTTTCCTCCGATGAAGGTCACGATATCCTCAAAACTCTTGAATTGATAGCGTTTGAAATCGTCTTCGAGAACTTTGAGATATTGCCACGACTGGCCCGAAGCACGAGAGGCATCCTTGCACCATTGCTTCATTCTTTCATCCTTCCGTGCGACTTCGAGGTCTTCGAGGCCCTTCGTTTCAACAACGAACATGGCGTCCTTCGCTCGCACGATGAAATCGGGAAAGTAGTACCTCATTCCGCCCTTGTGGCTCAAATACTCCGTTTGGAAGTGGACGTAGCGGTTATTTTTCACGTAGGCCGCAACGTCATCGGCTCCATCGAGGAACGCGGCGAAACGGGCCTCGAAGTTACTCTCGCAAGCAACGAGATTGAAAATCTGTTTCTCGCCGCCATAGGTTTCTCCCGACCATTCAAAGCCGTTTGCCTGTGATGCGCGGAGAGATTCGCCGCTACCCTCGACGCTCTGCTCGACAAGAGTAAGGTCATTGATGGCTTTGCTGAACACTTCATAGACGGCCTGCTGGGTATTCGGTTCGGAGAGTTGTTTCAGGACTTCCTTATCGCTCAAATCCACCTGCTCTCCAAAAAGAACATTTTGAACGTAGTCACGCATCACGGGGTAGAGGGTAGAGAATTGGCCGGTATTCCTCGTCTGCTGGAGGACGATTTTCGTGTAAAAGGATATGACCTGTTCGGGATTTTTCGAGTACTCCATCCGGTAGGCGTGCTCATCGGCTTTTTCCTTGGTTAGCGCATCTATGAAAATGATATTGAGCACCTCATTCTCTTTATAATGCTTTCGTTTGATGACTTTCTTTTCGAGTTTTTCGATGGCGAGATTGGCGAGGTTCTTTGATTCGCGGGTAATCGCCGGTGTGAGTAAGGGGACTGTGATATCGTACTGCTCGACTTTACGCTCCTCGACGTAGATGACTTTATATGCAGGGGGTTCGGTCATCGTGTCCGTCTCGAACTCAACCTGCTCCTTTTCTAGTTGGCGGATGAATTCCTCGAAAGCGGGGGTGCCGATAACATCAACGCGCTCCTGCCAATTGGTGTTTCGTGCGTCCATACGGCGGAGGCCTCGTCCGATGGTCTGTTCGGGAAGAATGTTCGCTTCGGCGGTATAGGGGCGCAAGCCGACAATCACGGTGACATTTTTCACGTCCCAGCCCTCGCGGAGCATCAAGACGGAAACAACTGCGTGGTAGGGGTTAGCGTCGGAATCCACCATCCGTGCGGCATCGCGGAGTTTTTTGAGGTATTCCAAGTTACTTTTTGATTCGGAGATTTCGCCACTTCGATTCACTTTCGTGTGGATTTCGAGAATTTTCCCCGCGAGGTCTTTATATGTTTCCTCCAGGTAATTTTGAATTTCTTTCGCTGCGGCAGTGTTGTCAGCCATCACGAATAGCAATGGTTTTTTACCAATCTTCGACAATAATTCGTGATATTTCTGCCAACGGGAGACGCCCAAATCAATCCACGGCTTGTAGCGCATCGCGGCGTTATCGGTGGGGGTCTCTCGAAAATCTTTTGTGGATTTTTCGTCGGGGAGGATTGGGCGCTTTACGATTGCGTCCTCAATGGCTTCGGCAAGCGGGTAGTCAACGACGACTTGTGGAAATAGCGTGCCGGTCTGCCGTCGCGGAGTAGCGGAGAAATCCAGTTGCGCCGAGAGGCCAGCACCGCCTCGTTCTTTTAGTTGGGAGTCGAGATTTTGGATGGTCTGATACCAGGCCAGGTCTTCCTCGTGGACGTGGTGGGCCTCGTCATTGATGACGAGCAGGTCGCTGTGCGAGATAATTTGATGCAATAATTCTCGACTCGATATTTCGATTGCGTTCCCTGGCTTGGGGCCGAGTAGGTCGGCCACCGGATTGTCATTCTCATCCTGCTCGCGGCTATAAAGACGATGGATGTTGGTCAGATAGATATTGCCGTCCGGATTCGCCGTAGAGAACTCGTCTTGAAGGAGAACGCGCACGTTCCAATCCTGTTTCCAGGAAGGTGGGATGAGAGGGTCTTCGTTGAAGATTCTGCCATCCGCGAAGTCCGACTTCAGGCGCTCAAAGACAATGATGTTCGGCGCGATGAGAAGAAAGTTTTTCGATAACGAGGATTCTGGCTCGTGAAGTTTATGGAAGTATGCCCAAACGATGGCTAAACTCATCACCTTCGTCTTGCCGGAGCCGGTTGCCATTTTGAAAACATAACGGGGGCAGACCTCCTCGGCTGCACGGGGGTCAATTTTCTGGCTGGTATCGAATTTCCTCCAGATGTCAAAGAAGTTTCGGAGGCGCTCGACTTCATAAAGATAGATAAGAGTTTCGATTGCTTCGCGTTGAGCGAAGTAATACTGAAAATCGGGGTGTTCTTCCTCGAACCAGTAGTGGAGTAATTGCTTGGAGGTTTCCGAAGCCCCCGCGTACTCCTTTTTGCGCCAATCCGAAACGGCTTCGCGGAGCGTGTTTACAATAGGGGATGCGGATATTCGCCGCTTACCCCTTTCACTAGTTTGATTTGGGTTTTGCATTTTTTCGGGTGAAGTAGTTGTGCTCGACCTCCGCGACGGTCATCACTCTCAACTTACTTTTGAGCCGGCGCGTCTCTATGATTTTCGTTGCCTCTTTTGCAAAGAAGGCGTCATTCGTCATTAGAATCTGACAATATCCCCGTTGAGCGCCGAGGATTGCAGATGCGAGATGTACTGAATCAGGTGCATTGAGGTTGGAGTTGAATGAGATGTGTTGCGCGACGAACCAATCCTCTTTGGTTGTTAGGAAGTCGTAGAGGTCGAGGTTCTTATGTCTATCGAGGAAATCCACGAACCAGGCAAGGACTTTTTCAAAATCGCCGCGTTTCAAATCTTTTTGATACGTCTCACGGACTATCCTTCTCATTTCCCAGCGCTTTTCTAGGGCTTTTTCCACGAGAAAAATACTGTCTTTCCGGTAATCCGCAACTTCCATTGTCAGGAACGATGAACTGATGCACTTCCAGCCTCTGCTTTTGATTTTTTCGAGGACAGAAATCGTCTGGGTGTTTCGCCCAGTTATATAATCCAGCACCACGTTTGTATCAACGTAGAAGGCCTTATTTCTTTTTGTCTTTTTTGGCATAAAACTCAACTTTCACTGGTTGGGAAACATCCTGGTGACCTTTGAACTCAACCTTCTTTCCGGCTTTCGTATAAAACTCAACACGGACGGGTTTCGAAACCTTCTCCTGCGCGGTAAACTCCACTTTTTCTCTCCGCTGTTTGGCCATTTTTATATCTTCACTTCTATGACCTTCGAGGTGTCATTGCCGAAAATATCTATGACCTTCACCAGTATTTGATACTGCCCTTTCTGGTTGTATTTGTGCTGGGGTGTCTCCAATTCCAGTTTCGGATTCCTTTTGGTGCGGAAGGTTTGCCAGTCATTCTGAAAAATTGGTTCTCCGTCTGCTGACTTGAGATTCTGATAATCCCAATCAACAGACCAATAATCTATGTAGTCAGCCCAGTTCGTTATCTTTTCTCGCAACTCACTGGGAATGAGTTCCTCGCTGGGGATGGCGAAGTCCTTCAAAGTGACTTTTGCCTCCATTCCTTTTTTTTCAACATCGACCTGAACATAGTCGAGTTCAAAAAACTTGACATCACCGCTTTCAACGGCTCGTTTATCCATTACTTCACGAGGAATCTGAAGGAGTCGTAGACGAACTCCCTGACTCTTTGCCCATTTTATTGCTTCTTCGTTCAGGCCCATTTCCCATTCCCAACCAAGTACATCAAGTGCCGAGAATTTATTATTCTTGCATTCTTCAACAGTCTCTCGTAACTCGTTCATCGTTATAGGCGCATCAACGACCCCCACGTGAATGAAATTATTATTCAACTTACCGTGAATGTGGCTAAAACCACTGACGATGTTCCCTCTATATAGTTCTATGATGAACTTTAGATACTGATTTATCTTCTTTGACCTGTTTCCCTTATGACCCCCGTTTACGACCATGGTTTGCCAATGTTGTCGTTCGTACTTTCCAAGGTTTAGAATCTCAAACGGAAAGAAATCTTTATTTTCCAGTTTCAAATTTCGTTGTAACTCCATTAGGCGCTTTCTCGAAGTGTGTATGCCGAATCGTCCAATGTCACACATTAGCCAGCGTCGACCGAGTCTTTCTGCGACTGCGCCGGTTGTACCAGAACCACAAAAGAAATCTGCAACCAAATCTCCTGGCTCTGAAGAAGCGCTGACTATTCTTTCTAGAACTTTTTCAGGTTTTTGAGTATCAAAACCAATGCGTTCTCCAGCAGTGGTGCCAATATATGGGATGTCCCAAACATCATCGACCTTCTCCTCGGTATATGTGTCGTAAACAACGTGGCCACTCTCGTCTTTGACGTTTTGAATTTTGCCTTTCTCCTTATCCCACTTGATGCGCTTCAATTTTTTAGGTCTATCTAGTGGCTGGGTCTGGGGATTATAATGATAGCGCTCTCGATTCTTTACGTACCAAAAGATTGTATCGTGGTTTCTCGCAAATCCTCCCATCCCCATCATCTGAAACTTATTCCAGTAATACCAAACAATTTCGTTGATAAAGTTTTCCCTTCCAAAAACTTCATCCAGCAAAACTTTTGCGTAATGGCCAACGTGCCAGTCGAGATGAACATAAATACTTCCTTTGTCAGAGAGTAAATCTCTCATCAGCGTGATTCTCTCGTAAAGCATCTGCAGGTAACTATCAGTGCCGCGTCCCCAAGTATCGCGGTAGGCCTTTTCTTCTATCATTGATGGCTTCTTTGTGACTTCCTCGTCCCCAACTTTCACTCGAATTGAGAAGTTGGCTCCGACATCAAAAGGCGGGTCAATATAAATGAGGTCTACCTTTCCAGCAAACTCGTTCTGTAGCGACGATAGAACTAATTTGTTATCACCCCAAATAAGTTTACTGGCATAAGCGGTTGACACCACTTGCCGCTATTTGACGTGCAGCATTCCCTGAACCAGTCGGTAGA
>Ga0155394_107_pt1 | contig 10343 bp, 11 predicted proteins | sample RifCSPhighO2_02_FD_106362 | JGI IMG/M metagenome (GOLD analysis project Ga0155394, IMG submission 106362) | Candidatus Lloydbacteria bacterium RIFCSPHIGHO2_02_FULL_50_13 | reverse complement strand
GGACAGCTTGCCCCGTAAATGAGCGCTTCGCTCTCTACGGGGCTTGCTACGGGGATTGGACGGGCGGACAAGTTTATTGTTCACTCCTAAGTACATTCGCCGAACCAACCAAGTCCCAGAGGAGGTCAAACTGTCGTCTTTTTAGACAACTTTATATTAGCATAGAAGACAAATTATAGCAAGTAAAATAAGTAGTTTCAAGCTTAACCGCTGGTATCTTTCTTTTTTTATGACATTTTAGTAGACAAAAGTAACCTCGTATTGCAAAATACCTGCAGATTTGAGTTTGTCGCAGAGTTCGAGTGCGACAGGAGTTGCTCAAAAGTCGGACTTATGCTAAACCAAAATTAGTGGTACTAATTGTCCTTTGACAGGAGGAAAGTACTGTATGGGTTCTCCGAAAGTTCCATCCATGGAATCCCTTGAGGATCTCTATGCGCTTCTTGAAGTAAGCCCTTTCGCGTCGTCGGAGGTGCTTCGCGCAACGCACAAAGCGTTGATGATGAAGTACCATCCCGATGGCAAGGGGGCCGACGAAAAACGAGCGCAGTCCGTGGATCAAGCATATCGTATTCTGACGAGTGGCCACGAGCGTGCACGCTTTACGCAAAAACTTAAGGACCGGACGGGAATCACCGTCGGGCCGTACGTCATCAAAAAGCTCATTGCCGAAGGAGGCTTTGGGCGAACGTATGTCGGCGAGCACACGATCACCAAACTTCCGGTTTGCGTGAAAGACTGCTCTGCTATCGAGCCGGAATTCGACGACGTCCTCGTGCAGGAAGCGAAAGCAATGTGGGATCTGAGACATTTCTCTATTCCCGCAGTTCGAGACATCTTGCATCTCGAGAATGGTCGACTTGCACTTATCATGAGCCACATTCAAGGGAAGACCTTGGAGCAGATTGTGGAGAAGGCGGGACGGCTCGATTCTGAGCACGTCGCATGGATCACGGAGCGTATGTTAAACGCGCTCATGTATCTGCACCACCATGGTGTCATTCACGGCGACGTCAAGCCGCAAAACGTGATCATCCAGCCGGAAAGCCATACGGTGGTACTTGTTGACTTCGGCCTCTCCGTCGTGAAACAAACTTCACACATGGCGAGCAAGGGGTTCACACCTCACTACGCTCCGCCGGAAGAAGTCGCGGGACAACCATTGCTTCCCGAATCCGACTTCTACAGTCTCGGCATGACAATGATCTACGCCTTGAGTGGTGACCATGATCACGTCGCCCGTGGAAATGTGCCAAAAGGCGTGCCGGAAGAGCTCTGCGGTTTCATCAAGCGGCTCATCGTACGCGATGTGCTTGGACGACCACAGTGGCAAGAAGAGAATCTCTTCGAAGAAATACAAAAACTGCGTGTCAAAGTGTTCGGACGGTCCCGTTCGGGCATGAAGAAAATCCCCGGAGTCTAGAAGACTCCATCAACCTCAACTAATTGAAAAGGAGACCAGAATGTCCGAGTCAGGCGACTACACACCCGCACCGTACTGGAGCGACCACAAATCCTTCAAGACGGCGAAGGCACACTACGACAGCAGTGCGGCACGGAGTTACGACGATGCCGTGAGTGACGGCAAAACGCTCAAAGACCTTATCCCGGCTTCCGTCACGACGGAAAGCACCAACCCGCTGGTCGTCGTCACCGACGAGACTGGCTCGATGGGTGAGTGGCCGGCGGTCATCTTCTCGAAACTTCCATACTTTGAACACGAGGCGAAAGTATACCTCGGCGACGATATGGAGATCAGCTTCGCCGCGATCGGCGACGCACATACCGGCAGCGAGAAATATTGGCTCCAAGTGCGTCCCTTCGCCAAACAAAAAGCGATCGCGACCGAAATCAAAAAACTGGTGATTGAAGGCCAGGGGGGCGGGCAAGTCTCCGAAACATACGAGATGGCCGCACTCTACTACGCCCGCAAGGCCAAGATGCCGAAGGCGATCAAGCCGATCATCATCTTCATCGGCGACGAAAAACCGTACAACATGATCTCGAAAGAGCATGCAAAGATGATCGGGATAGCGAGCGAAGAGCGTATCGCAACGGCCGACGTGTTCGAGGAACTCAAACGCAAATTCAGCGTCTACCTCATTCGTAAGCCTTATGGCTCGGACACATCGAACGTGATGGACAGCACAAATCTGGGAATCCGTAAGGTGTGGGCCGACCTAATCGGTGAGGACCATATCGCTGACCTACCATCTGCCGAACGCGTGATGGACGTTATCTTTGGTATTCTGGCCAACGAAACCCGGAAGGTCCCGTACTTCGAAGAAGAGCTCAATGACCGCCAGCTCAAAGACAAGGGCGGCGCCGCGAAGGTCGAGACGGTGATGAAGTCGCTCAAGACCATCCATGCCGCTCTCCCCGCACCTGGCACGAAGAAGGATGCGGCGGGTGACGGTAAGTCACGCTTGCACACCACGAAGAAAAGCAGCGGGGCGACGAAGCGACTCGTGGACTAAGGCGGAAAGCAATGTCACATCCGCCCCCTGTTCACGACACTGAACTGCTGGTAACACTCTGGCCGAGCTTCCAGCATTTCCCGCGCTTCGCGGCGGATCCCCGTTTGTCGGGGATCCGCTTGAACAGTGCGATGATCGGGGTGCCCGATCTCAAGAACGAATTTGCGCTTCTGGGAGAACACAAGCCAACCGTACCGCTTTACTTCGACATCAAGGGGAGACAGCTGCGCATTCAAGATGTCCACCTGCTCCGAACAAAGAGCGGGCCTCCGGACCTTGAACTCGTCTTGAACCATCCAATCGCGGTGGAAACCCCTTCGTTGGCATTATTCAAGGCGGGCTCCGACAGCGCAATTCTTCGTGAATTGCGCGACGACGGAAAACGCCTCGTCTTCGACGGCGGTCCGCGATACATGGTCGCGCCGGGCGAATCGCTCTGTGTCCGCCACCCGAGCCTCCAAGTGCTCGGCTCAACGTTCACCGACGTGGAACTCGAAAAGATCCGCCTCGTGAAAGAGTTCGGCTTCGTACGCTGGTTCCTCTCCTACGTGGAGAGCCAGCGTGACGTCGATGAATTCCTCGAACTGGTCGGCAAAGACGCGGATGTGTGGCTCAAGATCGAAAACCTCCCCGGGCTTCGCTACGTGTCCCAAGAGTTCGTGAAGCGTCCGAATCTCACGCTCGTCATGGCGCGGGGCGATCTCTACGTCGAGGTCGACCGACCGCACGAGATCTTGTGTGCGCATCGCCTACTCATCGAAAAAGACCCGGAAGCGTGTGCCGCGTCGCGGATACTGCTCTCGGCGATGGGGAATGCGAATCTGACGGTGAACAACATCCGCGGCCTCGCCAAAGGAGCGCGGAAGGGCCATGTCGATGCCGCGAAAATCCTCGCACTCATCGAAGAGGGCGAGCGGGATCCGACACCCTCGTGCGCGGATTTCTCGGAGCTTGCATGGCTTTCCGACATCGGGTACCGCCGGGTAATGCTCTGCGACGAACTTTGTCTCAAGGGCAAACTCCTCGGGCGGGCGGTGAACGCCTTCTGCCAGTTCCGCGATTCATACAGTGCGGTGAAATCTTCCTAGCACGTGCACTGCGGCAACAGCGACCCTGTTGCCGTTTTTTTATTTCACTTTTAGGTTGCTATCTCCGCCCACACAGGACAGTGGTCAGAACCATAGACGTTCGAGGAAATTCCGGCGGACTTGAGTTTACCCAACAATTCAGAAGCAAAAAAGAAGTAGTCGAGGCGCCAGCCGACATTGCGCTCTCTTGCGGCAGTCTTCATGTCCCAGTACGAATACGCATGTTCTTTGTGCGGATGAAAGTGGCGGAACGTGTCGACGTAACCGTGGTACACAAGATCATCGATCCACGCGCGCTCTTCGGGGAGAAAGCCGGTGTTCTTTGCATTCTCCTTCGGACGTGCGAGGTCGATCTCCTCGTGTGCGGTATTCACATCACCGCAAAAAATGACTTGCTTTCCTTTTTTGCGCAACCCTTCAATATATTTGAAAAACGCATCATAAAAATCGAGCTTGTATTTCAGTCGCTCCGGCCCGCCTCCGCCGTTCGGAAAATAGATGTTCAAAAGGACAAAATTTTCGTAGTGTCCGATAATGATCCGCCCCTCGTCATCAAATTTTTTTATCCCGATGCCGTACTCGACCTTTGTCGGTTCCTTTTTCGAATAGAGCGCGACGCCGCTATAGCCCTTGCGGCCTTTTGAGTGCGAGAAGTAAGCAAAATAACCCTTCGGCTTGCGTACTTCTTCGGGAAGTTGCTGTGCCTCCGCCTTCGTTTCCTGTAGACCGACAATATCCGGCGACGTTTCATATAACCAACCGAGAAACCCCTTCTTCGCCGCCGCACGCAGGCCGTTCACGTTCCACGAAACGAGTTTCATGCTGAAATAATAGCACACCTATTTGCATCCTAAGGCCAAATCTGTAAATGTGGAAAACAGAAGCAAAGAGGGGGACCGCCATGCAAAAATGTACCGGTGTAGTAAAGAATGTTGTTTCATTCCATTCGAGAGACTCAAGGCATCCGAGGCAGACAACACCCGGGGCGTGTGAGGGCGGAGGAAATGATCTGCTCCCGCGCAAACATGCTCAAAGGTTATTCACCTTGCCGCGCCACATGACGGCGGAGAGATTAAAAAGGTCGGCGCAGACGATCTCCATGTCGGACTTCAGCGTCGTGATCCCGAGAGAATGTCCTTATCCGGAGAGATTCGAAGCGGGATTCCGTCACGGCCTTGAATCGAACGCGCTCAATCGGCCCGGATATCTCAAACGCTCGTTTCGCTGGGGTTTCTGTTGGGCCAAAGTGTATTACCAAACATTCTTTCCGAATCACCCACTCACTGCAAATTTCCCCGGCGGCCGTGCGAGATTCAAGAACGCCGCAATCGAGTGAACATCCCACGTTGGCGGCACTTAGCCAACGTGGTTTTTCTTTGCACCGAAAAAGGACGAGGTGGTACGGGTTTTACGCGAGCTTGACAAAACCTGATCTATTCTCTAGTCTTCGAGCAGAAGTTGGCTCAAAGGAGACCGTTGTGGCAACACGTAAAAAGGCAGTTGGAGCAAAACCCAAGAAGACTGTTGCGAAGAAGAGCAAGAAGAAGGTCGCGGCAATACCTACAGAAACGGTGTTGGATTTTACATTCAAGCGGGCGGGTAATCCGAGGACCGTCAAGATGAAAGTGGAGTGTGAGCTCACCGCGCCAAAGCCGAATAATGAGCACGAGGAACTCGAGGGGGTCGCCCCGCTCAAGATCCTTTGCGGTGAAGTCTATTACTACCCGATCTTTCAGAGATTCAAAGGCAAAAACACGCTCTATCGAAACATCGCGACCTGTATCATGTGTTTTCGAAAGGGTGATCCGCGGGTAAGCGACTTCGATATCGTAATGTGGTTTTTCACGCCGAACGAGCTCCTCGGATGGAAAACACCAGTAGAAGTCGGTCGAGACACCGACAAAAACGTCCGCACGCGAATCATCGAGGCCGCCGAAGAAGAATCTCCGCTCGGCATCGTCCGCTAACGCCAAACATCCGCCCAAGGCGGATGTTTTTGTTTACACCGCACCATGAAAAGTGCGCGCGGCAATATCGTTTTTCTTATTCAGCTCTTTCGCCTTTCCCCACGCCAGTTCATAGATCTTTTTCATCGCATCGGCAATCTCTTCGCTCTCAATGATAATCCCGAGTTTTTCTCGCCACGAAGCAATCATCACCTTATTATCGTAGATGTTTATCTCGGGCGAAAAATAATATTTGTCGGCCGGAACAAACGCAATTTCTCTTTTTTCCTCCGGATCAAGCGTTTTGCGTTCCCTCCCAGTTGGAGTTTCTGGAACGATTGCGCGAATCAAAATATTTTTCTCCGCTCGCCTCTTGTAATAGGCAGGGAAATAATTCGGAAGTGCCTTATGCATATCGTCTACAGTTGCGTATGCACGAATTGGTTCGGAACTCGTAAGTGTGTCCTCGTACACATGTTCAAGGCCGTCAGTCCCTTCGTAAAAACGGACCTTGGGGCGATTATCAATCGTGTGGAGCAGAGTGAGATCCGGTAGAATTTTTTCCGCTTCCTTTATGAAGCTTTCGGTCTGTGATATCTGCCTTTTCAGATACTCGATAATTGCCGTTGGTGACTCAGCCACATACTCCTGCTTCGGTTCTTTACCGGAGACACGCACCAACTTTTTACCCAAGAGCGTGCCGAGAATGTCGTACCCTGTTGTGCGGTTTATTCCTGCTTTCAGGGAGATCTTGGAAACAGTCTCTTTTCCCAGTTCAAGCAGTGCCACATACACATCCGTTTCTTTTTCGCTAAAACCAAACGACTGAAGAATAATTTTTAATTGTGCATGTTTGCTTTGCATAAGAAAAGTATATACTCCAAACCCGATTTGTGTCAATAATTTTCCACACAAATATGTTGATATGCCTAAACATATTGACAAATATGCCTATTTTTATATTTTAACCGACGCTTTATGTTGACAAAGTGAGCAATCTTTGCTATACTTTTGTCAGAAGAGTTGAGGTTCGTTGAATCACTGCGGAATGTTCCGCCACCACTCCTCGGGGTGACAGAGGAAGGGAGATAGAAATGACTGCCCAAGTTATCATCCGTTGCAAGTATAGCGGAAACAAATTCATTGTTCTCGAAAACGAAAAGGGTGAGATCGTTGTGTTTGCAGATGACGACAGACGCTTCCGTCTACACAAGGAACTGCTTCAGCAATATTGCGAAGAAACGGGCCTGTCTGCAAAGTGTCTGGGTGGTGGATACATTCACATGAAAGAGAAGTCCGTCTCTCTGACTGGAACCAGTACGGATTTTGGAACTGAGCCGAATCGCGACGAAACTGTGACTGCGATAAAAGAAGTCTATCCGGAATACGTGGTGAAAGGCAATACGTTGGTGATTGGCTCAGGCTTCTTGTAATGTTCGGGGCGAGTCAAATCTCGCCCCTCTTATCGGGGACTCAAACTTGTTGAGTCTCCGTAGGGCAAAGTTCTTTGAACCCAACAAGGGGAGAGTCATGAACAACCAGATGCGTCTTGCTGCATTATGCCTACTTTGCCAAGGTTTCTTGTACATGTACAAACGAGGAGACACCGAGGCCTTCAGTAAAGAGTGGTGGGGGAAACCGTTCGAAGACGTAAATGCCGACTTTGAACTCGGCTCTATGCCAGACGAAGTGCGCATCCTTTTTAGGTGGATTAAAGGAACACATGAAATACCCAAAGCCGAATTCACGGATTTGGTCATACATGCCAATGCAATTCTAAAAAAGATCAAAGCTTAGGTTTCACTAGAGTGAAACAGGATGATTGAAGATAGTTTCTTCATTAACAAACCGAATGGAGCTCGTATGGAAAGGCTGATAGAGCAGTTGCACAACGATGAACTGGCGATGAGGCAAGCTGGGCTAGAGATACAAATCAGAGAGACACGCATGGCCATGAAAGAGTTGTTTGGGCGGGATCAGTCCGATACTGCCACGCACCAAGAAAGAGACTCGACGCTCAGTATGACCCATAAAGAGCTCGAGGCGCGACTGAGGCGCCAGCAGGAGGACCTTGTGAAGGTTGTGGCACGCCAAGTAGGGCCAGTGCCAGGATACTCGGGGTATTAGTGATGTGGTTGGATTACAGGGCGCATCCGTAAGATGTGCCTTTTCTTTTTCTAATGAATCTCCCCGGAGCAAGCCCTCCACTCGCTTCACTCCGCATCAGCGGGATATCGCAGGAACTTCGCTCTAGATATCTTGGAAAACCAGCGGTTTCCCAAATCCTTCCTTAGCGGAGACCCCGTGGCAAGTCGACGAGGAATTGCGGACTTTAAACCCAAATGATTCGCGTGGCATTGCCACTTGGTTTCACAAGAAACCAGCTATTTTCTTCTTTTGTCGTGAAATTGTTTGTAGACCTCTTTCAGCCGCGTGTCTGTTACGTGAGTGTAGATCTGCGTTGTGGCGATGTTCGCATGTCCCAGAAGTGCCTGTACTGAGCGGAGGTCGGCGCCGTTTTCCAAGAGATCAGTCGCGAACGAGTTATGGGAAATAAATCCGTCAGTAATCAGATTGTTGTAATTTTTAACCGCAAAGTCATAAATCTCTCCCTCGTAAGGCACGCTAATGATTTTTTTAACTCGTAACCATTTAATATTTTCAGTGGCGACCAAACGGTCAAGCAAAGAGATGCCCGGATGTTTTGCGTATGCAGCTTTAAGCAAAATCATTATTTTACTCAGCGTTTTTTTGGTGGGAATAATCTTTGTTGTGTTCCCGATGTAGCGATAGACATCAATGTTTTCATCTTTTTTAAGCCATCGCGCAAAGTTGTGCCATTTTTTCTCGGTTGAATCATAGATGACGCGTAAAATTTTGCGTACGGGGATTTTTTCTCCTTCGTAGTTATCATTTACCACCACCTTTTTTAGCGTAGAAATCTCTCTCTTAAAAACAAGTTGATCTGGTTTGTGCAATAATTGCAAGCTATACATCGTGTGGTCAATGATGCGACCTCTTGGAAGTTTCACTTTGCGTTTGCGCTCATAAAGATGTGCATCGATGCCAAGCACAAGCAGGAGCATCTGTATGTCTTTGAGCAAAAGCTTGCTTGCGGAAAACATTTTTATAGAACCCCCCTCGTTCCCTTCTGCGTCGTAAAACCCGGCAATAAATTCTTTTATTTCCTGCTTACTGCCCTTAAATATAAGGGGTGGTACCCGCCGAAATTTCGATTTTTCCGTTATCCCAATTTTTCTCAAAAAAGCGACGAAGTCTTTGGAGTAATACGCGAGCGTATACGAATCAGTCCCTTTTGTTTTTTTAACTTTTCCATCGTACCCAGTCGTAAATTTTATAAGATTTTTATAGTACTGAATAAAATTTAGATTTTTATCAGAAAGAATAACCCCCCTTCTCCTCTCGCTAATTGCCGCATCCCCAAGCAAATAGCCGATGTAACGCCATAGTTTCGGGTTCATGCGCCGTGGTTTTATGGATCCGTCGATGCGCACTTTTTTGATACCAGCAACAAAATCTCCTCTTTTTAAATCACGTGCCAAGATTTCAACGATCCCATTCTCAGAAAGACCGAAAAAGCGGTGTTCTGGGGAAACAGAGATTTCATAGCCATCAGCCCATATATTCAAGAGATTTCTCGTGTGGTGTTTTGTTTTCTGTACTATGTTGTCAAAACCGGGCTTCATGGAGTCAAAGTTAAAAGAAACTATTTTCTTGCCCTTATTTTCAAAAAGATTTTTTGCAGAAATAATCGTGTGCGGAAGAAATATCATAGAATCAGGATGGAGACAATGACGAAGCACATGCGGGGTGACCTTTTTTGATATCCCTGCCTTAACTGCATAATGTTTCACAAGACGTTCCACGGAACGCGGGGTGATCCGAAGCGAGTCTTTTTGCATATTTTTCTGATGACTTGAGACTCTCGACTGATGACTGCTATCTGTTGCTCCGTCACGTCCGATATGAATAAACAGCGCATCATCAACATCTGTCCTTTTGTTGAGATAGTCTTTGAGTGTTTTTTTTGCCGCATCAGACAAAAAGACAATACGAACCTTTTCACCCTTGCCTCGCACAGAAAACTCGTCACGACCAAGGTCAAGGTCCCGCGAAAGCCCACAGAGTTCCGAGACACGGAGCCCCGTGGAGAAGAAGAGTTCAAGGATCGCCCGATCGCGAAGCGCCGCAAGACCTCCTCCGGTCGGAGCAGAAAGCAGGCGTTTCAAGTCCTGCGGGGAAATAAGGTCGAGTTCGTGCTCGGGGGTCTTGGCGAGCTCAATCTTTTCGGGAGACATGGTGGAAACTCCTTCCCGCGCAAGGTACTTCAGAAAAGCACGCAGCGCAATAAGATAGTAGTTTTGGGTGCGTTTTTTGAGGGTCGTGGTGGGTACGCCGCGTTTGCCTTCGCTTGCCACCTGACGGTTAAGCCATAATCGGTACTCGCGCACTAGATCGTGCGTAACCTCTTCGGGCTTTTTCACTTTCGCAAAGGCAAGAAAGCGGGAAAGATAGTGGTCGTAGTTTTCCACGGTCTTCAGGCTCCGGCCTTTCTCTATCTCGGTATATTCGAGAAATCTCCGCTTCCACTCGACGATATCCATTCACTTATTATAGGGTGCATGTTCCACTGTGCATAACTTATCCGCCCAAATTCCGGCACGACTGGCGCAAAAACACCTTATGACGTATCTACTCATGAAACCGAGTGGCCGCTCAACCACAAGGCAGCATGAGGTCCGATCTTGGCTGAAAGGTCGGACCTCGGAGAAGTTGGCTGCCGTTGTTCAAAAGACGGCCAAATTCCTTGA
>Ga0155394_119_pt1 | contig 10376 bp, 10 predicted proteins | sample RifCSPhighO2_02_FD_106362 | JGI IMG/M metagenome (GOLD analysis project Ga0155394, IMG submission 106362) | Candidatus Lloydbacteria bacterium RIFCSPHIGHO2_02_FULL_50_13 | reverse complement strand
TACTGTTCAATGTCGATCGTCCGGTGGGGAATGCCGAGGGCATCAAAGTCAACCGGCTCAACGAGGAATTTTTTTTCAATCTCGCGCGGCTTCGATATTCCGAGCAGGCGACACGCTTCTCGCCACCCCGCTTCGAGTTTTCCGCGAAAACTATTGTAGGAAGTGTTGCCGACAATCGCTAAATGCTGGTGGCCGATCCACGCTTCGAGCGTGCGCTGGTCTAGTGCCCGCGCGCTGTCGAGGTCTTCAGAGCGCCTTTTGTTCGATTTGTTCGAATAAAACTTCTCCGCCCCAAGTGCCGCCGTGCGCATGTGTAGCACCGCATCGTAGCGCGTATCACGCGCGATGGCCGGGTGAGCAAATCCGCACTCTTTGAGCAATACGCGAGCGTCGTCAGCAGGTACATACGCCTCAATATCTCGCACGCCACGGTCGATGAGCAACAGCAGTTTCGCATGTCCGCTCTCCTCGAGCGTCTTTTCGCCGACACGCTCACGAAACAGCGTCTCTTTGAGCACCGCGCGTTGAAAATTAAGCAGGTTCTCTCTCCCTCCTTGCGGCGAAAGGCCCGAATTCATCAAGAGCGTGGCCGCCTCCGGGACAACAATCACAGAATACCCTTTCGAGACCGCCTTCCTTTCGATGAATTTTGCCAGTTTCGTTTTGCCTCCGCCGGGGCCGCCGGTGAGGGCAAGTTTCTGTACGCGCGGCTTTGTCGTTGTCACACTCTTCCTTTCTATCATTTCAATGAACGACACTAGAGTGACTTTACCCCACCGGCACAGCCGACGCTATGACAATAGAGCGTACAAGAAGTTGCTTATCCACACCCACTTATGACAATATTGGGGCATCGCCCGTCCCGTTAGAAATTGCGGACGCATTGTGCCAAACATGTCAAGATCAAGAACGTCAAACTTTATAAGTATCAGCCAAGTGGGTTGCGGAACATTTGTGTCCGCGCCTTACTTCTAATGGGATGAAATGTCCATTCTGCAAACGCGGAAAAACCGAAGTTGCCAATTCCCGCACCACGAAAGGCGGTGCGTCGGTCTGGCGCAGAAGAACCTGCACTTTGTGTAAGAAAACTTTTTCAACATATGAAACCACGTCTCTTGATTTTCTCGTCGTCAAGAAACGAAGCGGCCGAAACACCCGTTACGCGCCGTACAAAATTTTTGCTTCGGTCTTCGATGCCTATGCGCAAGGAAAGGGGTCTGATGGAAAAATGCGCGATCGTGGGGACGCGGCGAAAGTCGCCCATGCAGTTCTTTTTCGTGTCGAGGAAAAAATACTTGCGGCAGGGAAAAACATCGTGAGCACCACCGACCTTGTCCGTCTCGTCGGCGGAGAGCTCGAAACGGCTGACCGCGCCGCATTTTACCGTTACGGTGCTTTTTCTCCCCACAAACAAGAGGTGCTGGGGCTATAGCGGGTCGTCGACGGTACGCCAAGTATCTGCTCACAACTCTGAGTTCGGCGTTCTGCCACAAACCCGCGGTCATTGCGAGCAAAGCGAAGCAATCCAGTGATTTTTCATGAAATTGCTCTCTGATTGCCGCGGCCTAAAGGCCTCGCAATGACAACATTACTCTGTTTTGTGAGCTGATACTACGCCAAGAATCCGCGGCGTATTGACCACCAATTGACAACGGGGTGTCGGAACGCATAATACACAAAGAGGCGTGTACATTCTCAATCGCGGAGGAAAAATGGATTTTGCGCTCACTGAAGACCAGCGTCTTATTCAGGAAAGTGTTCGTGATTTCATGCAAAGCAAGGAAGTTGCCACATGGATCAAAAAAGCTGAAACGGACAAAGAATTCCCGCATGAATTCATGAAGCGTGCGGCAGGGCTTGGATATCTTGCCATGACGATCGACCCGAAGTACGGCGGTGCCGGCCTTGGTCCGCTCGACGCCATTGTAGCCATGGAAGAATTCGCCTATCGTTCGGTCCCCTTTTCGCTCAATATTCTTGTGCAGAATTCGCTGGCTGGACATGCCATCGCGACGTTCGGCACTGAAGAGCAAAAAACGAAATATTTGCCGAAAATGGCGGCGGGCGAACTCTTCGGCTGCTTTGCGAATACCGAGCCCGATGCGGGTTCTGACGCAAAAAGTATCATCACACACGCGAAAAAATACGCGGACAAATGGGTGCTGAACGGCAAAAAACGTTTCTGCACGAATGCCTCAGAAGCCGGGATCGCCGTCGTGTTCGGGCGAACCGCCGCGCGTGCACGGGGAGCGCCGGGCACCACGGCATTTCTCGTCGAGATCGGCTCTGAACTCCCCGGGTTTTCTCTCGATAAAAAAGAAGAGAAGGTCGCCCAATATGGCTCAACCTTGTGTGAGTTCAGCTTGGACGATGTCATGGTCGCTGAAGATGCGGTACTCGGGCAAGTCGGTCGCGGGTGGGAAGTGTGCGATAAGACCTTTCGCCATTCGCGCATTTGGATCGCCATGCAGGGTGTCGGCGTAGCGCGGCGTGCCATTGACGAAACCATTGCGTACGGCTCGCTTCGGAAAACCTTCGGGAAACCGATCGTCGAACATCAACACGTGGCCTTCGAACTCGCGAAGGCGCGCGTCGCACTTGAGTCGGCGCGGTTGCTCGTCTTTAAAGCGGCGTGGCAAGAAGCCGAAGGTGATTCCGAGTTCGTCATCACAGCATCGATGGCCAAATACGCGGCGGGCGAACTTGCAGAGAAGGCTTCGTGCCTGTGTTACCGATACTTTGGCGGACTGAGCATCAGCTCCGAGTCGATCTCTTCAAAACTCCATCGTGACGCGGCGATCATTCCCGTCTACGAGGGCGCGTCCGAAATTCAGCTCGCAATCATCGCGAAAGACATGTTAAAAAAATAAGTGCGACCAAAAGAAAAACCCCTCATCAGAGAGGGGATTTTTATTTCCAGAAAACGAACTTAATCTTTGGGAACCCAGCTCACGTCGAGAATGGTGTACGTGGGCTGGTTCATCCGAAACACCGGCTTGATCGGCATTCCGATATACGGCTCGCCTTCCCCAAACTCCGAAAGGTAACCCATGAACTTCGTGCACACGCCGGGAATCTCGACGGAAATCAGCGGACATGGCGTCGAGAGCATGAACCCTGCGCCGGGAAGGTTGGTCATCGAGTGGGTGTAGACTTTTGCCCCGCCAGTATAGACCTCAACCCAGCTCATCTCCTCCCAACAGTCAGGGCAATGCACCCTTGGCGGAAGCCAGATGCCCCACGTTGGCTCCGCTCGGCAGGATTTCTCAATACAAATCCTTCCAAAAAGTCTCCCGAGTACAAGCTCATTAAAAAATCTCGAGAGCGTGCCGTAACTATGGTGGTGAACGATGTGACTCTCATTCTCCCGAACAATGACACCGGCAGGTACAGTTTTCCCGAAAAACTTCCGAGTAAGTTTGACCCCGTCCCATGGAAGTAAGACGACCTTCTGTCTTTGTTTCACGGTCTCCATGATCACCTCCGTTCAAGAATAATGGACGTTACATGCGAACCCGTGCCAGCATGACTAATGGCCATACCGCGGCGCGCGTCGGGCACCTGAAGGCTCATGAAATCCGCCGGTTTGGTCTTGCCGTACTTCTGCCAGAGTCTTTCGTCGCCGTGGATCTTCTCCCACTCGCCGCGTACTTGCCAGAAGATCTCCGCAAGTTGAAAAAGGCCCGTCGCGCCAACCGCATGCATGGAGCCGATGAGTCCTCCCGAAAGATTCGTGGGGAGCCGCCCACCAAGGTAAGCATCGCCACTTTCAATGAACTCGGCACCTCGTCCGTACGGCCGAAAACCAACGTCTTCATAGGTCTGAATGTCGGAGACCGTGAATGCATCATGCGTTTCGGCAAGGTGTAACTCTTCGACCGGATCAGTAATGCCTGCCATGCGATATGCTTGATTGGTCGCGAATCGCGCCGGTAGAAAGCTCGTGAAACCTGGCCAATCGAGATTCCGACCTCTGTAGGTCTCTTTCGTCTCATTGGGAAGAAGCAGTATCGGCATATTGCGCCGGTCCGCCGTACGCAGTGTATGCGAGCCTGCGCCCATGCCGATCACTTCAACAGGATGCGGGGTGAGTGTAAGAGCGGTTTCCTCGTCGCAGAAAATGAGCGCGGCCGCGCCGACCGACATCACACAGCACTCGAGAAACGTGAGAGGCTCAGACACCACTTTCGCTTTCAAGATTTCATCGATCGTATAGTCACCGGGAAATTGCGAGAACGGCGAGAAGCGCGCGTAATTATGATTCTTCTGCGCTATCTTTGCAAGCGTTTCGCGGTTCGGGTGATTCTCGTAAATATAACGACACATCATCAGCGCATAGTAAGTGCTATACGACCACCCCAGATGCGATTCAAAGTCTTTGCAGGCCGCAGAGGCAATGTATGCATTCCCCTGTCGCGTATCCACCTCATCCATGCGCTCCCATCCGATGACGGGAACCATTGATGCATAACCCGATGCGACGGCCATGATTGCCGTGTTGGCACCTGTTCCTCCAGTTGCCCCACCCGTCTTTACTCCAACGTTTCCGATGGGATCAAGCCCAAGATAATCGTGAATCTTTGCTTCCGCCAACAGTTGATCGCCAAAGTGGTCAGCAAACTGAGGGTAGACAGCATAATTCACCATCCCACGAAATTCATGAGGCGATAGCCCCATCCCTTGCACAGCCATCTTTAGAGCCTCAAGACAAAGTTCCGTAGACTGTTTCTCGGGGTAGAACTTCCGAAAGTCAGTCATGCCGGCCCCAACGAGGAATACCTTGCGAGAAAGCTTCGGAACACGAAGATTCCCTGCACCAAATTCAATCATGACACACTCCCTTCGTTCAAAAGAAACTGCACCCTTCACCATGCTACATGAAAAATTTCTTGAGTCAAGGAAGCGGAAGAAGATGCCGCTCAACTTTCGAAGGACGCCCTTGAGCAGGATAAATATAGCCCCGCATTTTCAAATGCGGGGCCTTTCATTTACAACCACGACTATAATAATGCTACCTCCTCTTTTTCCCTGTCTGTTTTTGTTTTTTGGGGGTTTTTGCCTCTTTTTTCTTGCCCAGTGCCAACACTACGGCGGCGTAGATAGCTTGAGCCAACTTCCGATAGTACTCCTCGACTTCCTCAAGCTCCGTGAAATAGCAGGGAAAGTAGACAAAAGACGTGCCCTTTATCAGGAACATGGCATTTAAGCCGAGTTCACGGTCTTCGACCGTCCGAAAATCTGTTCGATAGACGATGGCTCGTCCCGTTTTCGTCACCCCAATGGCGTATTCAACTGCCGTGCCACCATCGGCATCGGCACCGTCAAGACTTGCGACAACGATATGCTCTTTCGCGGCCGCATCCTTTCTGCAGTCACGCACGATACCGCGGACATTAAACTTGCCGCCCTTAAAGAACTTGAGCGCCTCCCGCTGTGGCAGGATCACATCGAGCCCAAGCGGCCGCAGATGCTTCTCAAGACACAGGTTGTGTAAACGTTCACCCGCATTAAACAATCCGCCCGCCAAGTACAGTTTTGTCTTGATCATTTCTCGCCTCCGAAAGTGGTCTCTGTAAAAGATATCACCGTGAGGGTAAATGTCAAACTGCCGACGGGGAATACCGTCGCGACCTTATACCGTCTCCAATAAACCTTTCCACGAAGCAAAATTCCAAAGGCAGTACCAAAGGCGGCCTTTAAGAATCTTGCCCCAAAGGCCGCCTTTGGTACTGCCTTTGGAATTTTGCGAATGTTTCGGGCGCAGAATTATGCAGGAGTTAGCGAGAAATGGTACTACACAAAAATATTCTGCACGGCGAGGCGGGGCTTCACACGCTCCAAAATGCTCGATTCGTCCACATCGGTGCGACCAAAGCGTTTTGCCTGCGCTTTCATAAGGGGAATGAGAAAGTCTGGACTCCGCCATTTGACGATGCTTTGCGTCTCGTCGTCATCGGCTGCGCGACTTGATAAATCTTGTTTAATGAGCATACACAAAAAGTAGAGCGTCGTTTTTTCAATATCCATTTCCTTATGTTTGAATGTGCTTTTGATTGAACCAATGTAATCAATAAATTTCGCGGTCGCACCAAATTCTTCTTGTAATCCTCGGTGTAACGCATGTTCAAGCGTTTCATTTGGCTCGATGGTTTCGCGCATTAAAAGATAGAAGTCATCAAGTTTTATATTATCCGCCCAATATCCTTTTAACCCTTTGGTATAAAAATGATGGCAACAAACCTCCCCTTTTTCATTCACCAAAATTGCCCCGACCGAGATGTGCTGTGGATGCGCGCTGTTTCCTTGAAAATAGGTGGGCATAAATTGAGTATATCAAAACCTCACCCCATCCCCCACTTTCCAGCCACGGCGAAGAGCGGTGCCTGCGGGGACTTCGAGGACATATTGTGCGGGAGCGGTTGGCGTGAACATTTGAGGATATGAGTCTGGCGAGATGTTTGGGGAAACATCAACGATGCGCCAGATAACACTTGGAGTCCCGATATCCAAGTTCGTGGAGACCGGGACTCCAAATTCGGGGCCGATCCAGATGATGTCAATCGCGAAATGCATGTTCGGCATCCAAAAACCGTAGCGGTCAGCACGATCAAAGATGAAGAGCATGCCTTCCCCATCCAAGAGGGCGGGCCGTCCTGAAAGGCCTTTCGTGCGCTCTTCTGGGGTTTCCACGATCTCCACAGCGACCGTCGTGCCGTTAATCACTACGCTTCCACGAGACACCTCGGCGACCGGATCGGCTGTCTCGTGAGATAAAAGGACAAACCCAAGGAGAAAGACAAGGGCGACCAACGCCGCATAATCCCACAACTGTCTTTTACCGAGATGGTGGAGGCCAGCGTCCATGGAAAAATTGTAACATAAAAACAAGAGACTATTCAGCTACCCAACTCGCTGTCGAACGACAACGAGTTGGGTATGACTTCGGGTCATAAAAAATCCGCCCGAGCCGGAATGGTCCGGGGCGGAGATATTTCAGGAGAGACGATAGAGATCGCGAAACTTTCTGTTCAAGTATCCAGTGAATGCTTTTGCGTTCAGCTCTTCGCCAGTCGCGCGCAAAACGAGCTCTTTGGTGTCGAAACGGCATCCGTGGCGATGAATATGCTCACGAAGCCACTCGTTCAGTACACCGAGATCGCCCACAGCAAGCTTTTCATCAAGGTGTCCAATCTCCACTGACGCGGCCTCCCAGAGTTGCGCGGAGATCATGCTACCGTAGAGGTAAGTTGGAAAATAACCGAACGCACCGCTCGACCAGTGGATGTCTTGTAAACAGCCAAGTGTGTCCGTGGGCGGAGTGATGCCAAGGAGCTTTTGCATACCCCTATTCCACGCTTCCGGAACGTCTTTGGCGCGGAGCGTGCCGGCGATGAGTGCCTGCTCGATCTCAAAACGCAACACAATGTGCATCGAGTAGGTGAGTTCGTCGGCATTTACACGAATGAAGCCCGGCTCAACGACATTGATGAATCGGTAGTATTCGTCGACAGGAAGCCCGTCGAGGAGCGGCCGATATGCGTGCTGAAGATGCGGATACTGCCAGAGCCAAAATTCACGCGATCTCCCCACGTGATTCTCCCAAAGCCGAGATTGCGATTCATGTACCCCCATTGAGCGATAATCTCCGAGCGGCGTGCCAAAGTGTTCAATCGGCAAGTTGTGTTCATATTTTCCATGCCCCGCCTCGTGAATAGTCGAGCCTATCGCTTGAGCCCAGCCATCAGAAAAACGCGTCGTGATCCTGCCGTAGCACCCTGTGAACGGATGCGTCGCGGTATCGAGACGACCCTTCGTGAAGTCGTAGCCGATTGCCGTAGCGAGCGAGCGGAGATATTTCATCTGCTTCGCCTCGGAAACCCGCCGCCTCAGTATCGTGGTGTCGGGAACCGGTTGGCGACTGATCGCCTCAACAAGCGGCACCACCGTGGCTTTGATCTCAGCAAACAAGACATTGAGCTCAGTCACGGAAATATCCGGCTCGAATTCGTTGAGCAGAACCTGATACGGGTCGGCAGACGGATCGATATAGCCCGCCATGCAACGCGTCACGTCAACTTCCTGTTCGAGAAAAGGAAGGAATAATGCGAAGTTATTCTCTTCGCGCGCCTTCTTCCACGCCTCGTTCGATTGAATATCGAGCGACGATTTCTCCTCAACGAGCGAAGCGGGAACGCGCACACTGCGCTCATACGACCGCTCTATTTCCTGCATATTCGCCGCTTCTTCGGGAGTAAGCGCCTTGCGATCAATCGCAATGAGCAACTCGCCGATCCGCGGATCCGTTTTGAGTTTATGCGCGAGCGACTCGACAACCGCCAGTTGCGCCCCACGAAGAGCGATGGCCGAGGGCGGCATCATGACCTCATGATCCCATCCCAAAACTTCCAAAACGGAGCCGAGTACGCCAGCCTCTTTGACCATCCTTACGAGTTCTTCATACATTTCTGCCTCTCTATAAATCTGTGTAAAAAGTACTTTGCTGTTTATTGTGCTAACATAAAATCACGCATACCGCAAGCACTGTGACAAAGAACGGGGACACAAAAAAAATCCGCTCGGCCAGTTTGGCCAAAAGCGGATAGGTCGCCTACTTAATACTATTGGTGTTTCCGATAGAACTGCGTGACAAAGAAATCTTTTTTCACTTCGCCGGCCATTTCGAGGTCTGAGTATTGTTCCTCGAAGAGATCGAGGCCGTGTAGAGCGGCAGCCGCGACGATCATCTGCGGAGTCGGACGGGAGAAGTATTTGATCTCCCCCGTGCGAGAATAGCGCAGGTTGTCATACGGCAAGTTCGTCGCGTTATTCGCATAGCTCACGCCAAACACGCCTCCCCCGTAAAGCACGCGCCGAACACCATCAAGCGCCAGTCCTATCAATTCCTTCGGCGTATGCATGAAGAGCGCCGCAGAGGACCACACGCCATCAAACGTGCGAAGCCGATCAGCCCGAAGGTGATGCATGCCAATGCACTCGGCGAAACGGACAGAGGAAAGCAGATGATCACGCGAGCCATACCCCGCCTGATCGAAGCCATACTTTTCGGCCAAGCAAGCCGCATGACTCATCATCGCGCGCGATGCATCAATTCCTTCCACATGAAATGATTTTTGAGGAAGTCCGAAACGCTCCAATGCGCTTTTCCCATCCTTCATGCGGCCCATGAACTGTTTGCGGGCTTCGGGGTCTTGAAGCGCCATGAAGACCGCATCGCGCCCGGTGCCGCAACCCAGATCGAGTACATGCGGCACATATTTGCCGCGATATTCTGGGACATGATTCATGAACGCAAGCAATGCATCGGGAACGTTCCCATGTTCGGGATTCTTTGCGTACGTTGGGGCAGTCTCTTCATAGACAAACCACATGTGCCTCGTAAGCTCGTCAGCGCCAGCCTTTTGGCAGACCTCCGTGGCAATCTCATCGAGCCGCTTTTGGATATCACCCGCCGGTGCATTTGCCGTTTTCAAACGAACGAATTCCGCATCACCCGCCAACACTAATTCGAGTGCCGTTGGTTGCCTCATGATGCTTTCCTCTCTGTAATGTACAAACTGAACGCAAACTAACACACCACATACTCAGGTGCAAGTGTTTGTGTGATTGTGTTTGTGTGTTGTGTTTGTGTGATTGCAAAAGAGATAGGTTTGCACTATTCTTATGAGCGGACTGTTCTCTCTATAAAGGAACTGAAAATGATGAGTAGTTTTCTTATCTGTCCGGTACGGAACGCAACGCCAGAACAACTTGCGGTGATCGAGAACCACAACAAGCTCCTCAATATAGCTGGCGAAGAGGTGTATTGGCCGCACGAACACACCAAACAAGACGGCGATCCAATCGGGATCCGCATCTGCCGTGATAATCGCGAGGCGATGTTTACCCGAGAGAGGGTGCGCGTACGGTACGACCCCACCAGTCGCGGTTCGTGTTTCGATATTGGCATGGCCTCTATCTTCGAACTTGCACATCCGGGATGCGTACACATCGCAAATCCCGAAGAGTTCCTTGCCTCACCGTCATCGCCGCAATTGTCGCTCCTTGTCAGCCTTTTGGAGCGTTCGGACGACCAGCGCCTTCAGCTCGAAATGGCGCAACGCTGTTGGGAAGACTATCCCGTCGACGAGCTCTTGGAGCACACGACGCTTGTATGCAGGACTCACACGCTCCATAGCCCCACGGAAAATACTGGTGCACTTTGTGTCTATGGCCAGATCTTCGCACAGATGCGTTCGACACCTCTCCAGATCAAGCTTGGATTCACCGTTGAGCAAACGCCGAACAAAAGTTTCAATAACGTGCTCCTCTGGCTCGCCGAATATACCAAATACGGTCCAAGAACTGTGTGACTGCAA
>Ga0155394_152_pt3 | contig 10432 bp, 15 predicted proteins | sample RifCSPhighO2_02_FD_106362 | JGI IMG/M metagenome (GOLD analysis project Ga0155394, IMG submission 106362) | Candidatus Lloydbacteria bacterium RIFCSPHIGHO2_02_FULL_50_13 | reverse complement strand
AGGCGGCGAAATGCGTTCGGACTAATTCAAGAATACTGCACCAGAAAGGAAAAGTCAAAGAGTTTTGGTTCGCCCCGCGGAGTTTATCCGCCTTTTCGGCGGACTCAGCGACCAACTGGTATTCAATTTGGAAGTAAACACAAATTAGCGGTTTCGCATTTGGGGGGCAAATTTTAACCATACTCATGCGAATGACAATTCTGCGAGATCTTGACGGCACCGTGCATCATGTTCCCCACGGAGAGATCAAAAAAGTGTCAAATCTTTCAAAGCAATTTTCAAGAGTGAATCTGAACATCGGCATTGCTTATAACTCGAATCTCGAACAAGTAATTTCTGCGGTGAATAAAGTCGGCAAAGAGTTGGCGGATGACCCGGATTGGAAAGAACACATCTTGAAACCGCCGCAATTTCTGCGCGTTGACGATTTTGGCGATTCCGCTATTATCATAAAAATTCTTGTGGAAACTAAACCGATCAAACAATTGGATGTTGCCGGGGAACTTCGCAAGCGACTCAAAATTGCCTTTGACCGAGAGGGTATAGAAACTCCCTTTCCTCAACGAGTCGTCCACCAAAGGCAGCCTTTGGGGCAAGATTCTTAAAGGCTGCCTTTGGTGTGTCCGTGACAAGATTAAGTTAATTGGGTACTAGGAAGTTATTTGTAAACGAGCCCTAATCCGCCAATGAAAAACTTGTGGTGTCCAAGCTACATAGGACCCTCCTATCTAGTTTTGTATAGCTTAGGGAGTGACTCAGGGTACAAAACATGTTATCCTCTGTTTTGGCACTCTTCATCAAAAAGGAGTCCCGTGGAAAAGAGGTATCGCAAGATCCAGTGTCCGCATTGCCCGAAGGTTCTGCGTATCAGCATCTCGGAAAGGTAGTACGGTAAAAAGCTTGAGGTCACTTGTCCGGTATGCAAAAAGAAGTGCCACGCAACAATCCCGGCTCCTTCCGAGCGCAAAAAGGCCGACTCACCGCTCGGAGACATTTTGGATGCATTCGGGGACGTATTCGACGGCCTTTCGGGAAATGACAACAAGAGGCGTTGATCCTCGGAAGAATTCCGAGGATTTTCTTTGCAGAGAAAAAGAATCTCGGCTACCATGATAACATCTCCAATAAACCTTTTCACAAAAGCGCGAAGCGCGACAATATGTTTCGAGATCCCGTTTGTTTGCGAGTATATAAAGTATTAAATAGGGGTAGGTGGCGAAATTGGCAGACGCGCTAGCTTTAGGAGCTAGTCCCGCAAGGGGTGCGAGTTCAAGTCTCGCCCTACCCACTTGAGTAACGAAATAATCGCGCTCTGTATGACGGGATCCTCGAAAACATACTTACTCGCCATGCTCGCAAGCATTTTCGTGGGTAGACGCACTGCGCTTAGGACGCAACGGGGTAACCCATGGAGGTTCGAGTCCTCTCCCCAGCACAAAACAAAAGACCGCCCCGCACAGTGCGAGACGGTTTTTTTCATAATCAGGCCACATCCTGCTTTCTGTTTAGGCGGGATGAAAGAGCCATTAGCCGGTGAGAACTTTGGGAAGCGTGAAATACACGCGCTCTTCGTCGCCCTCCATGGCTTCAAAACTGGTGGCACCGAAGTCTTTGAGGCGAGCGCGAGCTTCCTCGATCAGCACTTCCGGAGTTGATGCGCCGGAAGAAACGCCGACCACCGTGATGCCATCAAACATTTCCTGCGAAAGTGCGCTCGCATTCTCGACAAGGCGTGCGGGAATGCCTTCCTTTTGGGCAACCTCCACCAGTCGGTTCGCATTCGAGCTCTCCTTGGAACCAAAAATGAGAACGAAGCTTGCTCGCCGTGCAAGTTTTTTTACCGCATCTTGCCGGTTTTGCGTTGCGTAACAAATGTCCGCCTTGTTCGGACCGACAATGTTCGGGAAACGCCGCTTGAGCACTTCGATAATCGCTCGCGCATCGTCTACGCTTAACGTTGTCTGTGTAGTGTAAGCGACCTTTTCAGGATCGGGGACCACGACATGCTCCGCATCCGTGGCCGATGCCACCACGAGCGTAGACTCCGGCGCCTCGCCTCTCGTGCCGATGACTTCAACGTGATCGCGATGTCCGATCACAATAATCGTTCTCCCTTCGCTTGCGTAACGCCTGACCTCTTTGTGTACCTTCGTCACCAACGGACACACCGCGTCGATGACTTTGATGTTTCTCGACCTTGCCTCAACGAAACATTCCGGCGAAGAACCGTGGGCGCTTAAAATGACCCGCGACCCTTCGGGGACTTCCGAAAGGCTTTCCACAAACGTTACGCCGAGCCGCTTCAACCGATCTACTTCGTGCCAGTTGTGCACGATCGCGTGTTTGACATAGAGCGGCAGGCCAAAGCGTGCGAGCGCAGTTTCCACGATGGCGATTGCGCGTTCAACACCGGCGCAAAAACCGCGTGGCTTTGCAAAGATCACATGCATTGGATACTTCTCCCATCTTGCGCAAACTTGTTACAGATTACGCAATCAAGGCTGGCGGGTCAAGGCGACGTTACTCTCGCTTATGTAACTCCTCAACGTCACAGCTCCGAGTGTGACGTTTTACGTAAGCCCACGGTCATTGCGAGCACAGCGAAGGCCGCGTTCATAAATAAGTTCTCCAAAATATGAACGCGGCACAAAGGGTCGTAACCACAAATAACGAGGAAGTTATTTGTGGACGAGCCCTAAGCAATCCGGTAATTTTTTATGCAATTTCTCTGGATTGCCGCGGCCTAAAGGCCTCGCAATGACCACGCACTGCGGGGTGATGAGTTACGCCTGTTTTATACGGGCATACAACCGCGGGCTCCTGCCCGGGGCTGGAATCGCAGTTTGCGCCTCCGGCTTTGCGGTGCGCAAACTCAACAATGTCTTCATTGTTGCCCCCCCCCTTGCCGTAAGAACCCCGCACTCCGTGCGGGGATTTCTTTTTGTTTGACTTTTTTGTGGTTTTTTGGTATATTGTTCTCAGAAATTCGTTGTCATATCACGTTACATCAGCTGTTTTCACCGGAAAGGAGTCCTCATGAATTCCGTAAAAGTGGCAAATTACAAGGTCTTGCATCAGTGGTTGTTTTGGGGAAGCGCCACGTTTTTTATCGCGCTTCTGCTTACTTCGTTCTGGACGAGTTATGCCGTTCCGTTCGCCATGCTCCTTTTCGTATGGTTCGTTCTCGGCTTTCGCCAAGTACCGACGAAAGAGCGCTGGGTGATCAAGATGTTCGATGATCCGTACACCACGGCAGAATCCGGACTTTGCTGGATGCCGTTTCTCATTTCAAGCGCGAACCCATTCCCAACAAAGCCCGAGCAGCTCGACTTTCCTGAAAAAGTGCTGGTCATTACGAAACCCGGCAAAGTTGACGGGCAAGAATACGGAACGATGACGCTCGAGGGCAATGTGAGTTTCATGTTTCGCTATCCAATCGGTGATAATCTGCTCAAGGCGGCGAAGATTTTGCCGGACCCGAAAGACAAAGATGCGTTCATAGACTACTTTCAAGAACCTGTGTTCGAGGAAGTGCGTACCATTGGCGGCGATTTTGTCTACGTCGATCTCTTGCGCAGGAAAGGAGACTTTGCCGAGCAAGTTACCGCCGCGCTCACATCGAAAGATGGTGTGATCAAGTCGCTTGTGGACGAGGCGGGAATCACCGGCCCGCAAGTTCTTATAAAGAAAATGGATCCGCCCGCGAAGATCATGGCATCGCTTCCAGCAGAGGAAGATGCCCGCCTCAATGGTCGTGCACTCCGCGTTGCCGCTGACGCAGAGGCCGATCGTGAACGTTCGTTGGGCAAAGGCAGAGGAGATTCCAAGCGATCCGAAGGTGCCGGTGTCCGTGACGCGCAGAAGATGCTCTATGAAATGATCCGTGAGCACCCGGCAAACATCAAGATCCGTGCGCTTTTTACGTTTTCTGAGATGGCACAAGGGCCGGCAACGACGATCTTCCCGATTAACACCAATCTTGGAGATGTCCTCCATAACGTCCTCGGCAAGTCAGCTTCGGAGAGTGATCTGGAGAAAGCTTGGGACTCGCTTCCACAAGGTCTCCGTGATCAAGTGATGAGTCGTGTTATGTCGGAACTCAAACAGCCAAGGGCAGGAGGTAAACCATGACGCTCGCACTTGTTTGGGCTGGCACAATTCTCCTGATTGGCGTTCTGCTCTGGAGGCGATTTCCGGAGGCACTCAAAAAACGGAAGCTTGCGGCGGAAACGGCTGGTAAAACGGCGGTAACACCGGCACCCGCCGCTCCCCCGCTCGGCGGTGCGCTCTTCGATGCGCTCACCAAACCGTTTACATTGGCATGTTGGGCGCTGATCGGGGGCGGCGCCTGGTGGTATAGTCCGCAGATCTTCAAAGCTCCAAATTGGGTGTGGGTCCCTGTCATCGCGTGGGCGTTGACCGCCCTCTTTTCCAGCGCAAAAAGCGCTTCGCGAGAAGGCGACCCGAGAGGCGGAAAAGAAAAAAAGCCGCATCCTTCGCTTGAAACGGCCGTGAAATATCTAGAGCGAGCGGCAATCCTCTCAACGATCGCCGTCGCTCTGTGGTACGGGTTCTTTGCTCCGGCAGGTTCGTGGGAGAAGATTTCGGGAAAGAGAAGCGCTGATGCGGTACGTTGGCCCGACAAAATGGTCATTCCGAAAGGAATACCGCTCAATCCCGTGTTCACCTCGCGGAAGCTTGAGGGGTGGACGGCAACGTACATTGCGGCGAACATTCACTATGGAGTACCGCAATCGCGTTGGCGCGGACAGCGGCTTTCACTCTCCGAAAAACCGGCGCGGGAGCTTACGGATGTGGCGGATCTTACCGTCGGTTTCGGGCAAGGCAACGAAACGCTCGATATTCGCCTCTCCGGTTCCTGTTGCAAGCATGGTGATAATGATTGTCCGTTGCCCGCATCGGTCTCCAAGGCATGTCTTGGCGACTGGAAAGACCGCGGGAGCCAGATTTCGGGGAAATTCTATCTCCAAGTCAAAGAGAGCGGAGGCGGAAACAGGTATTTTGATGCCTATCTCTACGACGGGAATAACATCCCGCAAAAGAGTTGGCTTGAGATGATCCTCTCCGGACCAGTGATCCCGCATATCATGCTTCAGTTCCGCCCCAAACAATGGACAGCGGAAAACCAGTAGTAGTTCTTTCATCATCATCGCTCGCGTAGCCAAAAAAGGCGCTGCGGGCGATTTTTTTATGCCACCTCTCGTTAACTCCTTCATAATTCCGCGCGCGAAACATCAGCAACATACCAAAGGCGGCCTTTAGTGCAAGATTCTTAAAGGCCGCCTTTGGTACTGCCTTTGGTATGTTGCTTTGTGAAACAGCTTTAAGGCCAGACCTTGTATTTTCTTGCCTTGGATTTTTTCCGAACCCAGCCTTTCGCTACGGAAGCTCGGTGGGAAGCGTCGGCGCTTCCAACCCAACGCTTATGATATCAAGGCCTAGCTCCTCTTGAATGAAGCCCACGATAGACCACAAGGCCACGATGACGAAGATCCCAACCATTCCCCAGATCATGAATTGCTTCCCCTCCGTCACCGCCTTTTCGTCATCCGCATGGGCGATAAATTTCACCAGCCCCCAAAAAAATATGACGACCGCGATGCCGATCAAAACCGGAATGATACTACCGATTAGGTCAATGAGGTCGTCGAGAATATCCTCCACGCCGTCGGCAAAGGCAAGGTTAGGAAAAGCGGCCGCAATAAGCGTAGTGCATCCAAAGGCAGCCTTTAAGAATCTTGCTCCAAAGGCTGCCTTTGGATGCACAAAAAGGTTACCACGCACTAATTTTCTAGACATAATTCATCAGATTAGGATCCGCGCCGATCGAACTGATAAGGAAGCGCATAATGCCGAACACCGAGACCATGATGAACATCCCGACGATGCCCCAGAGCATCGCCTTCTGTCCGTCCGTGCGCGCTTTTTCATTGTCAGGACTCCAAATATATTTGGCAACGCCCCAGACAAAGTAGAGGAAAGCGAGAGCGAAAAGGATCGCAATAATGGGATTTAAGATATTCGTCGAGATCTTACCGACAAAAGTGAGCACGGCTGGAGGAGTTGTGGCCGCGTAGGCGATATTTGGAAGCAATGGGTTGGTCATGGTGTCTGTCTAGCCTGTCTAGACAGTATAGAATAAAAAATAGTGTGCGGGAAGCAGGTGAAATACAAGGTCTGGCCACACATTGCGAGAGCTATGCCATTTAATTCTCTATACGCCACAAACGCCTATTTATAGAACAAAGCCCGCCATTTGTGCGGGTCTTGTTCACAAGATCACCTTAATACCCAATTAACTTAATCTTGTCATGGACACACCAACAAAGGCAGTACTAAAGGCGGCCTTTAAGAATCTTGCCCCAAAGGCCGCCTTTAGTACTGCCTTTGTTGGGCAGAATTAAGTTAATGGGGATACTAGAATGAATTAGCCAGGCAGACCGAATGTCGGAGGGGTACCAGTATTGATTGTCCCCTGAATTCCCAGCTGAGTCGAGATGAAACCGAGGATAGCCCAAAGCGCGACCATAATAAAGATGGCGATCATGCCCCAGATCATCAGTGACTTCCCTGCCTCCTTGGCTGTTTCGTCGGAGGCATTGGCAATATACTTGACCAATCCCCAGAAGAACATGACGACAGCGAGCGTGATCAGAATCGGAACCAAGAGGTCAACAATGTTGCCCACAGACACAACAAGGTTTTGAAACTGGCTCAATGGTTGCGCAAAAGCTACCGCCGGACCCAAAAGCAATGCACCGATAATAATTTTTTTCATAGCAAAGCGTGAATAATAAGTTAATAAAACGACCTTATTTCATTACTTGGAACAATGCTTCCATGATAGCTCATTTTGGCCGTATTTGCAAGGCGGTCCATGGGGGGGTGTGGATAGTGCGGAAAATACTAGGTCTGGCCTTGAGGAAACTGCTTTAATGCCAGACCTAGTATTTTCTCCGAACCTTGTATTTTTTGGCAAAAAATGGCCTTAATTATAGGGTATCGTCGTTTTTATCAATATATTCAAGCTCCCCCACCGTATCAATATCGAACGTATCAACAAGGACGAGTTCGGCGATCGCCCACAGGGAAACAAGGACAACAAAGGAAATAATGCCCCAGAGGATGAATTTCTTCCCTGCTTCGTGTTCGGTGGTATCGTTGGCGTTTTTGATGAATTTTACCACCCCCCAAATAAAGAGCATGACTGCAAGCGCAAAGAAAAACACCCCAAGACGCCCGAGTAGGTCATAGATCGTCCCGCTCAAGTCGAAGATATCGTCCGCCTGCGCGAAAACCGCCGTTGGGAAGAGGAATAATATGCCACATCCAAAGGCGGCCTTTGGGGCAAGATTCTTAAAGGCCGCCTTTGGATGTGGCCTGAAGGAAAAAAGGTGATGGGAATATTGCATATATTTATTATGATGGAGGACTAATTTGCGGAATTCCGACACCCTCCAATCCTACGCTTGCGCGCAGAAGCGCAAGGATCCCCCAGATACCCACAACCACAATGATGCCAATCACGCCCCAGAGCAGCATCTCTCGGATCTCCGACCTGCGCTTTTCGCTCGGTGTGCTGAAAAGGTAAAGCACAACGCCAAAAAGGAGCCCGATGGAAAGAGAAACGAAAAGAAGGCCGGCGATATTTTGGAGGATCTTAACCGCAAGCTCGGCGAAAGTTTTCAAATTGGTCGGGGCGGTGACGGCAAAAGCGGTGGCTGGAGTTGCCACGAAGACTCCGGCCGCAAGAAGAATTTTTTTTGTTGTTTTTAGATACACGACCATATCATTGTATCATACCATCGCGTAACCCTCTCTCACGCCCCAAGACGGCCAACTCTTTTCTTCAAGGTCTCACCGTGCAAAGCCAAGGAGAGACCTTAGGCCGTCTTGGGAGTTAGTTCAGTAATTGCGCGGTGCCAAAGATGATATTCGCAATCACACGCGCGCCCAAGATAATCGTTGCGCCAATCAAACTCGAGACGAGCCAGAGTTTCCCCGATGCGATCTTTTTTTCATCCCCTCCTGCAGAAACCAAAGTGAATCCCGCGTAAATGATACAAAGCGCCAAGACCGGAAGCGCCACCCATTGAATAATGTCAATCAAAAGGTACACGAAATCCTGAAGCGTTGCTCCTGCACCTGGCGCGGGATTGCCGAGCCCCTGCGAAAGCGGCGAGAGCGCAAACGCAATGTTTGGCAAAGTCGCCAGCGCACTTCCTAGACACGCAACGCGTACAAAGTGAATCACTGTATTGAGTCCGAGGTGGAACCTTAAGAATTGATCCTTCAAGGTTCCACCTCGGACACTGACGTGGTTCCGCCTTCTACCAGTTTTCGAGGTGAGTCCTTGGCGACCAATTTTTCTTAGGAGTATTCTCCTTAGAAAAATGGAGGTACTCTCTGTGGTGCTCTGAAAGGTCTCTCCTCGGAAACTGATTATTAAAAGGTTTTTGGGGGGTGGTATTAGTTTGTCTTTTTGGGGGCAGTGGTTTGCCATAAAAAATTTTAGCCAAGACTAAATATCGTACTCTGAATGGCGGCCGAGATCGCTTTGGCGCCCAAGAGGACAAGTGCGCCAACGAGGGTCCACCAAAAAACATTCTTGGCTTTGGTCAATTCCGATTCATTATCACCCGACTTCACAAAGAGAAACCCGCCGTAAATGATGAAGATCACAATGATCGGTACGCCGATAAGGAAGACGAGGTCAACCAGAGCGAGGAGAAGCTGGGGCACAGTCTGGATACCGCCATATTTGATCGGATTGTCATAAAAGGAGGCGCCCTGCGCGATGAGCGTGAGTGCTCCAAAACAAAGCGTGAGCGCAAAAATGTGTGCAATGAATTTTTTCATACTATGATCATACTAGTATTATTGCAATTTCATTTCCACTCTTCAAGGTGAGACCTCTTCAAACCGAGGACTCACCTTGAAGAGTGCGCCTATTTAAGAAAGTTAAACTCCGAACCCGCGCCGAGGAAAAAGACGAGGATGAAATTGATGGTGAGCCACGCCGCAAGCGCGATCACAAGGCCGATGAAGACATTCCAGAATATCTCATGCGCCTCCTTAATTTTACTCTCGTTACCGGCATTGGTCACATAGAGGAATCCTGCGTAAACGAACATCACGGCGGCCAAGGGCGCGGCGATCATGAAGATAAGAAAATTAATGACCACTTGCACCTGATCGATCAGCTTTTCAAACGTACATGCATCCTCTTTGGTGTTGCCGCACACAACGATTCCCGCTCCAGGATCACCGAACGCCGCCAGAGCCACAACCGGCATTACTGTTGTGACAAGAAGCACGAATATGAGACACGCATTTTTGAGGTGAGTCCCAGAGTACAGGGTGGAAAACGGCCAACTTCTCCAAGGTGAGAGACAACTACAAGGTGGAACCTTAAGAATCAATCCCCAAGGTTCCACCTTGTAGTTGTCTCTCACCTTAGGCCGTCTTTGGGAAATGTGATGGGGTTGTTGCATGGATTCTAAAAAAATGAACGGTTACTGATAGGCCTTAAGCAGGGAATCAAGCTCATCATTCAAATCACCGATCGCTTTCGACACGTCGGTTCTGCCGGAAGAGACCGATTCAACCATGGTACGGAACGCTTCACGGCTTTCGGCGGGTTTTGGATCAAGCCACGTCCTTCCGCGTATGGCCGCATCATAAAAGACCGAAAGCGCCGCATCAGCAGGGGGCGTCGCAAGATATTTTCGGAGTACGGGGGGCAAATCGAAAGCCGCCGCAAAATCTTTGGCGGGATCAAGATCAGCCAACAAGCGCTGGACAGCCACAAACGCCGTTTGTTTGTTTTTTGAACTTTTGAGCACCGCGAGCCCGTACATCTTGGTAAACGTGATCTCCGCCTTTGTGTCACGCGGAAGCGGCATTTGCGCAACAGCAAAGTTGAGGTGGGGGTTCTTCTCTTTGATCCTGCTGTACGCGCTCGCATAGTCGAGATGCATGGCGAGATTACCATTGATGAACTCGTTCAATGAATTGGAGCGGGCACGGCCCCAAGTATAGATAGGCTTCTGGGGATTGGAAAAATCCATGTAAAAGCGAAAAGCGGAAATAGCGTTCTCCGAAGGAACGAGCTGGTTGCCGTTTGATTCAACGAGGCGCGCTTCGAGTTTTTCACTCTTGATGGCGACGATGGGGTTCCCCACTTGGAGAAAAAGCATGGCGAGAACGTCTTTGGCATGCTCAACATTAACGAATTCACCGAACGCGATCGCGCTTTCGGCGAGCTCGAATGTTTTCGGATTGCGTTTCGTGAGTTTCGGCACCATGGTGAGCAACTCATCCCAGTACCGAGGCGGTTGTGTAAGCGACGCGTTGTTGAACAAGTCGCGATTACAATAGAGCACCATCGGGTCGATCGCGAACGGGAGCG
>Ga0155394_106_pt1 | contig 10579 bp, 12 predicted proteins | sample RifCSPhighO2_02_FD_106362 | JGI IMG/M metagenome (GOLD analysis project Ga0155394, IMG submission 106362) | Candidatus Lloydbacteria bacterium RIFCSPHIGHO2_02_FULL_50_13 | reverse complement strand
TTTGTAGAACGTTTGGCGGGATACAAGACCCTACTCTTTACCCACCCGAACAGTCAGTGGCTCTGGCTTCTGGTGCGTGTCTATCTCGGCTGGACATGGCTCCATGCTGGGTACGAGAAGTTTGTGAATCCGGCTGGGGTTTGGGTGGGCGAGAAGGCGGGTACGGCTATCTCCGGATTCGTTACTGGCGCGTTGGGAAAGACGGCGGAGGGACTTACACTCGCGGGGAAGAATGCGGCGCATCCGGATGTCACCGTGTGGTACGGCTGGTTTCTTGAGAACCTCGTGGGGACGGCACCTGTTCTTTGGTCGTACCTCATCACTTTCGGCGAGATCGCGGCAGGCCTCGGACTCATCTTCGGCGTGCTGACCTCGGTTGCGGCGGCGGGAGCGCTTGTGATGAACTTTAGTTTTCTCCTCGCGGGAACAGTAAGCATCAACCCCATCATGGTCCTTCTTGGCATACCGCTCCTTTTGGCTTATCGCGTGTCGGGAAATATCGGTGTCGAGAAATTCATACGCGACTACATGGAAAAGAGAAAGGCGCAAGGTAACGCAACGACAAACAGCAGCAGTTGAAGGCAGTCGTTCTGCAAACCACGTCAAGGTGTCGCCTCCGGATAGACACCTGATAGACAGACAGCGTGGCTAAAAAGCACTTTGGTGGAGTACACTTTGCAAAAATGGGAGCAAAACAAGAACTTTTCGACTGTGCATATTTCATTAGTGCAAAACAATGTTTCTCTGATACACTGATATCAAAGATTAATATAATTTTTTTATATGCCCCCGGAACAACGCTCGACCCAACTTCTCCATAAAACGCCAGTTGCGATCGGCATCGCCGTCGTGGCACTCCTTGTACTTGCGGCGACTGTCTTTTATATGAACAAAAAGTCGACGGCGCCTGTCGAGTACCAAGCACCTAATGCGCCAGTCGTTGGAGAACCCTCTCCTACACAAAAAGACCAGAGTTTGGGCGGGGCGCTTTATGAAAAAGCAAGCAACCCACTCGAAAATAAACTTCCCGAACAGTCGCCGGTCGCGAATCCGCTCGATGATGCGTATAAGAATCCTTTTTAAAGAATCGTATGAAACTCGGAATGATTTTACAATCCAACAAACCCGAACACGCATGGAATACGTTCCGCTTGGGGATCACCGCGCTCGAAGCGAATCATAAGGTAGAAATCTTTTTGATGAATGAAGGATCGGAGCTCGATGCCATTCCCGACAGCAATAATTTTGATATATCCGTAAAAGTGACGGAATTCAAAAAGCTGAAAGGTGAAATTTATGCTTGCAGTACGTGCCTTAAGGTGCGCGGCAAGGAGGAAAGCAAAGTGTGTCCGGTCTCCACGATGTCCGATCTGCTCAACATGATCGAGGATTCCGATAAAGTTTTGGTTTTTGGTTAAAAAATAATTAGTCAAACAATTCTATGATGGACTTCGGACTTATGTCTTTCGGTTGGTTCGGCTGGATTTTTATGATTCTCTGGTGGACGTTGATAATCGCCGGTATTGCCGCGCTTATTCAATGGCTTATAAACCAGTCTCGCGGCAACGGCACTCGCGAAAAATCTCCGCTTGAGATTTTGAAGGAACGATATGCAAGGGGTGAAATTGATCAAAAAGAATTCGAGGAGAGAAAAAAGAATTTAATCTAGCGGATTAAGAGGTTTTTAATTTTTGAGTTGCTCATGAACACAGCCAAAGAACACACACCCGCAAGCATACTCGCCGCGCTTATTGTCGCTGGTGCCTTAGTGGGAGGCGCGGTCGCGTTCGCGCAAGGCGATTTTGAAAGAGGCGACGACACTGGAGGAGAACAGCAAGCGCTTGCGGGGATCATGTTTCCCGTTGCCGAACTGGGAAATTGCGCGAGCAGGGACGAGTGCCATGCGTACTGTGATGTTGGCGCAAACATGAACCAATGTATCGCGTTCGCGAAGGCGCACGGACTCATGAACAAAGAAGAGGCCGAACGTTCGGAGAAATTTAGCCGGCGGTTGGAGGAAGGAAAAACACCGGGTGGGTGTAATTCTCCCGGAAATTGTAAGGCGTACTGCGAAGACATTGCGCACATAGATGAATGCGTTCAATTTGCCGAGGCGCAAGGGTTTAAGGGTGAGGAGTTTGCGCGCGGCAAAAAACTTGGTGCATACCTAAAAAAGGGCGGTTTGATGCCCGGCGGATGCACTTCTCGCGCGTCATGCGATGCGTACTGTAGTGATTTTTCTCGCGCGGAAGAGTGTTACCGGTTTGCCGAAGCGGCTGGAGTCGGCGATGACATGGGCAATGCGCTTTCCAAGCACGGCGGCCCAGCGCAGAAAGTTTCTCCGGAACACCTAAAGAAGTTGGGCGAGCTTGCGAAAAGAGGCGAAACTCCGGGTGGCTGTACGAATAAAGACGCGTGCATGGCGTACTGCGAAGCGTCGGGACACATGGAAGAATGCGTCACGTTCGGCGAGAAGGTTGGATTCATGAAAAAAGAAGATGCAGACCGAGCGCGGAAGTTCATGAATAAAGGTGGCCCCGGTGGCTGTACCTCGCGAGAATCGTGCGACGCTTTCTGCAATGATCCGGCGAATCAGGAGACATGCTTCACTTTTGCGGAAGAGAACGGACTGATACCGCCCGAAGAACTTAAACGCATGAAGGAGGGCTGGGTGCGGATGCGCCAGGGCCTCGAAAATGCGCCGAGCGAAGTGAAAGAGTGTCTCACGTCCGCATTGGGCGCAACGGTCATCGAAGACATTCAATCAGGCAAACTCACTCCGGGGCCTCAAATCGGCGAGCGCGTGCGCGGTTGCTTCGAGAAATTCGGCGGAGATCACCGGCCGCAGAAGATATTCTTTGATGCGCCCGATGAGGTGAAAACGTGCTTGAAAGAAAAACTCGGTGAGGAATATGAGGGGATCCGTTCGGGAAAGATCCCCCCCACGCCGGAGATGGCCGATGTGTTTCGCGTGTGCTTCCAACAGGTGGAATTCGAACGGAGCAATGGCTGGGGTGGCGAACAAATGAGAGGAGAAGGGGGCGGCGGATTTAGGGGGAATGGTGGCGGAGAAGGCGGCATGGGACCGAACCCCGAGATGTTCAAGCAGTTTCTGCGCAGTGCGCCTCCGGAAATACAAGCATGTCTCAAGGAAAAGCTCGGGGAGCGGTTTGAAAAGATCGCGTCTGGCGAACTCATGCCCGGGCCGGAGATGGGCGAAACAATGCGCTCGTGTTTTGAGAATTTCCGGCCGATGGGGAGTGGCATGGGAGAAGGAATGAATGGAGGAATGCAGGGGGGAATGGACGGCAGAATGCCGCCTCTAGAAAACGGGGGGAACACTTCCCCTTTTCATGAAGGTTCTCTGCCTCCGCCGGGAGCCGTCCCGCCCGAGACGCAGATGATGAATTTTATGAGTCAATTTTCATCGGGGATTGCCGGATGTCTTCGCGAGAAACTTGGTGAAGAAGGATTTATAAAGATTGCGATCGAAGGAAGAACTCCCGAACTCGAGTCGGCCATTCGTTCCTGCTCGGAGCAGTTACAGACGCAAAGCGGCTTTTTGCCGCCGCCGCCGACAACATATCCCGCGCAAAGTGGCACACTTCCCGCGATGGAAGCATGGACGAGCAAACTTCCGGATCCGATCCAGCATTGTCTGAAAGAAAAATTCGGCGCAGAGTACGAGCAGCTCGGCTTTCGCCCTCCGTCTCCCGACATCGAACTTGCGATACGAGCATGTTATGGCGAAGTGTCCGGCGGCAACATCATTGTTGCGCCGTTTGAGCCGGTGCCGATTGATGGAACAGTGGCACCGCTTGAGGAGCCGTCCCGTTTACAGAGTAGAATTCACTCATTGCGACAGCATCTCCTCGGCGCCGCTCTTGCACCGTTTGTTGTAGCGTGGCATATTTTTCGATAATATTTGTATAGTGGTTCATATGGAGGCGTTGAGTTTGTGGAAAGACTTTATAGAGTAATCATAAAAAGACATGAATAAAAATATTGTTACAGCGTTTTTGATCGTACTTCTTTTGTTGACCGGAGGAGCAGTGACTACGTCAGCAGAAACGGTTATGACATCGTCGACTGTGACGAGCGACACTTCGTCGCTTGCGGCAAAGGTGGAAATGCTCATGAAGCAGATCGAGGAATTGAAGGCGGCACTCGCGGCGCAGAAAAAAGAGATCCATGCGCTTCGTGAAGAATTCAAGCTGACAAGACGTTTGGGGAAGGGAGATCAAGGTGACGAGGTGAAATTACTTCAGCAGGTTCTTGCGACCGACCCTGAGATCTATCCGGAAGGGAAGGTGACGGGATTTTACGGCGCGTTGACCGAGAAAGCGGTGAAGCGCTTTCAGGCAAAAGCGGGACTCGAGGGCGTTGGCCTTGTCGGACCAAAGACGAGAGAAGTATTGAATAAAGTACTCGAAGATGGAGCGGACACTTCTGGGGTGATCCCGACAGGACTCCTTAAAGAGCACGGCACCTACGCGATGGCGAAGCTTACGGCACAGAATGATTCAGGGCTTTGGGGACCCGTGAAAATTGCCGCTACGGGGGACGGGAAGACACGTGTGGTGATCGAGCTTATGGGCGATAGTAGTGTGATAAAGCCGACAGCGGGTAGCGGAGCAGATATGATTACGAACATGCCGGTTCCCACAAGTGGTCCTTATCCGGCACACATTCACGCAGGCAAGTGCCCTACGCCGGGAGCGGTAAAATATCCCTTAAGTCCGGTGGTCAATGGTCGCTCGGAGACGGTGCTCGAGGTGAAATATGAAGAGCTGGTGAAACACATTCCGCTTGCCGTGAATCTGCACAAGTCGGCGGATGATCTTGCAACATACGTTGCATGCGGCGATGTACATATCTCGACATTTATCTGGCAGGCCGGAGCTTATGAGGGGATGGTGAAGCCGAAAATAGAAACAATACAGCAAACACCACCGCGAAGCTGTCCGTTTATTGCCTTTCCGGCATGTGTCGGAAAGCCGGTGATCGGGGCGGATGGATGCATCATTGGTTGGAAGTGCGATACGACCGAGGTGTCGGCGACTCTTTCCTCGGAACCTGCCACAAGCGCGGCGACGCAACCAACGACGAGTACGGCAATGAGCGAGACAAGAGTCGTTGAGCTTGTCGCGTCAAACTTTAAATTCTCGACAGGAGAGATCCGCGTGAAGAAAGGTGAACGCGTGAAAGTGATGTTTAAGGTTGAAAGCGGTTTCCATGATTGGGTGCTCGACGAGTTCACCGTACGCACGAAGCAGTTGTTCGCGGGAGATGTTGGTATTGTCGAATTTGTGGCGGATAAGGCAGGGGTGTTTGAATACTACTGCTCGGTCGGCTCTCATCGTGCGATGGGTATGGTTGGGAAGTTTGTTGTAGAGGGGTAGTGGAAAACGAAGAATGGGCTTATGGCAAGCAGAAAACAAATAATAGTAGCGCGGAAAAATATCAAAAAAGCCCAAAAGGCATGGAAGGGCGTGTCGCATCGACAACGTGCGCTCGTGCAACCCGAAGGACGCGCAAGAAAAAAGCCGGGGATGGGCGGTGCGGGCAGGTTCTACCACATTGAAGTCAGGCCAAAGAGCGAGTTTATCTCATTCAGAAATCAAGACGTTGGCCACAAAGGAGGATTGGAGCGCCTTGCGGGTAGACGATCGAGCGGAAGCTGGGATACCGTGACATGGCTGGTCGGGAAAGATCTTGCGCATGTGGAGAAGAACGGACAGCTTATTATAGACGACCCGAAGGCGCGAACGATGTTAAAACAGATTCGCGGCAATATCTTCCACAAAAAAGGAGACATCTTCCATGCTCACCCGCGCTCTAATGTGCCCGAGAGCGCAAAGCCGACCATGGCGATGCGTCGAGCAGAAAGAATAAACATCAAAAAAGCGCAAACAGCTTGGAGAAAAATGAAACCATGAACAAGACGGCCAAAGGTGAGAGTAGCCAAGGTTCGACCTTGAGAATTTGGTGTCCATTGCGCTAGGGAGGTGTGTGTGTTGGCAGGGGGGAGGGGGGGGTAGTATACCGGTGACTGTATTCGGCATGATTCCTGCACATTGGGTTTTTTAAAAGAGATTTTTTAGTAGTTAGAGGCTTAAGTTAACTATATGGAACACGAACACCATGAAGGAGGAGCACACCATGTGGCGCATCACAAAGAGAAAGAGTTTACGCTTCGCATCGGTAGGAAAACGGCGCTCGTCGTCGCCGCTGTCATTGTCGTCGGCTCTCTCGGGTACTATTTAAAAGATATTTTTGTCGCGGCGAAGGTTGACGGGAGATTTATCTCGAGGTTTGACGTAATCCGTGAGCTTGAAAGCGTGTCAGGAAAACAAGCACTTGAATCGCTCATCACGCAGAAGCTTATCCGCGCCGAAGCAAAGCAGAAAGGCGTTACAGTCTCCGATGACGAGGTGAATGCCGAGATGGCGAAGGTGGAAGAACAGGTGAAGGCGCAGGGCGGCACGCTCGAGCAGGCGCTTTCCGCGCAGGGTATGAAGCTCGACACGCTCAAAAAGCAGCTCCGCACGCAGAAACTGTTGGAGAAGCTCGTGACCGGAACCACAGAAGTCAACAGCGAAGAGATCGCGCAGTTTATCAAAGACAATAACGTCGCGATACCCAATGGACAGGAAGAGGCATATAACCAGCTAGTCAAAAGTCAGTTGATCCAACAGAGGCTCAATACGGCAAAAACGGCGTTTGTGAACGATCTTCGCGCAAAGGCTTCGGTCAGCATCTATACCAAGTACTAGACAAAAAGAGGAATCGTTTTATGGAGACAACGCACCGATGGCGTCACAATCAGTGCGTTTACAATGTCGCCGCCATTCAATATAATTTAAGCATCATGAACAACGACACTTTGCGGTTTGCCACCATACTCGCTTTAGGTGCGGCGCTTTTTTCGGGGGTGAATAACTTTCTTACCAAGATCGCGGTTACCGTTTCGAGCGACCCTATTTTTTATACGACGCTCAAGAACGCGCTCGTCGCACTTTTTCTCGTCGGTCTTTTCATCGCATTGCGTAAGGCGGGTGAGTTGCGCAGTCTCACGCGTAAACAGTGGGGGATGCTCGCCGCCGTCGGCGTTATCGGCGGATCGATCCCGTTCGCGCTCTTTTTCACCGGACTCTCCATGACATCGGCCATAAACGCAGGCCTTATTCACAAGACGCTCTTTTTGTGGGTACTTATTTTTGCGTATCCATTTCTGAAAGAGCGTTTAAGTCGTGGCCAGCTCGTCGGCATCTTCCTCATCTTCCTCGGCAACCTCTTCGTCGGCGGTTTCACCGGCTTTAAATTCAATGTGGGAGAGCTCATGATCTTGGGCGCGACACTTTTCTGGGCGGCAGAGAATATCATCGCCAAGAAAGTGCTTGTCGACGTTTCGAGCATGACCGTTGTCGCCGCGCGCATGGTGCTTGGCTCGCTCCTTCTCGCCGCCTTCCTCGGCGTGTCGGGACGCATGATGCCGCTTGCCGATTTAAGCATGCTCCAGTGGGGATGGACCCTACTCACGAGTCTTCTTCTGCTTGGTTTTGTACTCACGTGGTACACCGCGCTTAAGCACGCGCCCGCCACTTACGTTGCCGCACTGCTTGTGCCTGCGACCATCGTCACCAACGTTTTAAGCGCGATCTTCGTCACGCACATGCTCACTGTGCCGCAGGTCATCTCCGCAGTACTCGGCATCGTCGGTGCCGGCCTCCTCATCTACTTCGGCATGCGTGTCGCAAAGACCGAAACATTGTCTGCAACTCCCGCGACATCGACGCGGTGACCTATGGACGGGATCTTGCGCTGTTCACGTTATGCGTTCGGGCCGAACCGGCTCCATTACTGTGGGCCGGATCGCAATAGTCAGCTCTACGCGAACATTAAAGAGGGCGCAGTAGACCCCGATCTCACACGCATCCTCTCGCAATTTGATACGATGTATCCGTACCTCGTCCACATTGCCGCTGCGAATAAGATTAAGGACCCACTCGATGACCGCGTCGTCGAGGCGTATTGGATTGGAAACGCGCTTTTGGATCGCGTGGACAAACAGCTCTTCTATCGCCACTTGGTCGAGGGCCTCAACTTGAAAAAAAAGCTCGGTAGTTCGTTCGCCTTGGTTGAGGAGAAGATCGGGCAGGGTGCCGTGCCGCATCATTCGTTTCATGTGCTCGATATTTGGCAGAGAACAGGGCATATCGAACGCGAGCATACGCTTGAGAGCATGGACGAATGCCGCGTGTCTTGGGGGGTGGTTGAGAGCGTGTCGGGGCCTTTTGTGAGCGTCTTCCGCGATCCGCTTCTTTATATAGATAAAAAACTCTCGCTTGGCCTGCCACGGCCTGTACGCTATGCGAGAAAGCTTGAATCCGACTACGAGATCGAGCAATTGAAGCAGGGTGACATTGTCTCGATCCATTGGGGGGTCATCTGCGAGCGGATCACGCCGAAACAGGCGACGGCGCTCAAGAAATATACCGTGCGCCATATTGCACTTGCAAATCTCACGCTATGAACGTCGAAAACGTTTTTGTGTTCGGAAATCCCGACATTGCGACGGACGCGCTACCGCTTCGCATCCTTCCGCGCCTTTCCGGACACTTTCCTAACATAAAGTTCCGCGTGCTTGATCCGAACGAGGAGTGGGATATTCCCGACCCGTTCATTGTGATAGACACCGTGGTCGGCCTCTCGGATTTTCGTGTCTTTCACAGTCTGGAGGAATTCGGCGCGGCCCCCGCTGTCTCGGTCCACGACTTCGACGCGCTTTTTAATCTTCGCTATCTCGCGAAATTGGGAAAACTCAAAGGTTTGCGCGTGATCGGCATCCCGCCCGATATGCCGGAGGAGAAAGCATTCTCTGAAGCCGCGCGAGTACTTACCGAGTTTCTTCACCGCGAGGGCGAAGGCCGATGATGGCGATAACCCAAGAGACGACGAACAATCCCGCAAGGGAGTATCCGACATACTCGAAGTTCGCAGCCTGCGCGAATGCAAATACACCGCCGGAGAAACCGAAATACTCTCCAAGGAGGCGCAGTCCGACGGTGAATCCGATGAGTAGCGCCGAGAGGAGTGAGAGGAGTGTAATGTTCATGTTATATATGATCCGGCGCTTCGCGTCGAAGACACCCCATGTGTAGATGCCGAGCATAGAGAGTCCGTTTATTGTGTCGAGGAGCGTCATCCCCGCCATGAAGGCGAGCGGGAGGAGGAGGATGGCAAGCGGCGGCACACTTTGTGCCGCGAGCGCGGAGAGCGCGAGGAGTCCGACCTCGGTCGCGGTGTCGAAACCGAGTCCGAAGAGGAAGCCGATGAAATACATTTTGTAACTCTTATCAGTCAGTTGAACGAGCGGGCGGAATAATTTTTCAATAGGGCCTCCGATATGCATATGCCCATGGTAAGGGTTCTCGATGCCGCGTTTCATGTCGCGCCACGCTCCGATCAATTTCCACAACACACTTATATTGATGACTCCGATCAATATGAGAAAGAGCGATGAGACGCTTGCGCCAAGTACGAAGCCGATGGTTTTCCATGATGCGATGTTCGTCTCCGCCATCGGCGCAAAGAAGATGATGAGGATGGTGAGGAGAAAAACGATTGTCGAATGTCCGAGCGAGAAAAATACCCCGACACCGACCGAAGGCTTCCCGCGGTAGAGGAGCCGCCGCGTCACGTTGTCGATCGCCGCGATGTGGTCCGCGTCCATGGCGTGTCGAAAGCCGAATCCCCACGCAAGCATGGCAAGTCCGGAAAGGACTGGGTATGATCGTGCGAGGAGGATCACCACCACACCGACTCCTGTGTTCAGGAGGACAAGCAAGGCCAAAAGTGTGGCCCCGCGTTTGACCGAAGGCTGGGCATTTTGCCCGAACAATTTTGCCACAATGGAGTCCATGTGGGCATTGTAGCATCGAATTTTGCAAAAGACCGAAAACCGCCCACAACAGAACATCCTTATAAACTGGAGTTTGTAAGGATGTTCCTGTATGATGTGTGAATGGGAAAGATGAAGACAGCGAAGCAAATGGAGCGGCACCTGAAGGAGATGGCGAACCACTACCGCATTGAGATATTGCTTTTGATTGCCGAGCGCAATGCGATAACGCTCGAGGGTATCGTGAGAGAGATCGGAGCGAACGCAAAAACCTTGGGCGAGCACACGAGGCGCCTCTATCAGGCTGGGCTGGTAAATAAGAGGTACAAGGGCAAGTTCGTCGAGCACACGTTGTCGCCGTACGGAAAAACTTTTGTCAGTTTCCTAAGGTTGTTTCAGCGTGTTTAATGATCTGCTACTGCAATCCGCCACCGTTTCGTCCGCCTCTCAAAAACACATCCTTACAAACTCCAGTTTATAAGGATGTGTTTGGTGTGGCGTTGATGGGGTTGGTGGAGTCAGTTGAAGTCGGAGAATGTGTCACCTCGGAAATGAAGTCGGGGTGGTGCCCACGCATTCAATTCGCGCCTCTTGACACCACCATTTTCCCGCATAGGATAGGGTCTAATGAAAAACACACTCCTCGCGGTAGCGTTCCTCATTTCGTCCGCTCTC
>Ga0155394_122_pt1 | contig 10771 bp, 11 predicted proteins | sample RifCSPhighO2_02_FD_106362 | JGI IMG/M metagenome (GOLD analysis project Ga0155394, IMG submission 106362) | Candidatus Lloydbacteria bacterium RIFCSPHIGHO2_02_FULL_50_13 | reverse complement strand
TTCTCTTCTTCCTCGCTCGACGCAGTAAAGATAAGAATCTTTGTCCACGTCGTCGCTCGGTTAAAGAACAAATGCGGACATCTGTTCTTTTCCCTCGCTCGACGCAGTAAGCCCGCTCGGAAGCGGTCTACTACGGGGCAGTAAAAACATCCGCCCCGTGAGATGGCGGCTTCGCCTATCTCACGGGGCGGATAGCATCGCCCCCGGCTCCATTATTTTCCGCAGGATAAGAACTGTCGTTGTGTGAGCCCGATCTCGGAAAGCAGGCGTGCGATTGCCTCCCCGACTTCGCTTTTCGTGTACGCGAGCCAGTATCCGAGAGAGGAACTTTTTACGTAATAGGCAGTGCCTTGAGGCGCCTTGTCAATCTGAGCGACCTTCTCACTGTTCAGCGTGAGGACGGTGATCTTCCTGACTACACCACCAATGACCGGTCCGTAGGTCTTCTTTACGAGTACCTTCCCTGCATACTTGGTGCAGGATATTTCTTTTGCCAAGTACTGTTCAATGTCCGCCTGAAGCTTGGGCTCTGCAACTGGTGTTGCGGCGAAAGCGTTTCCTAAAAAAAGGGTTACCACCACAAACATTGCCACGAGAATGCTTCTCACTTTGTTTCTCTTGTGTCGGAACTTATCTGAAGCTATGTTAATGTGGATCACACCACACGTCAACTCTCTCTTTGCTAAATAATGAGATCTTTGCTACTCTGGGTCTTAATTAATAAATAATTTTTGGCTTATGATAACGCTCAATGCGGAACTCCGCGACGTGAAAGTGAATCCGAAAATGATCAGAAGGGAAGGGAGGATCCCTGCGGTTTTTTACGGTAAAGGAAAAGCATCCACCTCCATTGCGGTTGATGCGTTCCAGTTCGGCAGGGCGTATGAAGATGCAGGCGAGTCCGCTATTATTTCTTTACATACGCCGAAGGGGACATTCGACGCGCTTATCCACGACGTGGCGCTCGACCCGGTGATCGGTAATCCGGTCCACGTGGACTTTTATGTTGTCGCGAAGGACCAAAAACTCCAAGTTGATGTTCCGATCGAGTTCATTGGTGTTGCCCCCGCAGAGAAGCTGGGCGGCGTTGTGATGAAAGTTATGCACGAATTGCGCCTCGAGGCGCTTCCCGCGAAACTTCCTCAGCACATCACGGTTGATCTCGCGAAATTGGTTGACATGGAGTCGAGCATCACGGTGGGCGACCTCGAACTTCCGGAGGGTGTCAAAGCGCTTGTTTCTTCCGGCGAAATGATCGCGGGGGTCACGATGGCAAAAGAGGAAGAAGAAGCGCCCGTCGGGCCGATTGATCTCTCGGCAATTGAAGTTGAGAAGAAGGGCAAGAAAGAAGAAGAGGGTGCCGAGAGTGGTGCAGGAGGGGGTGAGGCTTCGCCAACGGGAAATAAGGAACCACCCGCGAAGAAGAAATAACGCTTCACTTAAAAAACAGCGCATTATCGCGCTGTTTTAGGTATCACAAACCTCTTACGTCAAACTTCACCCCATCTGCCGAAGGGGGACTCGCCCCGTAGTTTTGCCTCGGGCGGATACTACTGGGGTGTATAATGTCTCAATGAGTCTTTTTGCGCGATTTCTCTTGGTGTCAACAGTGTTTTTTCTCCTCATGCCGGGGTTTCTACTTGCGCAGACGGATCTGAACGCTCAAAAGGAAGCGGCGCTTGAACAGGAGCTAAGGGATATGAACGAGGAGATCACCGGTCTGACAAACACGATCTCGACGCTCTCCGCGCAAGGAGCGAGCCTCGACCGCGATATCAAGCTATTAAATGCCAACATTGATCGCGCCAACCTCAATATCAAGGCAAAAAACCTCCAGATTTCGCGTTTGGGCGCCGGCATAGCGGAGAAGTCAAAAACAGTGAAAGAAATCGGCGAGCGCATCGAGCGCGAGAAACAATCGCTTGCACAACTCGTCCGAAAAACGAACGAACTCGATCAGGCGGGCATGCTCGAGGTGATGCTCTCCGGCAAAGACCTTTCTGAATTTTTCATTGACCTCGATTCATTTGATGCGCTTCGTGCGGGACTCAAAAACTCTTCGGAGGCTTTGAAAAGCGCAAGGGTGGAGAATCAGGCAGCGCAAGACGCGCTTGAGGTACGCCAAGGAGAGGAAATGGATGCGAAAGCGGAGCTCGAGCGGAATAAACGTATCGTCGAGTGGAACGAAAAAGAAAAGACAGCCCTGCTTTCCATCACCAAGAACAAGCAAAAGGGATACACTATCGTGTTGGCGGATCGCAAGAAACGCGCCGCCGAGATTCGCGCCGCACTTTTCGCTTTACGTGACACTGGCGAGATCTCATTTGGACAGGCGTATGACTACGCGGTTACAGTGTCGGCAAAGACCGGAATACGTCCGGCGTTCCTGCTCGCGATATTTCAACAGGAATCAAGTTTCGGCAAAAATCAGGGTTCCTGTTATCTCAAGAATCAGACGACCGGTGCCGGTGTTGGTGTTCGGACGGGAAACGCGTTCGCACGAGTAATGAATCCAACTCGCGATGTGCCGCCATTTTTGACGATCACGCGAGAGTTGGGGCGTGATCCATTTAATACGCTGGTCTCGTGTCCGCAAGAAGTGGGCTGGGGAGGGGCAATGGGTGCCGCGCAGTTCATACCCTCCACGTGGGTGTTGTTTAAAACGAAGATCGAGAATGCACTTGGTATAGATGCAGCAGACCCGTGGCGCGCACGCGATGCATTTATGGCGGCGGGCATCTATCTTTCGGAGCTTGGCGCAAAATCAGGCTCGTATAGTGCCGAGCGTGATGCGGCGTGCAGATATTTTTCGGGAAAACGGTGCAGTCAGTCGAGCTGGGCGGCGACGTATGGGAATCAGGTGATGAGTAAGGCCGCTGTCATCCAGGAAACTATGATTGATCCGCTCCAGAATACGTAAACGTAGTAGGTAGTAGGTAGTTTGTAGTTAAAAAAATACAAGGTGGAACCTTGCCTGCCCGCAGAAGTTCCTACGCAGGCGGGAGTCAGACGCAGGCAAAAAATCCAACCAATGTCTAACCTTAGCGAACTTTTTAGATTTACGTTATCCCCGCCATGGCGGGGATAACGTAGGTTTGAAATTACAAGGCAGAAGCCCCCTCACTAACGGTTCCGTGATTTTTCCCAGTCCCCACTGTGAATTACGAAATACCAAAAACCGTGATTTTAAGGAGAAACACAAAACAGCCACAACGCGGTGGTTTTATAAAATTTACACGTCACACACAAATCACACCTCAACAAAGCCAATAAATGGGCGATGGAAACACCAACCATCGCCCGATTTTGTTCTACCACTACACACTTTTATGCATAGCGAGTTATCCACAGTTTTTCTATTTCGTAATTCACAGTCCCCATGGTATAAGATCCAGTTCAGTTCTTGGAGAACATTGTGGACAAAAATTGTCCGTTTTGTGACCATAGCAAGTTTGAAGAGCGATTGGTCGGCTCAATCGGTTCATTTAATGTTATCGCCACGCTTGGGCAGATCAGCGAGGGCGGGTATCTGCTTCTCGTTTCGAAAGAGCACACGTCGTGTCTTGGGGCGACGCCGGATACGAGAGAGTTAGCCGGTGCGATTGCGCATGTGGAGGTCGCGCTTGCGAAGACATATGCGCAGCGTAGTGTCACACTGTTTGAACACGGTATTGTGGGGCAGACGGTTTTGCACGCACACTTGCATCTTCTTCCTGAGGCGGTTGCCATCGGCGAGCGCGTGAGGAAGGATTTCCCCGCGCACCATGTCGAGCAATTCGCGGACTTTCACACGTTCCGTTTTGCCTACGCACTTGAACAGAAGCCCTATCTCTTGTGGAGGGAGCCGGGCCAAAAGCTCTCGGTGTGCTGGAACCCACCCGCCATTCCGCAATATCTGCGTATTGTGGTTGCCGAGACGCTTGGGAAGCCCGAGCGTGCGAACTGGCGCACGATGGATCCCATGCTCGACAGGAAGTTGTACACCGAAACGGTTGCACGCCTCAAGCCACATCTTTCCCAAGGTGCGTGAAGTATGAAGACCGGATGGTTTCCGGTCTTTTTTCTTGCCAAAAAATGCCGGATTTGCTAGAGTGTTTTGTATCAGGATGTTGAATTCCCTAGCGACTAGGGACTAGCGACTAATCACTGACTAAACATGAAAGCGGATATCCACCCCAAATATTTCCCGAAAGCCAAAGCGATCTGCGCATGCGGGGCGGAGTTTATTGTCGGCTCCACGAAAGAGGCGATCGACATGGAGATCTGCTCACAATGCCACCCGCTGTTCACCGGCAACGACAAGGTCACCGATACCGCGGGGCGCATTGAGAAATTTAAGCAGAGACGCGCCGCGGCGTCTTCAAAGCCCAAGAAAGGGAAATAGCGACAACCGAAATGCATACAAGGTCCGGCCTTGGGGAAACAGCTTTAAGGCCGGACCTTGTATGCTCGGGCGTTTTTTGCTTGCTACTTTATACAAGACCGTAGTTCGTAGTGAAATGCCCGATTAAATTATTATGCCGCATTCTTACGCTCTACGATCTGCGGACTACGAACTCGATACTCACAATGGACCTCGAACAATACAAAAAAAGCTATAAAACCAAATACCTCGCGGAAGAATACGAGCGGCTTTCGGCGCAAGTCGATGAGCTGAAAAAGATGAGCGGTGACCCTGAAATGGATGCACTGGCCAAGGAAGAACTTGGGACGCTTGAGTCCGCGCGAAAAGAACTTGAGGAGAAAATGGTGACTATTCTTAGAGAAGATAAAGAGCAGGAAGAAAAACCGCGTGAATTGGTGCTCGAAGTGCGCGCGGGGGTGGGCGGGGAAGAGGCAGCGATATTTGCGCAGGACCTCGCGCTTATGTATGAGCGTTTTGCGGCAACAAAAAAATGGGGTTTTCGGCGCGTGGATGAGTCCGAAAGCGAGCTTGGCGGATACAAAGAGGCGACGTTTGAAATAACGGGCGATGGTGCTTACGACTTCTTGCGTTACGAAACCGGCGTCCACCGCATACAACGCATTCCCGCAACAGAAAAATCCGGCCGCATCCACACCTCGACCGCTTCAGTCATTGTGCTACCGATCAGAAAAAAAGCCGCGGTAGTCGTAAATCCGTCGGACCTCGATATGAGCTTTACGCGCTCCGGCGGGGCGGGTGGGCAAAATGTGAACAAAGTGGAAACGGCCGTCCATTTGGTACACAAGCCGACGGGGATCCACGTACACTGCTCCGTCGAGCGTTCACAGCTAAAAAATCGTGAAAAAGCGATGTCGATCCTTATTGCCAAACTCGAACAATTAAAAGATGAGGATGAATTAAAGAAGAATGCCGATGCGCGCTCGCAAATTGGCACCGGCGATCGTTCCGAAAAGATTCGCACTTACAACACCCTCCAGGACCGTGTGACCGACCACCGCATTAAAGAATCATGGCACAACATTGAAAGTATCTTTCAGGGCGACATTGGCGACATCGTCGAAACCGTTGCCGAACGAGCGAAATTAGGAAATCTCGGTAGGGTTGAAGATGATGAATAAAAAAGCACGAGTAATCACCGACTTCAGTTTGTGGATCTTATTCCGATACAATCTCCAATAAGCCTTTTCACGAAGCAAAATACCAAAGGCCGTACCAAAGGCGGCCTTTAAGAATCTTGTCCCAAAGGCCGCCTTTGGTATTTTGCGGATGTTTCGAGCGCAGAATGATGAAGGAGTTAACGAGAGATGATATGACTACCCTCATTGTCTAATTCGCGCGAATTAGACAATAGACCTGTTGCCTTTTAAGTTTTTTGAAGAATTTTAGTCAAAAAACCAGGAACCCCTATTTTAATAAGCTATCAAATTTTTCAAATGAACCTCCCCGCAGCAAGCTGTACCCTCGCTCGCTCCGCTTCGCATCGGCGGGGTATCACAGGAGCGCTTCGCGCACTATAATCAGTTGGGAAACCAACGGTTTCCCAAACCCTTATACACGAAGGGCTGTTTTTGTCAACCCCACGCAGAAATGTTCGCAGAACGTCCGCATTGCATGGATAAACACTTTCTGTTAGACTCTCCACATCATAAAAATCATGTCCGACACCAAGACACAACCCGATAACGCCACGATTGAGGCCATGTTCAAGGTGGGCGCCCATTTTGGCTATTCCCGCGCGCGGCGCCATTCATCCGTGCGCCCACATCTCTATGGGGTGAAAGATGGCGTCGACATCATCGATCTTTCCGCGACCGCTCGCATGCTTGAGAGCGCAAAGGAGCACGTCCGCGAACTCGGCAAGATCGGCAAGACCGTACTTTTTGTCGGCACCAAGCCGGAAATCAACGCCATCGTGCGTGAGGTCGCGAAATCGGTCCCCATGCCGGTCGTTTCCGAGCGGTGGATCGGCGGAACACTCACCAATTGGGGGGAGATCAAAAAGCGCACCGCGCGGCTGAAGGAACTCTCCGATAAATTCGCGACAGGGGAGCTCGAAAAATACACCAAGAAAGAACGCCTGCTTTTTGAGCGCGAGATGGGAAAACTCCAAACGGAATTCGGCGGCATCGCGAGCCTCGAGGGGCTTCCTGCGGCAGTCGTTATCGTCGACCCGCGCGAGGAGCACATTGCGGTCATGGAGGCGAAAAAGATGAAGGTGGAAACGATCGCGCTCCTCAACTCCGATTGCGATGCGAGCGAGATCGCCTACCCGATTCTCGCCAACGACTCCGCACTCAAAAGCGTCCGCTACTTCTTGGAGGAACTCCGCAACGCATATCTTGAGGGGGTGAAGCAGAAAGCAGAAAACAGTCACTAGTCATCAGTCACTAGTCATAAGAAAAGTTCATAAGACACAGGCAAAAATCCGGTTTGCATTGAAAGTGTTTTGACTTTTGACTTCTCACCTCTCACTTTAGCGACGACACTATGGAAATCACCCTCGACCAGATCAAAGAGCTTCGTGACGAAACGGGCGTTTCCGTCATGCAGGTAAAAAAGGCGCTTGAGGAGGCGAAGGGGGATATGGACAAGGCACGCATGGCGCTCCGGAAAAAGAGCGGGGAGATCGCGGCGAAAAAAGGTGAACGCACGCTTGGCTCGGGTGTCGTGGCGGCATACATCCACGCGGGTGGTTCCGTCGGCGCTCTTGTTGAGCTCGCCTGCGAGACCGACTTTGTTGCCAAGAACGAGGACTTCAAAAAACTTGCCTACGATATCGCGATGCACATTGCCGCGATGAATCCGAAGTACAACCGTCTCACCGACGTAACGGAAGAAGACCGCGCCAAGGCGACGGCGTTCTTTCAAGACGAGGTTGCGAAGCTCGACAAGCCGGAAGCTATCAAGGAGAAGGTGCTTCAAGGCAAACTGGACACTTTTTTCAAGGAACAAACCCTTGTCGAACAGCCATATGTGAAGGACCCCAATATCACCATCGGCGACTTGGTGAAAGGTGCTGTCCAAAAATTCGGAGAAAACACCGAATTGGTGCGCTTCACGCGTTTCGCCGCCGGCAAGCAATAATCAAGACGGCCCAAGGTTTCTCCTTGGCTTTGCAAGGTGAAACCTTGGAGAAGTTGGCCATCTCTCGGTTCCCGAGGTGAGTTCTTGGCTTGAAAAGATCTCTCCTCGGAAACTTACTCTATAATAATCAGATACTAGGTCGAACCCTGAAGAATCAAGGCCTAAGGTGGACACAGATACAGGGTGCACAGATACAAGGTGGAACCTTGGGAATTGATTCTTAAGGTTCCACCTTGTATCTGAAACCATTTGTTATAATGAAACTATGTCCATCCTTCTCACCATCTGGCTTCTCTCGCTTCTTGTGCTCTTGGGTTTGGTATTTTATGCGCGATCACGAAGAAGCGCGCTTACGCTTCCGAGAGAGAGCAGTGCAGGCGACTTTGGCGACTTTCTCATGAATGAATCACGCGCTGTTGGCGAAGAATTTTGGCGCGGCGCGGCGCGGCTTCGTCCGCATGGAGAGCGGGTGATTGTTGAAAGCGGCGTCTTGATAAAAAAAGGACACAACATGCTCATCGAGAAAGCATTTGGCCGCATCGCCGCCCCCAAAGGAAAGGCCTCGTCGTTTTTTCTTAAACGAATCGCAGAACATAAAGATGCATTGCGCGGAAAAATTGAAGAATAAGACGGCCTAAGGTCGCAGGCGAATACAAGGTCTGGCCTTGGGGAAACAGCTTTAAGGCCAGACCTTGTATTCGTCTCTCCATGGAGAAGCTAGGTGTCTTCTATTTTGTGTTTTTTCACCACTCGCCAAACCGGCGATTTTTTGCTAAAACTGGTGATACGCCGCCTTAGCTCAGTTGGTAGAGCAACGGTTTTGAAAGATTGGATGCTTCGTAATGGGTTCACAAGTGCCGGGATAGCTCAGTTGGTAGAGCAACAGTTTTGTAAACTGTAGGTCCCCGGTTCAAGCCCGGGTCCCGGCTCTCGGCGGTGAACCCATTACGAAGCATACCGGGCCAATCTTGCGGGCAAGGTGTCGCCCGCTGGCGACACAAAACACGACGCGCTTTCTTTGCTTCGCGCAGAAATCGCACTCCCGTAAAGCGAAGGTCCTCGGTTCGAATCCGAGAGGCGGCTTCAGAATAATTTAAGCTAAACCATGAATCTCATAAAAAAACTTTTACGAACCGTTCTGTGGGCGCAAAAAAGCTCTTTTTACCGAGAGCGCTTGAAGAGAGAAAAGATAAAAGTAAATGCGATTAAAACCCTGTCCAATTTTCAAAAGTTGCCGCCCATCACTGCTCAAGATCTGCGGGAACACAGCAAGGAATTCTCGTCGGTAAGTCGCGACAAAATATATTCGCTCTATGCAACCGGCGGAACAACCGGAAAATCCAAGTTAATCTATTGGACAGAAGAAGCGCTTGAAAATTCTGCAAAAGCGATGGCGAACTATTTGCGTCGCCTCTTCTCCCTCAAGGGGAAACTGTGTATTGTTATTGCGCCGTCTGACAACTTGGCCATAGTTGGAGACTTTGAAAGGAAAGTGTTCAGAAACATGAACGCCCTTATCGGCTCTATGGGGCTTACGTTTACCGACGATCAGCGCAAACAGCTGATAACTGTTATGCAGGCGGAAGAGCCCTATCTCCTCATGGGGAATCCCGGGCGCGTCCTCTCGCTCATCCAAGATTTTGTTGATGCGAATGTTGATACGAAAAAACTCGGAATAAAATATGTTATTTCCGGCTCTGAAATCTTGACGCCCAAAACGAGAGACTTTATTGAAAAAGCTTTCGGAGCAACGGTCTTTGACCACGGAGGCATGACTGAGGTTGGAGGCACCACCATAGAATGCAGGGCGCATGATGGACAACATGTGTTTGAGAGTGTTGTGTACGCAGAAGTGCTCAACCTGGAGACGGGAGAGGTCATCACTGAAGGCATCGGCGAACTCTGTTTCACAACGCTTATAAACCCCGCATTCCCGCTGGTGCGCTATAAAACAGAGGATATTGTGAAAATAACGCATAAAAAATGTTCGTGTGGCCTCAAAACTCCTCGCATCTGGTACAAATGCAGGATTTCCGAATCCGTTTCACTTTTTGGCGCCACTCTTTATGCGTATCAGGTTGACGAGGCGCTGGAAGAGATCAAGGAGCTTACTTCAGCGTATAATCTAAGGGTTGAAAGTGTCGGACCAGGCGTAACGATGACGCTTGTAGTTGAATGTCAAAAAGAGTTTCAACATGAAAGTTATACTAAAAAAATTTTGCAAGCGCTCAAAGAACGTATTCCCAAACTCAACACCGCTCTTGGTTCAAAAAAAATGAACATTGTCATATCGTTTGTGGATCCAGAAACGCTGAAAAGAACCCCGCGCGGCAAGATTGCAAACAGGATTCTTGATGCACGAAGCTAAAATACATAGAAAAATGTTCGGGGTAAAAAAATACCCCGAACAGTGGTGTTCGGGGTTGGGGGAGTTACCAGAAAAACCCGCTTATTCCGTTTGCTTTTATTACCGCTTGACGGAACTTCTTGTCTAACTGCATCCAACGGAAATACGCAATGATTGGGCTAACCATCATGGGAATACCAAAGAGAAGTCCGACGATGATCCACACCAACCTATTGGGTCCCTCAAGGGCGCCTTTCCAGCATTCAAACAAGATGAAACCATTCTCGCCGAAAGCCGCAAAGAGGAGTGTGATCGTCCAAAACAATGCGGAGAAAAACGTAAGAGCTTGGATACGACCCAATTGGTCTAATTGACGAAAGAAATGCTCCTTTTCCGTTGCGACATCCTTATTGCGGCATATGCCCATTTTTGCTCTCCTTGATGGGTGTCAGTGTGAGTAAAATTCGCGCATGAGTGTCGGCCAGTCAGGATCGTTCTTTTTTACGATTCGTTCGACCTCGTTATTGAGAAGGTCGACCGACTTGTCGTGAGTGTGCAATCTTACTGGCTGGTTTATGACAGTGCGATTTTCTGGCCCTGGCATTACAGAAACACCTCCATCATAGACGGAAACTATTACAGCAAATTTCCCGTAGTAGCCCGGTTTGCGGAATACAAGTATGTCTCCCGGCGTACAGCCGTTAAGGGCTGTGCGCATTTGGACGATGTATGTCCAGTTGTCCCGAATGCGGATGTCTTTTTGTGCATCTACTTGGCCCGAGTGATTTAAGAGCCAGAAAAAAGCGAGAATACCCAGTACGCCAAGGCCCACCTTTAGCCACTTCCCGAGCTTTGCGAGTGCAGTGCGCAAGAGATTACGTTCGGGTTGCATGAATTTCCTCCTCAGTTGCAAA
>Ga0155394_137_pt1 | contig 11583 bp, 10 predicted proteins | sample RifCSPhighO2_02_FD_106362 | JGI IMG/M metagenome (GOLD analysis project Ga0155394, IMG submission 106362) | Candidatus Lloydbacteria bacterium RIFCSPHIGHO2_02_FULL_50_13 | reverse complement strand
AAGCGTCACGAACGAGTGGGAGAGAAAGACAAAGCAAAATCACGCGCATGGATGCAGATCGCTTTTCTCCTAACGCCGTCAGCGCATGGCTTCCACGGTGACTTTTGGTATGCGGCTAAACTTCAGCAAAGTTTGGGGACAATTCTTTGGCGAAGTGACGGAGTGTATTTGCTCAGAAGTTTGCCGTCGAACGCCACTCATCTCCTCAATAATGAGCTTGAGCCGAACTATGCCCGGTTTGTGAAATCGTGTGCCAAGCTGATCGCGAAAAAACTCCGGTAGCTACAAAGAACACCAACCCCCGTTTCGGGGGTTTTCTTGTGTATAATGAAAGCATGAAGAAGCGGGAAGATCTGCGCACATGGATTGAGATAGATAAAAAGGCGATTGCGCATAACTATCGTACGTTTCGTAAATTGCTCGAGGAGAACGAGTATCGGAAAAGTCATCCTGACATTCTGCAGAATGTCAGGATGACGCGGACAAAGCTACTTGCAGTGGTGAAGTCGAATGCCTACGGCCATAACTTGCTTGAATTTGCTCCCGAAATGGAGAAGCTCGGCGCGGATTGGCTCGGCGTTGATTCGCTGGTAGAGGCGCACTCCGCGCGGTCTGCGGGCGTGAAGATCCCCGTTCTTGTGCTCGGATTTACGCTTCCAACACTCTATGACGAGGCACGCAAGAACGGGGTGAGCATCACCCTCTCAAGTTTTGTTCAGCTTGAGCGGATCCTCAAGTTGAAACCGTCGAAAGTGTCACTCAAGATTCATGTCAAAGTGGACACGGGCATGCATCGGCAGGGGTTTCAGCTGAATGAGGCGGGCCGATTGTTGCAGATGCTCGCGCACCGAGGTGACTCCTTGGCTTTAAAAGGTGTCTCCTCGGTGCGCCCCTCGAACACTTTTAAAGTCGAAGGCCTCTACACCCACTTTGCCGAAGCAAAAAATCCACGCGACGGTGACAGCACGCGCCGGCAGATCGCCGAGTTCAAAGAATGGACGAAAAAGTTTCATGATGCGGGCTTTGCGCCGATCTGCCACGCGGCGGCGACGGGCGGGGCGACGCTTTATCCCGAGGCGCATTTTGACATGGTGCGGATCGGCGTTGGTTGTTACGGGCTCTGGCCTTCAAGCGAAGCGGAGCAATATTTAGGCAAAAAAATAAAATTAAAGCCCGCGCTTTCTTGGCGGGCTATTGTCTCCGAGGTGAAACATGTGAAGGGCGGCGAGCGCGTGGGATATGATTTCACCGAACGCTTGCATCGCGACAGCACGCTTGCGGTGGTTCCCGTCGGGTACTGGCATGGCATTCCACGCCTTCTTTCCGGTAGGGGACGCGTGCTTCTTCGAGGCAAAACAGCGCGCATCATCGGCCGCGTTTCGATGGATATGATAATCGTTGACGTAACGGACATTCCGCGAGTGGTCATGGGGGATGAAGTAACCATGATCGGTCGAGACGGAAAAGAAGAAATCAAAGCCGGCGAGATTGCGAGTTTTGCCGGAACGACCCACTACGAAATTGTCACCCGCCTAAATCCGCTCATCAAAAAGTTTTACCTCTGAAAAATACAAGACCCGGCCTTAGCCCCGCAGTGCGGGGTTCAAGGCCGGGTCTTGTATTTTTGTTATGCGTGGCATTCCCATGCTGGGCCAGGGCAAACGCATGAAACTCACCCCTCTCCATGAATCACTTTTAATAAATACTCCTCACTCAATCCCGCCCGAAATCGCTTGGTCTTCAGCCCGCTTTTCACCGAAGTTTCTTTCTTTAGCATATTGAGCGCGAACTTCCGCAAGAGCGCAAAGTTTGCCTGCGCATGACCCATGCGGATGCGTGATGCATCTTCGCGAAACACCACATCAAGCGACCAGTGCAGATTATTCTCAACGCGCCAATGTGCGCGCACCGCGGAAAGGATCTTTGGTGCATCGGCGGGAAGACTGCTGATAACATAGCGTGTCGCCGCGGTGGTCACGTTGCCAATGGTACGCGTGTCGCTGGTCATCGCGATACTGCGCAAACCTTCCCATCGGTGCAGATCGCGTATCAAGGAAAGATCGTCAGTGGCCCGGCAGCTTCGCAGTTCGCTTCGCCCGTACCCGCGTTCGGAAGTTTCCGCGCGATCACTGATGCTGTCCTTGTCCGCGAAGATCATTCGGATATCTTCATGCAATCGTTCCTGATTACCTTTGACCGCAAGGACATAATCTGCCTTGTATTCCTTGATCTTTTTAGCGATCCAGCCTTGCGTCCCCATAGCATCGGTGGCGACGATACATCCTTCGAGCATGAGCATCTCCAGCAGTTCGGGGATTGCGGTGATCTCATTAGACTTGCCGTCCACTTTTCGCTGACCGAGCGCCACACCGTTCTTCGTGGCGAACGCGTTCACCAGATGGAGAGGACGCGTATCCTTTCCGTGCGCGCGGCGGACACTCTTGCCGTCGATGGCGATCACGCTGCCTTTTGTCACGATGTGCGCATGTTGCGCCCACGCAATGAAGCACCGCTCAAATGCTTCGGAATCGAGAATGGAAAAGACACGAGCGAATGTGTCGTGTGACGGGATTCCGTTTTGGAGCGTGCAGAATGTTTTTAACCATTCCGCTTTTGCTTCGCCGAATTCCTCGATCTCATTCCAAGTATCCGCGCCGGAAATCACGGTGAGGACTGCGATGACGATAATATCTGTGAGGGAGTGGAGCTTGGTATTGTGGTTTCCCCGACGCGGATCGGGTATCACCGAGAAGTACCCGATAATCGCGGGTGGTTTGGTGGACATACGAAAAACTCCAGTTTGTTTTCGGAGGACACCACTTTGAGCACGTTCTTGTAACACCGGTCGAAGTTATCGAACAGGTAACTCCTTGGCATGTGCGGGTAAAAAACACCTACACTGAAACCCGAATGCGCAAGAAGATTGAGGGCGGCGGGTGTCATGACGTGCCGGTGCTTCAGCGGACCATCTGGCTTTACAACTCGCGTATAGAAGGCGAGTGCTGGAAAGCCAAGAATGCTTGATATCAGTTGCGCCGCGAAGAAAAACTTAGGATCAGTGGCGTGACGGAAATGTCGAGCGGTGTACGAAAGGCAGGCGCCCTCATGGTCGTCATCTCTAAGATGATCGCCAAGTACCAGAACTGCCACAGCGGCAATCTGGACGAGGAAATTTTCAAGCTTTTCGAGAAGGCGAAGCGGATACACCACGCCGAGGACCGCAACTCCCTCACCAAGGCGATCGAGAATATCTGAGGTCAAATGTTTCAACCAGAGCCCTTCGTGGAAGAAATTCCGCGTTGGGCTCACCTTTTTCTAATTTTTGTGATACAATATTTTCATGAAATCCGCTTTTCACTTTCTAAAAACGCATAAAACACTCTGGCTCATTGCGGTTCTCTTGGTTGCCGGTGGAGTCTATTTCATGCAGAAAGAAGAAGTTTCTCCGTATGAGACTGCCTCGATTAAGCGGTCGGACGTGGTGCAGGAAGTTTCCGTGACGGGGCGCGTCGAAAGCGAAGCGCAAGTTGAACTTGCATTCGAAAGCGGCGGTCGTGTCTCTGCGATGCCTTCTCCGGTCGGCGCTCACATCGCGCGCGGTGACGTGCTTGTGCGTTTGGATGCTTCAGAGCTCTTGTCTTTACGCGCGCAAGCACAAGCGAATCTCGAGTACGAGTTGGCCAACTTGGCACAGCTCACAAAAGGTGCGCGCAGGGAAGAGGTTGCGGTTTCCGAGGCAAAGGTCGCAAGCGCGAAGGTGGCGGTGAATAACGCCCTCCTTGGCGTTGTCGACAAGATACGCGGCGCGTATTCCGCCGCTGACGATGCGGTGCGCAGTGACACCGACATTCTCTGGCGCAACTCTCGCACAAAAAATCCCGAGCTAAATATCTCCACCACGGATTCTTCGCTCGCGATCAGTTTGCCGCCGCAACGCATCGCTATCGAGGGCAAACTGAATGATCTCGCCGGTATCGCTCAGGTTGTCGGCGTTGACGGAGATGCTGTTCTGCTGATGAGTCAACTCGAAACCACCGAAGCCTCGCTTTCTGTGATCAAAAAATATTTGAACGATCTTGCGCTCGTGGTGAATGGTCTCTCGCCGTCTTCGATGATCTTGCAATCGACCATCGACACTTACAAAGCCAATGTCGCCGCGGCGCGTGGAAGCGTTGAAGCTACACTCACCGCGCTTTTGGCCTCCGATAAAGACTTGCTGACTGCGGAAAGCGCCCTTGCCGTCGCGGAAGACGAGCTCCTCCTCAAAACGAGCGGTCCGACCGCGGAAGCGATCACGGCGCAGGAGGCAAAGGTCGCTAGCATGCGCGCGACGCTCGCGAATTATGATGCGCGGATAGCGAAGGCCGTGCTCATGGCGCCCTTCTCCGGAGTCGTGACGAAAAATGATGCAAAGCTCGGGCAAACGGTTGCGCCAAACATCGCGCTCGTTTCGCTCATGAGCGACGGCAAGTGGAAGATCGAAGCGAATGTGCCGGAAGCGGATATTGCGAAAGTCGCCGTCGGCAACAACGCCACCGTCACACTCGATGCCTACGGTTCCGATGCCCTGTTTTCCGCGTCAATTGTTGCGATCAATCCCGCGGAGACTATTCTTGAAGGTGTGTCCACGTATAAAGTGACGCTCCATTTTGTCGAGGATGATAATCGTATTCGCTCCGGCATGACGGCCAATATCGACATTGCGACGGACAAACGCGAGAACGTGCTCGCCATTCCTGCACGCTCGGTAACGACACGCGACGGGAAGAAATATATTCGCGTACTTTCCGAAGGCATCGCGGTTGAGCGAGTTGTGGAGACCGGCCTTCGCGGTTCTGACGGATTGGTGGAAATACTCTCAGGGCTTTCGGAGGGGGAGCAAGTGATCACGTTTGAACAGAAATAAACTTGTCCACCCGTCCAATCCCCGCGGCAAGCCGACGGGGTATTTGGCGGGCGGAACCCCGGGCAAGTTTTTTGGAAGAGGTGCGGGCCGCCGCCCGCCCTCACATACCTTGCGCCCATTCATCCTCGTGACAAAGCCAACGAGGTATTCTGGGCGCTCCCAATAAAACACGCTTCGTGTCCCCACCCCGCGTCAAGCCGACTACGTCTGTCCAAAGGCCGACGGGGCATTGGGCACGCGGTACCATGGGTGTTTTTTTGGAACCCCGCAACACGGTGCGCCCGCTCTATGATGCCGTGCGTCCATTCATCCTTGCGGCAATACCACGAGGTATTCTGGACGCTCCCAATAATACCATCTCTTGTTAACTCCTTTATAATTCTGCGCTCGAAACATCTGCAAAATATCAAAGGCAGTACCAAAGGCGGCCTTTTGGGCAAGATTCTTAAAGGCCGCCTTTGGTATTTTGCTTCGCGCTTGCAAATGGCTTCAAAAAGGAATGTCTCACTCCAAGGTCAAAACCATGTCCCGCGTTGCGCAAAACACTCTCTGGTCCATTTTTTGCGAAGGTGGGTTTCTGCACAAATTCGAAAGAAAAAACGGCCACATGGGAATGGCCGTCACGTCATACTGTTTCCTTGCGCTATATACCGGTGAATGCGCGGTATTCTGAGATCGTCTTCAGCTCGCTAAGTTTTTGTTCGACTTCTGGCGTGTGAACAAAAAACGCCGAATAATCGCTTTCCCCCTGCACGATCTTGCCGTTCTCGCACGGGAACGAGACCGCAAACACGTCGCGTGGATTGTCCATCGATCGAACGCGGAAGTACCACTTGTGCGCCATCGGTGGCAACTTGGCGGGGGCCACATCTTCCGCGTGTCGTACGCGACTTGAACTCGGCACTTGGTCCGTTGGCCCCTCAACGATGATGAACGGCCGGTTCACATGGAACCATGGTCCGTTGCCGAAAGCCTCCACGGCAACTAATGTTTTTCCGGGGAGCAAATCCCCGATGTTTTCGACCTTTTCCAGTTTCACAACATTCTCCTGTTTGTTCATGTTCGTCGGATGAGTCCATTACATCTGCGAAGATTGTATCCTAAATTCTGACTATTGTCAAGCTATTTGATAGTATCTGCTCACAACCCTGAGTAAGAATATGGCTTAACCAAAGAATGGTCTGCCAAATAACCAAAAATAGTGCCGAGTTGTCACTATAAAATATGGCTCTGTTGAGCCACCTCTCGGTCTTGTGAGCAGATACATTTGATAGTAACCCACTGCTGTCCCATTAAAAACTCAAAACAGCCGGAGCTGGGGACCGTCCCGATCTCGAATCTTGTGAATCGTGCGTGCGGACAGCGACAAAAGGTCGATAATGTTTCGTCGCACGAAGAATGTTTCTTTGAACATGCGCGTGAGTTCAAGCAATGATTTCGCGAATTTCGTCTGGAATTTAATGTACGCAAGCAGAAGATAATAGATCATCGCCACCCAAATTTGGCTTAAGACCGCATTGTGCGAGGCGCTTTTTCTATTTTGGTGAAATTTTAATGGGACAGGGGTGATAGTAACCCCTCACGGCCCTCAAAAACCCAACAACGGCCAACTTCTTCAAGGGTCGCCCTTTCAGAGCCAAGGGCGACCCTTAGGCCGTTGTTGGGTTTTTGGAAAAAAGCTGTGAGGGGTTACAGTGTGAGGGATTACCCGCTCTTTCATGGTAAAATCTCGGGAATGCCGCTGATAAAGGTCACGAATCTGGAAAAGGTTTTCGAATCAGAAGGTGCTTCAACGCGGGCGCTTGATGGTGTTGATCTTTCCGTGGAAAAAGGCGAGTTTATGGCGGTTGTTGGGCCGTCCGGTTCGGGAAAATCAACACTCCTACAGATATTGGGCCTTCTCGACGGGCCTTCGTCGGGAGAGTATCTGCTGAACGGAAAAGACACCCAGTTGTTCACCGACAAAGAACTCGCGGTGCGCCGAAACAAGACGATGGGTTTTATCTTTCAGTCGTTCAATCTGCTCGCGCGGACGTCTGTGCTTGAGAACGTGAAATTGCCGCTTGCATATTCCTTGATTCCTCCGCGTGAATGGGATCGTTTGGCACAAAAGGGGATCGGTGCTGTTGAGCTTACTCCTCGCGTGCATCACGCGCCGAGCCAGCTTTCGGGTGGAGAGCGTCAGCGTGTCGCCATTGCGCGAGCGCTCGTGAACGATCCAGAAATTATTTTTGCCGACGAACCGACGGGAAATTTGGACTCCGTTTCCGGTGAGCGAGTAATGGATATCCTCGAAGAATTGCATAACTCCGGAAAAACGGTCATTCTCATCACGCACGACAGAAGATTGGCGGCGCGAGCCCTGCGTGCGATCCTCATGAAAGACGGTGCCATCGTCTGGGACGGCGACGCGAAGCGTATCCCCGAACTTTAGTTATAAATGTATTTTGATTTCTCTCTCTACTAATTACTGATTACTGATGACTAGTACCCAATAAACTTAATCTTGTCATGGACACACCAACAAAGGCAGTACCAAAGGCGGCCTTTGGGGCAAGATTCTTAAAGGCCGCCTTTGGTACTGCCTTTGTTGGACAGAATTAAGTTAATGGAGTACTAGTGACTAGCTCATGGCCTCTCTTTATTACACAGGAAAAACGGCGTACCACGCAGTGTGGGCGAATAAAGTTCGATCGGGCCTTACCGTGCTCGGCATCGTCATCGGTATTACCGCAATCATGCTCATTGTTTCTATCGGCGAGGGCGCGCAGAGGCTCATCTTGGGGCAGATCGAAGGTTTGGGTGCTGAGACCATCGTGCTTCGGCCTGGGCGGGAGCCGAAAGGTCCGACCGATTTCGCACAAACGCTTTTTGCGGATTCACTCAAGGCGCGTGAATTAGAGGCGCTGAAACACAAAGAGAATGTCCCCGAACTCGTTGCGACGGCACCCGTGGTCTTTCTGTCTGATTCCGTGTCGTACCAAGGCGAAGTAGAGTATCCATCTATTTTTGGCTGGTCGGCGGAATTTATGGCGAGCATGATGAAGGTTGAACTTAAATCTGGTACGCTTTTTGATGAGAACGATATCAAGCAATCGGCGACAGTTGCGGTCATTGGGAGTAAGGTTGCGGAGAAGCTCTTCGGCGGCGAAGATCCGCTGGGGAAATCGGTTCGCGTGAGAAACACCAACTTCCGCATCGTCGCGGTACTCAAGCCCGGCAATAGCGGGCTTTTCAACGTCGACAATATGCTTGTGGTTCCGTACACCGCCGCGCTTACCTACCTTTCTCAGCAAAAACATTATAGCGAGATCATGATCAAGGTCTCTTCCCCGGAGGTGGTCGCGCGCTCCGTAGAAGATATTACGCTTACTCTGCGCGAACTTCACAACATTACCGATCCCGCGAAAGACGATTTTTATATGGAAACACAACAGGGGACGATCGACCAAATCGGGACGATCCTCTCCGTTTTAACCGCCTTCCTCTCTGCGGTTGTGGCGATCTCGCTTGTCGTCGGCGGGATCGGTGTGATGAACGTCATGCTTGTCTCCGTCACCGAGCGCACAAAAGAGATTGGCCTACGAAAAGCGCTCGGTGCGCGCAACCATGACATTCTCGTGCAATTTCTCCTTGAGGCAATATTTCTCACGATCGTAGGCGGTGTTATTGGGGTGACACTCGGCGTCTTTTTGGGTTACCTTGCGTCGATCGCCCTCTCGCAAGGACTCGGCGTTGACTGGGTGTTTACTTTCCCGTGGAAGGCGATGCTGGTCGGCCTCGGCGTCTCCGCAGTCGTCGGCCTTATCTTCGGTATCTATCCCGCAAGCCAAGCATCGAAAAAAAGTCCTATTGAAGCATTGCGATACGAATAGACTTTTTTGTTTGCGTAAAAGGGATACATGGATTACGAGGCATCGCGAGGTAATTTTTCGCAGAATCTATTGCAGTATTTTGCAAAATACTGCAATAGAAAACGCTAAGACAAAAGTTTGAGCAAAAATTTGAGCGCCGCACTCATGGCGTGCGAAGCTGTGTTGGGACACATTGACCCCGTCCCCGTTCTCCTGTAGAAAAAGTAGAGATGTATTGATTGAAAGGAGGGCGTGTGAGCGAAGAGTGCCGCATCATCCCGTACATTGGTGTCAGCGATATCGGGTCGAATGAAAACATCGTTGCGCTCCGCCCAAATTTCTCCGTTTTGGAGCCACTTGCGCTTAAGGCGGGACTCACCATGACGCGTAAGGTGTTGTGGGGGATTCAAACCAAGTGGAATTCCGCCTGTCCGTCCGGAGGCGAGATCAGAAAGATTTTTGCCACACCGCATCCGCGAGTTATTCGTATGCTTCACTACGCGGACTACGATGGCGTTGATCTTGTGCCATCGCTCAAGAAGATCATGAGGGTCTGCGGCAAAACGCTCGACGGTATTCAGCTCGACATGGTCTGGCCGGATCCGTTCATCCTTGAGAAACACAAAAAGGTACACACGAATCTGGAGTTGATTCTCCAGGTTGGTGAAAAAGCGCTGATACAAGTTGGCGAGAATCCGCTCAAAATGTGGCGGGCGATCCAAAATTATGACGGCATTGTCGACCGCATCCTCCTTGATCGAAGTGGCGGGAATGGAAAACCACTTGCACCACGTTCGCTCATTCGTTTCGTGGACATCCTTTATGAACGCATGCCCGCTCTCAGTGTGGTCGTGGCCGGTGGTCTTGGTCCTCTGACGCTTCACTTGATCGAACCGCTTTTGGCGATGTATCCAGGCCTCTCGATTGATGCACAAGGGCAATTGCGCGAGAGCGGCAAAACGCTTGATGGGCCAATCTCACTTGCACGAACCCGAGACTATGTGTTTCGCTCGACAGAGATGTACTGGAAATACAATCCCAAGAGCTAGCTTCCGCGCCTCCTCCCAGAGAGGGGCGTTTTCGTGGACAATGCCATCGGTTCATGGTACACTCTGGACATGAAATACCCCGTCCTAATTCATAAAAGTAAATTCGGCTACGATGTCCATGTGCCCAGCCTTCCGGGGTGTCATAGTCAAGGCGATACGGAAAAAGAGGCGCTTGAAAATATTAAAGGCGCAATTGCGGTGTATTTGCAAACTGATACGGAATTTCTTCGCGGCGCTAGAATGCGCGAAGTTGAAGTGGCCGTGTAGCTATGTTGTTTACCGACCTTTCGTCGCAGAGGATTGTTCGCGCGCTTGAGCGGGCGGGTTTCTTTGCGTTAAAAAGCATCGGTAAAAAAACACGTTGGCATGAGCGACGGCAAGAGGAAGGTTATTATTCCGAGACACAATCGGGTGAACCCTTATACGCTGAAGAGCATCATCCGCGATGCGGGATTAACAGATGAAGAGTTTGAGGAGTTGCTTTAGCACAAAAAAGAATCACCATAACGCACCGTTGAAAAGTTTTTGGGCCAATGATATACTCGCGTAAGATTTTTTAATGATTAACAGGATTTTATCATGACCCAAACAACGTGGATCGTGGGTGGCGGGGTGGTGATCGTCGCCATTGCCGTCGCGCTTTATGTGTTTAGCGGCGACGAGTACCGCAATAAGGCCGCTCTCACAAAAGACATTACTATTGAAGATAAAACGTTGACGCTTGCGGAGGACACGCCACCAATGGACAACGAAGCCATAACAAACGAAAAACCCATGACCACAACCGCACCTCTTGCCACCAAAGCACCAATTGAAGTGACACTCAAAACAAGCATGGGCGACATCACCCTTCGCCTCGCGACCGCAGATGCGCCAAAGACGACAGAGAATTTTCTCAAACTTGCGAAGTCGAGTTTTTATAATGGCGTGAGATTTCACCGCGTCATCAAGGGCTTTATGATTCAAGGCGGCGATCCTCTTTCAAAAGATGACACGCAGGTAGAACGCTGGGGGACCGGAGGTCCGGGATATCAGTTTGCAGATGAAATCAACGCGGGAAGTGCGCTTTACCATAAGGGCTACAAGCGCGGTGTAGTAGCGATGGCGAATTCCGGCCCCAACACGAACGGGAGCCAATTCTTCATCATGCATCAGGATTATCCACTTCCGCCCTCCTATACGATATTCGGCGAGGTTGTTGCGGGGCAGGATGTGGTGGACAAAATTGCGACAACGCCGACAGCTTCGGGCGATCGGCCACTTACGCCCGTCACCATTGTTTCGGTGTCCATAAAATAACAAGACACCCCGAGACCATTTGACACAGTTTAGAAATTCGTGTATGCTAAACACTTCCGGGCTTACATTCGGGCGTTTGGGGGTAGGGCGTTGAGCCTACACCTTAAGATGCAAGTGAGCTATGTTTGGGCCGTCATTGCTCCAATGGCCCAGATGAAACAAGTGGAGCTTACCCGATGGGCTGGCGACCCCGATGCGACCATATCGAGCCCCCCGACCCCCGCAGGCATGCGGACCAGGTCGGGGCTTTTTAGTTGCTTCTTCTCCAGTATCAAAAAGTGCGCGATGAGGTAGGGGGTTCATCAGAAAAAAAGTTGCCCCCCATGCGTTTTGTGGTAGTATTTTCTTGGATACTACTGTGGCGGGAGGAGTGTGAGGATGTTTGAAAAAGTGAAACGCTTTGTGGCGTGGGTGATGGATGGTGAAGTACCCCTTGGGAAGTTGTGGGTGATAACACTCACTATCCTAGTTGGGG
>Ga0155394_175_pt1 | contig 11718 bp, 12 predicted proteins | sample RifCSPhighO2_02_FD_106362 | JGI IMG/M metagenome (GOLD analysis project Ga0155394, IMG submission 106362) | Candidatus Lloydbacteria bacterium RIFCSPHIGHO2_02_FULL_50_13 | reverse complement strand
TGCTTCGGGTGCAGAGTTATGAAGGAGTTAACGAGGGATGATATTACAAAATTGAGGACGCCGAGTCCTTGCGAGGGATTTGGTGAGGAGGTCATTGACACTTCCTTTTTCTATGCTAGCTTAGGTCAAGAAGTAATTTTTAAGGGGCCAAAAATGCGCGAACCGCTTCGCACGCTCTATCCCGAAATCGAGCCGTATATGACTGGAATGTTTCAAGTGTCGTCCATTCATCATATTTATTTTGAGCAATGCGGAAATCCACACGGTCTCCCGGTTGTCGTGCTTCATGGCGGTCCCGGAGCGGGCTCCTCTCCGCAATTGCGTCAGTTCTTTGACCCGAAAGCATATCGGATCATTTTGTTCGACCAACGTGGTTGCGGCAGAAGCGAGCCGTTTCTTGAATTGCGCGAGAACACCACGCAACACCTTATAAACGATATTGAGGTGATCCGGCAGACTCTGGGAATAGCAACGTGGGTTGTCTTTGGCGGCTCCTGGGGTTCGACGCTTGCGCTTGCGTACGCCGAGGAACATCCGAAGCGCGTGAACGCACTCATTCTTCGCGGGATCTTTCTGGGGCGGCGTAAAGAGATTGATTGGTTATATGAAGGCGGCCTCTCGATCATCGCGGGCGAACGCTGGGAACGATTTATTGCCCCGATCCCTCCTGCAGAACGGGGGAATATGGTCGAAGCATACTGGCGCCGGCTTGCCGGAGGACCCGGAGCGATCACTGATCGTGCGGCAAGAGAATGGTGGCGATGGGAGTTGGCATGCGCATGGCTTGTCATCGACGATGAGGGTGTCGAACTAGGGTCTTCGGACATGAAATTTGTGTCTGCCATTTCGTTGATTGAGTGTCACTATTTCCGTAATAAGTGCTTCCTTGAGGCCGATCAACTGTTACATGGAGCAAGGCGCATTGGTGATATTCCCGGCGTGATTGTGCAGGGGTTTTACGACCTCGTTTGCCCCGCAGGGTCAGCATGGGAACTGCATAAGGCTTGGCCGAAATCCGAGCTCCGCATGAGTTACCGCTCCGGTCATGCCGCAGGTGAACCCGAAAATACCCACAACCTCGTCGTGGCGACAGACAAATTTCGCGATCGTTTCTTGAAATAAATATCAACTCTGTGAATGAGTATTACGGGATCAACCCTGTGGTAGGCCGATTTTTATCGGACTTACTACGGGGTTGCTTTTTTCTTCATTCTGGTGTGTAATTGGGCGTACGTATGTCCGAATTTCATATCAAAAACTTGTCTGTTACAACTGATGGCAGGGCCGTTGTCGAAGGAGCATCTATTGCCCTGAAGGAAGGTGATGTCCATGTTTTAATGGGTCCCAATGGCTCGGGGAAGTCTTCGCTTTTGAACGCTATCATGGGGCATCCGAAATATGCGATCAAGATGGGGAGCATTTTTCTTGACGGCGAAGATATCACCCTCCTTGCGACGGAAAAAAAAGCGCAGGCAGGAATATTCCTTTCGCTTCAGCATCTGCCCGAAATCGCGGGGGTCACGCTCACGAATTTTTTGCATAAGGCGTATTGCGCAGTATCACGAGATACAAGGTCGGACGGCCAACCTCTCCAAGGACTCACCTTTCAAAGCCAAGGAGAGACCTTGGGTCCGTCCGACCTTGTATTTTCTGGTACATCGTACGTCACGCCGCTGGATTTTTATAAAATGATGGAAACGCGCGCGAAAGAGTTCGGCATTGACGCGAGTTTTTTGAAGAAACATTTGAACGCGGGACTCTCGGGCGGTGAGAAGAAACTCTCCGAAATCCTGCAACTCCTCGCGCTTGAGCCAAAATTCGCCCTACTTGATGAAATAGATTCCGGCGTTGACGTGGATGCGCTCAAGCGCGTATTTGCGGTCATTGAACATTTACGCGCAAAAGGTGTCGGATTTCTGCTCGTCTCGCATCACCCGAATCTCCTAAATCACATTGTGCCGGATCACGTGCATGTTATGAAGGAGGGAAAGATCATCGCCTTGGGCGGAAAAGAGTTGGTTGAAAAGATTTCACGAGAGGGCTTTGACGGGGTCTTTTAATAACAAACATGCCAACCAAAGAACAAATCATTGAAACGCTCAAAACAGTCGTTGACCCGGAGATCCACGCTGATATTTACACCCTCGGACTTATTTACGAAATCAAGGTTGGCGATGAGGGCATTGATATTCTGATGACGCTCACGACGCCGTTTTGTCCGTATGGAGAACAGATCGTGCAAAATGTTGAGAAGGCGCTCAAGAAGTTCGGCGTTGAGGTCCGCGTTGACCTCACGTTTGAGCCCGAATGGAAACCAAGCGAAGAAACGAGAATAGCACTGGGGCTGTCTCCTGAAGACGAAAAAATCATCGAGAGGCGACGTGATGGGAAATAGGTGCGGCCTTATTTATGGTATATTTTTAAGTATGAATGAAGGTGGCCAAGAAGATGTGCTTAAGGCATTGCGTGTCAACGAAACATTGGCGGACATGGATAAGAAGTATGGCGTAACACGAAAATCCCCCAGGTCATCGTTCGCGACCAATGAGAGTAATGTCCCTGCGGGTTTTCAGGACGCTCTGCGGGAACTCACCGAACGCAACAATGCTTTTCGGGCGTATTTAGATGCGTTGCCCAGAGAAAAATTCGTCATCGGACCAGAGGAATTAAGACAGATCAGAGATATCACGAGTCTGGTAAGTCACTTTCTCAAAAAATATGAAGACGCGAGGCGACAAATCAGAGAAGGAGACCGACTCTCTTACGACAAGAAAAAAATGAAAGAGCTAATTGCGCAGCTCGACAGTTTGAGCGTTTGGCAGGCAAAATTTGCGACAGAGTGTAGTGGGGGCGCAAGTTCGGATGTTCCTCTGCAAAAGTACAATAAAGACGAAGACTCACTGTATTACATGACCCTTTCGGGCGCGACAATGAGAATAAAGACCGTAGGGCTGGCGAACGGGCTCCAACGTGTTGTCCAGCCATTTACGGAAAAAATATTATTTATCGGGCCGAACGGTGAGATAAGCGAATCACCACGCGAGGGGTATGTAGTGGAGGAATATCTTACCGACTCTTTTTCAAGTGCTGTCGCGGGGAAGGATGTTGAGACATATCAATCCGGTTTGGAAATTTACCGAAGGGAAGGCGAAGTTGCCGCTATTTCACACAAAAACGAACAAGGACTTACTTCATTCTCACCTGCCCATACTGGCGACAGGGTCAATAAGATCTTTTTTGTGCGGTAAAAAACCTCTTCCTCACGAAAAACACAAGGTGGAAAAGTACAAGGTGGAAAACGACCAACTACTCCAAGGTCTCACCTTTCCGAGCCAAGGTTGACACCTTAGGTCGATTTCCACCTTGTATTATGCGGGCATACAACCGCGCGCTCTGCGCGGGGCTGGAACCGCAGTTTGTGCGTCCGGCTTTGCGGTGCGCAAACTCGATAGTGTACCCACTATCGTTCCCTTGCCGTAAGAACCCCGCACTCCGTGCGGGGATTTCTTTTTTTGCCTTGCGCACCTTCCTTACTTTGTCTCGGGTGTTTGAGAAGAAGTTACTACACCCAAAATACTTTTCACGCTTGCGTAGGATGCGGCGCCGTTGATCGGCAGTTGTTTTCCGGTTTTTTGATTCCACACGATCGTGTATGGCGTACCTTTGACGCCCGCGTTCACGCCATTCTGGAAATCCCGCTCCACGCGGTCCGCATACTTGCCGCTTGCGAGACAGGCGTTGAATCGCCCGACGTCAAGACCGATCAAGTTCGCGATCCTCGGAAGTTCCGCGGGGTCGAGTCCGTTGTTTGCCGGCGTGATCGCAAAAAGTTTTTCCACGTATTTCCAGAATGCATCATTTCCGCCTAGTTCATTTGCGCATTCCATCGCCTCCGACTCCTTCCGAGCTTTTGAGTGGATCAGGTCGAGCGGGAAATGGCGATAGACCCATGCGACATCGCCGCTTTTTCCGTACTGTGCCATTACTTGGAGCATTGGCTCGTGGAATTTTTTGCAGAACGGACATTCGGGGTCGGAGTATTCGATAATGAGCACGTTAGCATTGGGATTGCCAAAGATGTGATCATCAGAACGCAGTGCAAGCAGGGAGACGGGCACTTGGTCGCTGTCGGCCCCCGCCTGCTCGCGTGAGGGAATGCTGTCTGCGAGCGGTTTGGCAACCACGCTTGAATCACTTGAGATAAGGATCGCCACTCCGATAAGTACCCCCGCCACAACAATCGCAAGCGGAATAGCAAGGTCGTCGTGCTTTTTGGGTGCATGGTGTACTGCGTGGTGCGGATCATGATGCTGTTCGTGTTCCATGATGCTGTTGATATTTTTTTAAATTATCCGAGTGCAACCCAGTGAAGAGAGTATACCCTAACATTTACTTTTTTCCAAAAGTAAGTGCTGGGGTATAGTGGGGATATTGTCGTGGCAAGGCCTTTACAGGACAGAAATTGTATTATAAAGTACACCTTAGATTTGAAACATTGATATAGCGAAGGAGGAGTAATGGCGAAGTATTACACCCAGAAGGAGCGATCCAAGCGATGCAACGAACTCAACGCGCGCATCGAAGAGTTTTGCGTCGTCTGCCTTAAGCCGATGGGCTTTCCGAAAGCCACACCTGTTGACGCACCGATCCGTTTTAAGGACGGCGCGAACTATAATGAAGGAGGTCAGGCGTGCGGGAACTGCAATCGTGAGATGGCGCGCAAGGGGTCATCGTCGTGAGCATAGCACTTTCACAAGAGGTTGCTGAAACGCGTGATCGCTTAGCGGCCACGCTCACCTTTTATTGCGGTGCCGAGGACAATGCACCACAAGCCACACTGCGATTGCCGCGCGAGGTACGCCTCAGAGAACGCCTGTACGTATTTTTCCTCGGAGATTCGACGATGTCGCGATGGCACACCGGCTGGTATGAGGTGGTCGGAACCGAAGAGCATCAGGAACATGTCCGCGAAGCGCGCCTGCTCTACCTTCCCGAAACGCGACTTGAGGTGAGCGAAGAGCGGCAGTGTCTAATCGTTCCGTGTTGATTTGTGTATCGTTGAGCCTTGCGAGGTTGCGGGAATCACGGCCGCCATTCTCGCGAGGCTTCTTTTCTTTATTGCTAAGATTGCTAAGGTTAGACCTTCGTTGTTCAAAAGAATTTTTATTATGCACACGCACAAACAGGAACAAAAAAAGCCGAAAAACGGTACGCTAAAACTATTCTCTAATTCGCGCGAATTAGAGAATAGGGAGAAATTAAAAAAGATGCACGTGCGCGCGGTTTTCGCGCGTGGCATTCGCGGTTCCGACCCGATCCTTTTTGATAAAAAACCACAGATTGCTTTTGTCGGCCGTTCGAACGTGGGCAAGTCCTCGACGATAAATGCAATACTCGGAGACAAGATTGCGCGGACGAGCTCAACGCCGGGCAAGACGCAAGAGATCAATTTTTTTGAGGTGGAAGGAAAAGGCTATTTTGTTGACCTCCCCGGTTACGGATACGCAAAAATGCCGGAGAAAGAAAAAGAGAAAATTCGCAAACATATTCTCTGGTATCTTGCGAGTGGCGAAGCAAAACCCAAATTACTTGTTCTAATTCTTGATGCGCGTGTGGGGGTGACGGCTTATGATCGCGACCTTATTCATGTGGCGCACAAAGAAAAACACTCGCTCTTATTGCTTTTAAATAAGATCGACAAGCTTACAAAAAATGAGCGCACAAAAGCGCTTGGAGTACTCGCACAGGAATTTCCGGATGCCGAATGCATTACTTTTTCTGCGACAAAAAAAGACAACCTCTCCCTCGTTCGTGCGCGGCTTTTTGCGCTGCTTGGAATTTGAATGAACAGTACAAGGTCCGGAGAAAAGGTCTGACCTTGGGGAAACTTCTTCAAGGCCAGACCTTTTCTCCGGACCTTGTACTGTGGGGATGGGGATAGCTGATGCTCGCCAACGTAAAACCACTGTTTTTAAGCCATACAACACGCAACATACGGCCTTTTTGACTAGACGTCAAGATGGGCATTTTGCCTTGTATGTCTAGAATGGGTTTAGAGGTTGTACGTTGACACGTGCAGAAAAACTGAAGGGAGGCGGATCATGCCCAAGAAACCGACAGTGTCGAAACCGAAGAATTCGGAACCTGTGCAAATGCGTAAAAGTTTGCCGACGGCAAAGAGATATATTATCACCGCTGCGCAAAACGCGACACCGATCCACAAGCCGACATGGCAAACTTTGAAGTGCATGGCGAAGTACTACAATGCCGAGCTCGTCGTCATTCCCGGCCGCTACAGAAATCCGACCAGTCAGTGGACCCAGAACAACAAGGATCATGAATGGTGGGACAAAGCAGTCGTGCCGCATCTCTGCGATGGATGGGTCAAATTGAATGAACGGCTGGTGATACTGGGCGACGTCAAGATTCAGTGGGCCGCACGTAGGCCACTGGTCGGGATGGATGCCCTGACCAAAGACAAGAGCGGTATTGTTGGGCACGGAAGTCGCGCCCTGGCTTCGGTCGCAACTCCCCAGCACAAGCATGCGAAGTTGATGCTGACGACGGGCACTTCCACGGTGCGCAATTACACCGATTCGAGGGCGGGGAAGATCGCCCACTTCAATCACTGCTTGGGCGGATTGATTGTCGAGATTGACGGCGACACGTTCTATGTCCGCCAGCTTAATGCGACCAAGTTTGGCCACATCATTGACCTCGATATGGAGTTCACGCCAGAGAGTGTGCGACCCGCCGGACGTGCTCTGTCGATTTCCATGGGCGATATTCACCAGCGCTGGGTCCTCCCGGAGGTTGTGCACGCCACATTCACGGCGCCCGACAGTTTGGTGAAGTTGCTTGATCCACAATATCTCTTTTGGCATGACACGGTTGACTTTCATTCGCGAAACCATCATCACAAAGACGATTGGGTTACACACTTCGCAAAATGGAAGCACAAGATCGAATGTGTGCGGACGGAAATTGAAAGCGCGATCAAATTCGTGAACAAGTACAGCACGAAGAGACGCAAATCGGTGGTTGTTCCAAGCAATCACGATCAAGCTGTTGAAAAATGGCTGAAGTCGGCCGATTTCAAATCCGACCCGGTGAATGCGAAATTTTATCTCGAATGTGCGCTCAGAGCGATTGAGAGTGTGCGGAAGACTGGGGGTGGAGTTGCGTTTGATGACCCGTTTGTAGCCTACGCACAGAAGCTTGCGAAACCAAATGTGCAGTTCCTGAAGCCAGGGGAAAGCAAAGTGCTTGCCCAAGTGGAATATGGTTTCCATGGCCACATTGGCCCCAACGGCTCAAGAGGTAGCACGATGAACCTCTCTAAACTTGGTGTGAAGGTCACCAAGGGTCACGACCACCAGGCGGCGATTATCGGTGGTTGTTACAGCGGAGGCAAGAGCACTGGTCCGCTTGAGTACGAAAAGGGCGGTCCGAGTAGCCACAGCAACGCTCACGTCGTGCAGTATTCCAACGGAAAGCGTGCGATTATCATCATCATCAATGGGCGCTATTGCCTGAGACGTCCGCAAAGGTGAAGGCGAAGCGTTCCGCTCGAAGTTAGTTGTTCGTTCGTTTTTTCTGCATGTTCGTAAATTACAGCCCTGCTTTCGAGCGGGGCTTTTTGTATAGTATCTACTCACGAAACCGAGTGACCGCTCAACCACAAGGCAGCCTGAGGTCCGATCTTGGCTGAAAGGTCGGACCTCGGAGAAGTTGGCTGCCGTTGTTCAAAAGACGGCCAAATTCCTTGAGGTCGCACCTCCCAAAGCTGAGGAACGACCTCGGCCGTCGCTCAGAGTTGTGAGCAGTTACTTTGTATACCCTAGACAGAGAATTAAAAACGTGCTAGTCTTTGACCCAGTCTCTTTATTGTTGATCACACTGCCACGAAAGGAGTAACAACATGTTCCATTCGGCATCTCCCCTTGATGACGTGTATTGTGTATGCGGAAGCGCGTTGGCGATCATCGGTGGTTGCTACAACGGAGGTACCACTGGTCCGCTTGAGTACAAAAGTGGTCCGAGTAGCTACAGGAACGCTCACGTTGTGATGCATCACAACGGCAAAAAGATGGTGATTACCCGCATCAATTACCGTATTAGTTCAACGCGTTCCTCTCGCAGTTAGCCCCTGTTGTTTCCCCGCATTGTCGAAAGACAAACGCGGGGTTTTCTTTTGTGCGTGTACATGACGATTTTATACCATCTCTAACAAACCTTTTCACGAAGCAAAATACCAAAGGCAGTACCAAAGGCGGCCTTTAAGAATCTTGCCCCAAAGGCCGCCTTTGGTACTGCCTTTGGTATTTTGCAGGTGTTTCGGGTGCAGAATTATGAAGGAGTTAACGAGAGATGGTATTACAAACTTTTCCGATCGGAAAAGTTTGTAAAATGCGTTTGCATGAAAAAACTCGCCGAAGCGAGTTTTTTAGAGCGAGCTTGTTTACTGCCACCAGCCGGGGCGGGTTGGAGAGAGGCGGTGGCACTTTAAGGCCACTCCCTCTTTTGTGTGAGAGCGACACGTCCTAAATGCGCATCGCGTCTTGTACAAATTTCCCACTGGCCCGCCCCGGACAGTGCCCGATATTTTCTATATTCCCTCTGGACAGTATACTCATTTTTTGCGGCCTGTCAAGAAAACGTTGACAGGAGAGGTCTCGTTGCTAGGATGAAGATAGAGCACATTGAGAGCACAAGGGTGGAACATGACCGAAGAAAAGAAAGGTCTCGAGTTCTATTTCCAGCCTTTTGCCGCGCTGGAATATCACACCGATGCGCCTATCCTCTGCATCGTTTTTGAAGATCAGCCAGACTTAATCTTGACGAAGGCCTTTCCCGAGGTCGAGGCCTTGCGGCTTCGCTTCGACATGATGGACAAGCATGGCGAAGAAACGGTCACCCTCTTCAACGTCGTTCGCAAAGAGGTCATCATCCCGCTTGTAATCATCTACATTCGGAATCCGTGGCGGCGCCGGCGCAATGCAGAGAAGTGGAATGTCGACAACATCAACCTCTATCGCGAAGTGTGGGAGCGGACCTATTTTGCCGCGAACCACCTGCGAATGCACAAATACGACAAGGCATTCTTCCTCCTTCCCAGTAGGTTCCAGCCCGACAACATCAAGCGGGATCGACTGCAGGAGCGTCGTCTCGAGAAATTCGTGCGCACGCTTGCGGAGGCGATTGCCGCCGCGAACCATCATTCGCTTGACGAATTCAAACAGCGGAAGGATCCGCAACTCTCGGCTGTGACACTCACCTTTTTTGGAGTCGGCGGGAGGGAAGTGGACGAATTCTTCCGCCGCTCGATCATCGAGGGGCAGGCTATCGGGGATGCGGTCGGATATACCCGGAGACTTATTATGCTTCCTCCGAACAAAAAATATCCAACGCGTTATGTTGAAGAGGCTGTGGGCGTGAAGCTACGCAATATTGCTGACACAAGCAAGGCGTGGCATAAGCTCTCGGGGCATAAGTTTTCTTCGCGGATAAAGGTCTCTTACCTTTACGGGAGGAAAGGGATTGAGCGTTTTGGGCTTGGCCTGGTTGCTGCGGTTGGCCAAGGAAGTGTCCATCAGCCAGTATTCTTGAAAATGCACTATCGTCCAAAAACCGACCGACAGAAGGTGGTCAAAAAGGTCGTTATCGTAGGCAAGGGAGTCACGTACGACACAGGCGGCTTGAGCTTAAAGTCGAATGATGATCAAAAGAAAATTCATTACGACATGGCGGGTGCCGCGACGGCGATTGGCGTTCTCAAGCTGGCTGAGGCGATGAATCTTCCGGTTGAAATCATCGCACTCACGCCACTTGTGGAAAATGCCATCGGACACAATGCGACACAACGGCATGCCATCGTGAAAGCGTACAACGGAAAGACCGTAGAGATCATTGATCCCGATGCCGAAGGCCGACTCATCATGGCAGATGCCATTGCATATGCCGAGCAACATCTGCGGGCTGATTGCACCATTTCGGTTAGTACGCTTAGCGCAATGGATGACTTCGGTCCCGACCTATTGAAGGTTGGTCTGGGCAATAGTCGCATGGAGAAGAAGGCGAAAAGGGCCGAATGGGACTCGTGTGAAAAAATGCTCCTTCTGCCGCGCATTGAACACCTGAACTGGGTGGACAATGAGCATGCGGGAGATGTCAGCGACCTGTTGCAAGAACCGGTCGGGGTGTACTCCCACACAGCAGGGTTCACCTTTCTCTCGGATTTCTTCGTCTATGCGGAGCCGGAATGGGTGTTCGTTGATCTTGGTACTGTTTTTGAAGATGATGCGGATGACTACGGCGCAGGTCCTGGCTTTGGCCTCAAATTCGTCTGGCACATTGTGAAACAGTATGCATAAAGAGGTTTTTTGAACCTAATCCCCGCAGTATTCTGCGGGGTTTTTGATTTTCCGAGATCACGTCGCGCAATCGTCCATTAAGGCCTCGCCCCTAAATAAGGATAAGAATCCTTGTCCACGTCGTCGCCCTTCGGCAGTGAGCGCTTCGGCACCGAGCTCAGCGCCGAGGGGCTCAGGGCCGAACTGCTCGGTCGAAGAGCAAATGCAGACACTTGTTCTCTTCCTCGCTCGACGTAGTAAGTTCTACAAAATAGGGACGAGGCACAAGGGGCCGTAATCCCAAATAACGGGCTAAAACCGCCAAGGGCGGTTCGCCCGACCAGCGAAGCTGGTTTAGGGGAGGTTATTTGAGAACGGCCACTAAGAGCCTGTTCAAGATCTTTTTGTCGATTCCAAAAAGATGAGATTTTGCAAGGAAAAATGTTTTGGAGGGCGACGTGATGCCAAAGCATCATGGAGACCGAAAAACGCTTTTCCTTGTGAAATATCGCTTTTTGGGGCGGCACAAAAGATTTTGAACAGGCTCTAAGGCGCGATGCTTACACGAGTATCCCCAAGTGGCAGTTCGTTCGCTTTGTGAAAGCAGGTTATAATATAATAGAAAGACATGATGAATATCACCCTTGAAGTCCTGACCGCGCCCGGCTGTACCCATTGCCACGAGTTTTTGGAGTATTGGAAGACGGTTGCGGCGGAGTGGCCGAATGTGACGCTGAAGGAGACTTCTTTAATGACCCCCGAAGGGCAGGCGCTTGTTTCACAACATCAGATCTTCGCTTCGCCGGGCATACTCTTAAACGGAGAGCTTTTTGGGACCGGCGGCGTAAACAAGGAAAAGTTCATTGGGAAATTGAAAACACTGTCCGAGGCGTAAGTTTATTCTCACCAATCAAGTAACTCATGCCACCTCAACTTAGTTTCCGCCGTTCAAGGTGAGACCTTTCAAAACCAAGGACTCACCTTGAACGGCTCACAAGGTAGCAAGAATTAAGTTGGGATGGTACTCGTCATCAGTCACTAGTCCTTAAAACAATTACACATTGCATTTTCTGATGACGGATGACTGATGACTAATCACTAACGACTTATTTTATGGAACAAACAAGCAAACTCAAAGCATACGTCATTGTCGGACTCCTCTCACTGGCGGTCGTGTTCGGCATCGGACTTTTCTGGTTTCTTTTTCTTGCGCCGAATTTGGGCGCCGGAGCTGAGCTTGGCGTCATGGGGTGGTTCCTCTTCTCGTTTGCGGCCGGTCTCACAATGATCGTTCTTCCGTGCACACTGCCGCTTGCGTTCGTTATCGTCCCGCTTTCGATGGGGCGCGGCATGGTCAAAGGCCTCG
>Ga0155394_132_pt2 | contig 12093 bp, 14 predicted proteins | sample RifCSPhighO2_02_FD_106362 | JGI IMG/M metagenome (GOLD analysis project Ga0155394, IMG submission 106362) | Candidatus Lloydbacteria bacterium RIFCSPHIGHO2_02_FULL_50_13 | reverse complement strand
CATAGTGCTTCCAAACTAAACCAAACGACGAATACGGAATTTTATTGCGCTCCCCAGCACCGCCTTTCTGGTGATGGTCAAATCGATTCGTTGCGGGATCGTACACCGCGCCCACGTCAACAACATAATCCCCTGTTTTCCAGACCTCAGGGTCGCGCGTGCGGATCACCTCGTATGGCGTGCCGTTCAAGTGGATCTCGAGTGCCGCAACAGCAAGCAGTTCATCCGCATGAAAGTTGCCGCTGTGCGTAATAATGCGTATCTTTTGTTTCATCCCCTAGTAGAATTTCCATTTGCTAAGTGCCCCCCACTTTTCCGTCCTTCCCAAGAAAAAAGCGATTGAGCGCGGTACTTACAAGGGAAACGATAAGGGACCCGAGTACCGCCCACCAGAAGCCGTCAATGGTGAAATCGCGCACGAATTTTGCCGCAAGCCAGAACATGAGGCCGTTCACGACGAAGGTGAAGAGGCCGAGCGAGAGGATATTGATGGGAAGCGTAATAAGGAGGAGTATTGGCCGAATGATCGTGTTCACTACCCCCAAGGCGAGCGCAACCCACAGCGCGGTCCGAAAATCCGGCACGTGAATGTGTTCCGCAAGGAAATAGCCGACGAAAAAGACCGCGAGCGCGTTCACAAGCCATTTCACTACCAAGGTTGCCATGGCTTCAGTCTAACATAAAAACATACAAAGGCCAGCTGCTGCTGCCACGGCTCCTCATTGGATCGCCATGAAGTTTGGCGAACAGAAAGAGATCCTGACACAAAAGTCTTTTTGTTTGCGATAGCGGCTAAAAAGACTTTTGTGTGCTCTCTATTCACGACCACAAACGGTCAGCCGAACACACTGCTCACATCGGCAAGAAAACTCTGCCATGCAAAAACAGAACGAGTCGCTCGCGCTTGAGGCCTCGCAAAACATCGCGGACGGCGGCGAGCGGGAGTTCGAGTTCTTTCGAAAGTTGCGACGGCGTGGCGTTCGAGTGATTCGTGAGCGTTTTGATTATTCTCCCGCGATAAAATCGATTTGAACCGGCAAACTTCTTTTGCGGTTTTTTGTATCGAAATTCGCCGACTTTGCCGTGAAGCTTCATGAGCGGACACCTTGAAGAATGATTGCGCGCGGTGCAAAGTGTTGCGCCAAGATCAAGCATGGCGTAGTTCCACGCTCTTCCCCTCCCTTTTGGGATTAAAGATTTTGCAAACAGAAAAAGTTCCTTGTCGCGAGGTAAAAAAATACAAGGTCGAACCTTAGGAATTAATTCTTCAAGGTTCGACCTTGTATTTTTTTCGGACCTTGTACCTTCTGACCTTGGACGAAAGAAAACTCGCGCCAAAATACGCCGAATGTTGGTATCGATCATCGGCACATCGTGTCCGAATGAGAACGCACGAATTTCCGCCGCTGTGGAGGGCCCGACGCCCGGAAGCCGCCGAAGCGCCTTCTCATCGCTTGGAAAATTGCCGTCATGTTCGACGACGATCTTCTTCGCCGCATCGTAGAGATGTTTCGCGCGGCGAATCAAGAACCCCGCGGCAAGCCGACGGGGTATGCCCGAGGCTTCGCCAACTAATAATTTTGGAAACCAACGGTTTCCAAACCTTCCTTAGCGGTACCACGCGGCAAGCCGCGGGGAAATCACTCCGCGTATTATAGCCCAAGCCGGACCAAGCACGGAGTACATCGCCAAGCGGAGATTGTGCAAGTGCTTTGCTGTTCGGAAATTTTTTAAGAAACTCAACGTACTTTCCACGCACGCGTTCAACTTGCGTCTGCTGAAGCATGATCTCGGAAACGAGAATGCGGTATGGATCAAGACTTGCACGATCCCGTCTTCGGGATTTAGGACTAAAACCGTTTCGCGAAAACGGTTCTCCCGATCCCGCTAAGCGGGATTTAGGAGGCCTCCATGGCATATCTCGATAATGCGTTCTGTGCCAACGAAAAAGTATTTTGTTGAATAATCGTTTTTTTTCATCCACTATCATTAGGCGAATTTTAACACGGCGTACTCGTATGCTGAACAAAAAAACCCCCCGCCTGCCGTAAGGCAAATGGGGTGCGGGTGTTACTTTGTAAGGAGTCCCCGATGCCGCAAGAGCGCGTCAACCTTCGGCTCGCGGCCACGGAAGGCTCGAAAGCTTTCCATGAACGGACGCGAGGAGCCGACTTCAAGAACCTCTTTCAAGAATCGCACGCCTGTTGCCGGATCAAAAATATCTCCGATCTCCTCGTACGCGGCGTATCCATCCGCGGAAAGCACTTCCGCCAAGAGATAGCTGTAGTAGCCCGCCGGATAGCCACCCGAAAAAATATGCGTGAAGGAGGCGGGAAAGCGGTCATGCTCATACACAGGAGCAAGTCCGGTCTCTTTTCGGACATCCTTGAGCACATCAAGCGCGGAACGTTTCGGATCGTAATGTGCATGGAGTTCCATGTCCATCAAGGAAAACTCGATCTGCCGAAGGACCGCCCGCGCTCCGAGAAATTGCTTGGAGGCGATGAGCTTATCCGCGAGTTCGTCCGGCAGTTTCCCGCCAGAAAGCGCGCGGAGCACTTCTTTATTCCAGCACCAATTTTCATTGATCTGGCTGGGACATTCCACTGCATCCCATTCAACACCCTCCATGGAGACCTCAGGACGATCCGTGCGTGTGAACACGAGGTGGAGATTATGCCCAAGCTCATGGAAGTTGGTTTCCACTTCTCCGTGAAGAAATTGTGTTTCTTTGCCTTGAGGCGGAGGGGTAAAGTTGGCGACAAGATGTCCGACGGGGAGCTCTACGCCGTCGGGTTTTTTTCTTCGTGACACACAAACATCCATCCACGCCCCGCCATTTTTCCCCGACTTCCGCGCGTAAAGGTCCGCATAAATACCTCCACGCAGTTCACCATCGGAATCATAGACCTCGAAAAACCGGACGCTGGGGTCCCAGCGTGCCACGTCCTTGCGTTCACGCACCTCCGCGCCATAGAGCTTCTTCAAAAAGCTCCACATGCCTTCATACACACGACCTTCGCTGAAATACTGACGAAGCTCTTCCTCGGAAAAACCAAATTGTTTTTGGTTCAACCGTTCGGCAACAAAGTTGGTGTCCCATGGCATGAGCTCTTCGATGTTGAGCTCGCTTCTCGCGAACAACTCGAGTTCGGCAAACTCTTTTTGCGCTTTTTCTCGAGCATGTGCGGCAATCTCACGCAGAAATTCGAACACGCGTTCCACGGAAGGGGCCATGCGTTTCTGGAGTGCGAATTCCGCGTAACTCCGAAACCCAAGCAACTTTGCCTTCTCATCCCTTAGCGCCAGTATCTTCGCGACCAAGGGCATGTTATTCCACTTGCCCGCAAGCGGTCCTTGGTCGGATGCCCGCGTATTGTACGCGATGTACAGTTCCTTCCGAAGCTCTCGATTTGTCGCGTGAGTAATGACGGACACGTAGATCGGCGCGTGCATGGTCACATACCAGCCGTCGAGCTTTTTCTCCTTTGCGGCACGGGCCATCGCCTCTTTCGTGCCATCGGGGACGCCTGCGAGCAGGGCTTCATCGGGTACATGCTTTCCCCACGCCGCGACCGCATCTTTCACATTGTTTTGGAAACACTCGGTCAGTTCGGAGAGTTCCTTGTTGATCGCCTTGAGTCGTTTTTTCTCTTTGGTCGGCAAGCCAACGCCGGCAAGCTCGAAGTCTTTGATTGCGTCATCGATGATCTTCTTGCGCTCCACATCGAGGGTCTGATACTCCGCGCTCTTGTCACGATAATGAACAAGCGCGTTGTAATACCCCTTCCGCATGGAAAAGTCATTCGAATAGCGCACTGAGACTTTGCGAGCGCGATTGAACACTTTCCGAATTTCCTTACTCTGCATGGTGCCGTTCAAGTGACTCAAGGGACCCCAAAGTTTCCCGAGTTTTTCATCCACTTCGGCGGTGACGTCAATGCCGGCAAAAGTGAGCGGTTTCGTCTTTGCGACCTCGCCGATTAGCGCTTTTTTTTCTTCAAAAAGCGCACGCAATTCACCGACGAAAGTTTGGGTATTAATGGGCTCCCACGATGGAAGCGTGAGAAAGAGTTTCTCGCCTTTCGGGCTGACAATAGTTTCGGTGCTATATTTCATCATAACTCCTTGTGAAAGTAACAGTAAACATTTCCGCTGTCTATACTACATTACGGCATACTATCGTCAACATGAGGGCGTAGCCAGCCCTTTGTGTAATCTTTGCCATTCTCAAAAATAATCACTGCTTCGCCATTATGGTAAAAACGGTAAATTCACCCAACTTGGAAGTTGAGCTTCCAAGTTAAAAACCCGCCTTCGTACAAAACGAAAACGGGTAAGTCACTAGCCGGGAAAACGCGAGAGTAACACGCTACCGGTCACGAGCGTGCCACAGAATGTGACCATAAGCATGTACACAAGCGGAACATGCACCTTGGGGTTCTTAAGGCCGGTAAAGAAAAAAAGTACGAGCACGAGAAGTGTGCTTAAAATTACCACGAATGCCCAGTGAAGCCATGCAACCCAAGAAGTGTCCCACAAGCCGCCGTGGAGTTGAATCAATCCTTCGACACCAAGTACGCCAAGAAAGAGTGAGCTAACAAAGTGTTTTACCCAGTGCCGGTGGAGTGCGTTTTCTTCTTCGTCGCCCCCCCTTGAACGATACCCCTGGAGCCACACAAAAACGAGGGATGAGGCCGCATAAAAAAAGCAGAAAAACACAAGCATGCCATGCCATGTGGAAAGCATCGCCGTTTCCTTTCGTGAATAACTGTCTGCGTGAAGACTAGCATGGAGGTAAGGGGGCGACAATAGAGAAAAACACAAGGCCTTGCCTGCCCGAAGCCGGGCGAAGGCGGGAGGAAACAGCTTTAAGGCCGGACCTTGTATTTTTGCGGAGTACAAGGTGGAACCTTGGTGATTGATTCTTAAGGTTCCAACCTTGTACTCCGCACCTTGTACTGCCCACACCGTAGATTTTGACAATGGAAAAGTTTTGCTACAATAGAATGATGTTTGATAATTTACTTTTTCTTCACATCCTCATCGCAGTAGTCATGGCCGGTACCGCCGTTCGCTCAATCGTCGACATCGTGCGAGGACGGCTCGAAAGGCTTCCTCGCAACGCGAAAGCGCTTTCTGTGTTGATGTTACTCCAAGCCGCCTCCGGATCTCTCCTTGGATTACTTTCGCCGGAGTTTTCTGTCATTCATTTCTGTGTCAACGTCGGCTTGTATATCGCGGCCTTTCTGCTTGTCGAATTTGCCATCTTTATTGCGCTCAAGAAGAACCCTTTGCTCATTTTTCCGCACCTCTTTGCGCGCGTCTCGGTCGGCGCAAGCCTCACCGCCTTTTTCTTGGTCATCGTGGTACGAACGTCGCTATTTTGAGACGCCGTCCGTTCCATTAATCGCCTGCCCTTTCACGATGGCGGGGTATATATCGAGCAGTGCAAAAAAGAATGCAAGAACAATGGGGCCAGCGAGGAACCCGATTGGGCCGAAGTACGCGAGGCCGCCCAAAACCGAGAGAAAGATGAGAAACGGGTGAATATCAATTCCGCGGCGCATGAACATCGGGCGAGTCACATTGTCGATAAGCCCGACGAGAAAAATCCCCCACAAGAGAAGCCCGACGGCAGAAATAAAGTGGCTGCCGATAAAAAGAAATGCCACTGCCGGAAGAAGGATAATACCAGTGCCGACAACAGGAAGGAGCGAGGTGACGGTCGCAATCACGCCCCATAGCACCGGGTTTGGCACGCTAAAGAGTGCAAACCCGAGACCAAGGAGTGCTCCTTGGAGGATCGCCGTCGCAAGAGAACCTTTGATGACCGACGTCACGGCAAGTTCGATCTTTTTGATGATACTTTCGTCGTAGCTGTCCGAGAGCGGACTCCACTTCACGATAAAATCATGCAATTTTTCGCCATCGCGACAAAAGAAGAACATGGAGATAAGGACGAGCAACAGCTGGGAAACGAAAGAGAGAACGCCAGTAAGGAAGGCGTTCAAATTCCCGCCCACCCACCGCAAACCCGCCTCGAGGTATGTGTAAATGCTCGCGTGTAATTCGAATGACGGGATGAAATTCTGTATCTGCCCTTCTATTACCTTTGTCGCGCGATCAAGAAGCGCAAACCCACCATTCCCTTGCGTGAGCGTACCGTAGATCGACAATACTTCCTGTGACATGAGCACACCCAGCAAGATGAGCGGAATAAGAATAAGGCACAAGACCAAAAGGACCGTCGCAAGTGCGGCGAGTGTCTCGCTCCCGCCGACCAACTTTTTCACATGCGCATGAAACGGAGAAAAAAGTATCGTAAATACTCCCGCGAGAAAGATCGCCGTGATATAGGGACTCATCACCATGAACGTCAGGATGCCGAACGCGCCGAAAAGAATCCAGAAGAATACCAGTTCGCCGATATTGGGTTTTGGTTTTGCCATAATAAAGTGATTATACCGCGAAAACAGAAAACGATATAGTGTGGCCGCCCGAAGTACAAGGCGTAAGACGGCCTAAGGCCTCTCCTTGGTTTTACAAGTTGAGGCCTTGAAGAAGTTGGCCGTCTTTCGCCTTGAACTTCAGCGATTACCCGCGCGAACGACGCATATGCCCGATAAAATACACGCCGCTTAAGATGATGAGGGCCGATGCGACAATAAGCGGAGCCTGCGGGTCAAATTTCGCGGCAATAGTACCGGCCAGAAACGGAGGCAAGGCCATGGCAAGCGCGTTGACGCTTCCGTTGATACCGAGCACCTCGCCCTGCACCGACGGCAAGGCGGAACGTGAAATGAGCGCAGTTAAATTCGCACCGGTAAGTCCAAGCGCCATCGAAAAAAAAGGAACAATCATGTATAGCCAAGATGCTTTCTGTGCAAGGAGAAACGCCAAGATGCACAATCCGGCAATGATGATCGTCTGTTGAAGGATCTGGTGTTCGCTCCATCGTTTATTCATATATCTTGTGACCACCCCCTGCGTAAAGATGATCCAGAGGCCGATATATGCGAAATAATTGCCGAGCGAGGCCTCGTTCCAGCCAAATCGAAAAAACAAAAAAACGCTCATGAAGGTCATGTAAAAAGTAAATCCCATATTGTACAAAAACCCGGTGAGAAAAAGCGGACGAAGCGCTTTGAGATGAAGCGCATGCATGATGTTCGCGAGCGGCTTGCCCCAGTTGATACCCTGCTCGCGCCGCAGTGCTGTATGCGTCTCCTTAAGCATGCCGACAATAAAGAAAAAATTCACCGCAGAGAGGAGCGCCGCAAACCAAAATGGCGTTGCCGCCGTAAACCAAGAAACAAATCCCGTGTCCGCAAGTCGTCCGCCGATGAACGGACCAACAACGAAACCGAGCCCGAATGCCGCGCTCAAGAGTCCGAAGTTCGCCGCACGCCGCTCCGGAGTCGTGATGTCGGCGATCGATGCCTGCGCGACGATGATATTCCCCGTCGTCATGCCGGTAAAGAGGCGGGTTAACAAAAGAAGCGGGATTGATTTCCACGTGACGGCGAGCGCAAAGAGCGAATGGCCAAGCACGGTTCCCAACACCGAAAAAATAAGGAGTTTTTTTCTCCCAAATTTATCCGACAATTGCCCGATGATCGGCGAACCGACAAATTGCCCGAATGAATAGAGAGCGAATGTAAGACCGAGTAACATATAGCCGACGCGCGGACTCACGCCTGCGGGAAGCAAGTAATGTGGTGAGGCAGGGTCGGCAAAGATGGCCGGCATCACGGGAATAAGAATGCCCACTCCAACCATGTCGAGAAAAATAGTGAAAAAAAGCGTCGCGAGCGCGCGATTATGCATCAGCACATTATAGCGCAACTTGGACATCGGGTTTCCAAGTTACTTGGAAACCCGATGTCCAAGTTGTGTTCTTTACTGGGTAACGCCTCGCAAGTATAAGGTACGGCCTTGTGGAAACTTGCTTTAAGGCCGGACCTTATACTTGTCCGACAAAAACTTCGCCAATTTTTCCAGCGCGATCCGACGCATTGAGGTCGCATGCTTTTCGTCGCCCGTCATTTCGGCCCACGTCTTCTCCGTGTGGCCATCGGGAATGAAAACGGGATCCCAGCCGAAATTCGTTTCGCCGCGCGGATGTTTTGCGATCGTGCCCTCGACCGAGCCATGAAACACCTTAACCTCTCCCCCATCGCAGTAAGCAAACATCACTTCTGCTCGTGCGCCTCGATCATCGTAACCGTCCAGAAGTTCACAGAGCCCCTGATTCCCAAGTGTCTCAAGGAACCATTTGATCAACGGCCCGGGAAGGCGTTTGAGCGCATGAAAAGTTACCGACACATCTTCAACAAGGACTGGCGAACCCACCAGCTCATACGCACGACGCGCCTTATCATCTACCACTTCTCTCAAGTCAAGCGACTGTATTTCCGGCAGGTCGAGTTTTTGGTGCTCAACTGGCAAATGAAAATGTTTCGAAAGATATTTTGCCTTTGCCGCGTTGCCAGTAATGAATGTGAGCCGCTCTTTCATATCAGCACATTATAGCCGAAAATTTAAAAAGGGAAAGCGGCCCCCCATTGCGGGGCCGCCGACATTCGTCTTAGGGCTCGTTCATACTTTATAGCGGTTATTTATGAACGGGGCCTTATATTATTTTCGGAGATTTTTTCTCAAGCACCGTCACAAGCGCTGTCGTAGCTTCTTCCTTTTTTGATTTTTCTTCAATAGTTTTCTGGATAGAGAAAAACCGGAACACGAGGCTCCGGTCAAAGACAAACAAAGGTGCAACTTCAGGTCACTTGGAGAGGAGTTTCACCCACCCCGCCTGATCCCTCGGATCAACCCAGATAACCTCTTGTGTCGCCGAATCGACAAGCGCTACTTGAGGAACACTTCCTGCGGTGAACGAGTTCTTCTTGGCATTCTCGTACGTTACGACGGTTGTAAGCCAAAGTAAACGTCTCTTCCCGTCAATGTAACGAACGTACGGACGCTCTTCAACAGCCGCGCTCACATTCCAGTCGTATTCCATCTTTGAGTTCTTCACCAACCCAGGGACCTTGCTCACCCCCATGAGGCTTTCATTCCTGTCCTCGTGCCGATAAACGAACACGCGGTCAGTGCCATCGGCAGGAATGAGTACGCTTGCAACAAGCCCGTGCTTCCCTTCCAGAAACGGCTCGAGCGAGAAGTAGTGGTAAAGCGTCCCCGGCATCCCGTTCGTCTCTTTGAAAAAGACGGTGTACGGTTGCGTGTTCAGGCTTTCCTTCGAATCGGGAATGCGCACATCTCCCTGATGGTATCCGGGGAACGGCGCCATGAACCCGTTCATGAAACGGAAACTTTCCCCGATATAGCGTGAAGCACGATAGGACATGATGTTTTGTCCGCGCAGATACGGAAATTCCTGTATCCGCTCAGGCGAGATCCACTCCCCCGCACCAAGCGCCACGCGTTCTACGAACGCGCCGACGGAAGACTCTTTTTGTTGACGAATAACTAAGACACCGCCGAACTCAGGGTACGGGAAGAAAATTCCCCGCCATCGCAGAAGCGAGATCACTTGTATGATCTCACCCGCATCATCCCGCAGATATCGCACGTCGGCTGGCTCGTAATTAAAGAACTTGAGCGGTCCGAACGAGCGTATCGCTGCAGTATGGGCACGACTTGAGAGCCAGAGCTCTTCTCCCACCGTAAAGCGCACAGGATGCTTCGTTTCAGAAGAAAACTGCAGCGACGGAGCGGTACCGGAAACCGTGATCACCTCGTCCACGGTGCCCCAGATCTTGTCGAGCCAGATCTTTGGCGCAACGCCCATGGTCCACTGGAATTCGATCGCTCCAGTCGCCCTGTTACGCATCCAGACAAAGTCTGGCGGCGCTGGCTGCCGTGAATCACCGATGATTCCCGACGTAAGTGCGTGCACCGACGCGAGTGGTTGTATCCGCTCGTGATCGGTCTCGGGGAGTCGGTCGATCGTCTCAACCTTGATCGATTGATAACGCACCCAAAGTGCCGCGTACTCGTAGCCGGCGACGGCGCCCACGAGGAGCGGGAGCGCGATCAGCCAGACCGAGATCTGTGCCAAGAGACGCGCCCGTTTTGACACAAGCCGTACGGCGTAAAGAAACAAGAAAGCGGCGGCGACTGGCACCGCATACAGACGCAGAAGTACGGCTACCGGTTGCCACGTCTCACGGAACAACAGTGTCGTGAGGACAAGCACAACAAAGAAAACCGTCGCGGCCAATCGATGTGCCGCGAACATTCTCATCACCGGCGCTAACATGTGGGCGAAAAGCCAATAGACCGGTCCGTGCTGTTCACCGCCAACTTGTTGTGTCGCTTCAGTCACCGTTAACCCCCTTTTCTGAAGCGTTCAAGTTTCTGATCGAAACTTTCTTCGCGAGCCGGTTCTACCGGTTGTGCTGGTTGCACAGGTGCTTCAGCAACCGGCACATCGGCGGGGCTCGATACCACTGTAGATCTTTCACCCATGACATCCGCCGCCATTTTTTTTACACGTTCACCAGCCGAATGCATTATCTCTCCCGCTTTCTTTGCAGGATCAATCACACCGCTTTCGAGGCCTTCAAGCGTATCAATCACCTTTTTGGCTTTCTCAGCGGGATTCCACCAGCGATGCGCATACGCGGCGAGAGTAAAGCCGAGCATAAGCATCACAAACATCACTACCGACTTTGCCATGAGGCCGAGCAAGCTGTGTACCGTGGCGACATTGAGTGCAAACGCAAATATTGCAGTAAGCACAAGCGCCGCGGGAATACGTCCTGCCACCGAACGCCCCGCAATGAAGCTAGGCGGGTCGGCGGGAGGGGTCGCATCTTTTGCATGAGTTGCTCGGTAGATTTTCCGAAACAGTTCCTTGCCGAATGCGGCGTCGAGAGCGAACGCGATGATTCCGAGAACAGAAACGGTGAGCGCAAACATCATGATTGGTCTCCTTAACTTAAATTGTCGAAAAACTCACTACACTACCGTTAAAAACCCTAGCAAATAAATGAAGTTCTGTCAACCTTCAGTTTGCTTTCAATTTCCCCTTATGTTTTAGAGCCTATCCACTATCTTTCCCACGTCCACTTTTGATAAAATAGTGAGTATATTAGCCCTTTAATATACTCATATGAGAAAAACATACCCGAGTGATCTCACCCGGGAGCAATTTGCAATGATCCGGCCGCTTCTTGAGCGTGTACGGAAGAAAACACATCCGCGCACTCTTGATGTGTACGACGTATTCAATGGAGTGCTGTATGTGTTAAAAACAGGATGCCAGTGGAGTGCATTACCGCATGATTTCCCAAAATACAAAACCGTGCATTCGTACTTTATGAAATGGAACGAGCAAAAATTCGTACAACGCAAGAAACAGCCGAGCATCCTGGAGCAGGCGTTAAAAAAAATCAGTTGGCGAGGCCCGTATCTTCAGTGGACGCAGCGCCAAGACAAGCATGGTCATCGTTGATGCACAAAGCGTGAAAAACACTGATTGTGCAAGGGAAAAAGGATACGACGCAGGAAAGAAAGTGTCCGGCATCAAGCGGCACATCGCTGTTGATACGAACGGTTTACCGCACGGTATCGCGGTCTCGACGGCCAACGTGACTGATCGCGATGGTGCACTCCTCTTGGTTAGCCACGCAACAGAAAATTTCTCTGCCGTGGAAACAATGCTCGTTGATGGCGGATATTCCGGAGAAAAATTCGCCCACGCCGTGAAGCATGCGATCGGCGCAACTGTCGAGGTGGTGAAAAGAAGCGAACTCCACACATTCAAAGTCATTCCGAGACGATGGGTGGTAGAGCGCTCCTTTGCATGGTTGGAGAAATGCCGGCGGCTTTGGAAGAATTGCGAGCGAAAACTGTCGACAAGCCGCCAAATGATCATACTGGCCTTTATTTCTTTGCTGTTACGGAGGAGATGAAAGATAGTGGATAGGCTCTAAGGTACAAAAAGACCCCGCCTAGTAAAGCGCGGGGTCACAAACAGTACACGACAGGATTATTTCGGAAGCCGCGCCTGATAACGACGCGTAGCCTCATCGCGGATTTCGTGGTCGCGAATTAGCGCCTCGATCT
>Ga0155394_101_pt1 | contig 12256 bp, 14 predicted proteins | sample RifCSPhighO2_02_FD_106362 | JGI IMG/M metagenome (GOLD analysis project Ga0155394, IMG submission 106362) | Candidatus Lloydbacteria bacterium RIFCSPHIGHO2_02_FULL_50_13 | reverse complement strand
TAACAGTTAATTTTAAACTATGGCAAGTCTCGAAAATCCGAATCCAAGGGAAACTTTTGATAAAAATAAGACAGGTATTGCAGAAACAAGACAAGCAATTGCCGAAGCCACTGCTAGTGGCGATTATGACAAAGTCGGAGCATTGGCCCAAGAGGCTAAAAATATGGAGGCATCAAATCTCGAAATGAGTACTGTCTCACAGGAAGCCACTGATGATAATAAAGCTTTTGACGAAGCAAAAGCCGCAGAGAAAGCACAAAAAGATGCTGAACGTGTCGAGCAAGCAAAACTGCAAGCGGAAAAAGATTCGCAAGAAGCAGTCGCACTGTTGGCGAAACTCCAAGGTGGTGCTGTGGAACCTTCGCCAACGGAACAAGTTGCAGAGACAAATGCGGCTGAAGTATTGTCTAATGCGCTCTCTCGGGTAGAAGAAAAATTTGGTAATGTACCTGATGACGCGTTCGTCCTTATGAAAAGGGAAAGTCCCACGGAAGTCTCTGTAACCCTCTCGGATCGAAGATACTATGCGGAGAGTGAGGTATCGGAGAAACTGTATTTACCTGACGATGTAGTTCTTAAGACAGAAACTGGGAGCGTAACAACTGGTTCATTGGGAGCCCTAAGAGGACTACTGAGAAACAAAAGAAAACAAAAATAATTATAGCGTGAAGATTTACCGAGGTTCAGCAATTTATGACTGACGAAATCACCACAAAAATAGCTCTGTTTAAGGGAAAGGAGATTAGACGAACATTGCATAACGGCGAATGGTGGTTTGTCGTCGCCGATGTGATAGTGGCTTTGACTGACTCGGCGCAACCGGACGGCTACATAAAAGATATGCGCCGAAGGGATCCTGAGTTATCCACAGGGTGGGGGCAAATTGCCACCCCCCTTTCTATCCCCACAGCCGGAGGCCCCCAAAAGCTAAATTGCGCCGATACCGAGGGAGTTTTCCGTATAATTCAATCAATCCCGTCACCAAAAGCTGAGCCGTTCAAGCGTTGGCTCGCAAAGGTTGGCTACGAACGAATACAGGAAATAGAAAATCCAGAACTGGCTACCAAGCGAACTCGTATGCTCTACAAGCTCAAGGGCTATAGCGAGGATTGGATAGAGAAGCGCATGCGCGGGATTGCGATCCGGGAGGAACTGACCGACGAGTAGAAAAAACGCGGAGCAATAGACCAAAAGGACTACGAAATTTTGACCGCTGAAATCTCAAAAGCAACTTTTGGCGTTACGCCGAGCGAATACAAAAAATTGAAGGGACTGGCGCGAGAAAATTTACGCGACCACATGGACGACTTTGAACTCATTTTCAATATGCTCGGCGAAAGATCAGCGACCGAAATACATCGTCAAGAAAAATCTGATGGTGTGATGAAACTTAAACAGGATGCTAATAGAGGCGGTAGAGTAGCCGGAAACGCCAGAAAAGAATTGGAAAAAGAGCTTGGACGCTCTGTGGTGACAAAAAAGAACTTTTTACAAAAACCGCAAGACAAAAAACGGCTGAGCAAGTAATCATGTCTGAAGGGAGCAATCCCCGCCGTTTTATAATTTCTCTTTGAAACGGCGGGGATGATGTGCGCGGCGGGATGGTGGGCAAGCACATATAGACTTTGAGCCTCGCCATTCCTTTTGAAAATTGGTTTGGCGAGGCACCTTATGGTATTCGCATTTCCGCCCGAGGCTCTGCCGCTCCATTCTATTCTTCAATGCACTCCCCCGCATAAAACAAAAATGCATAGGAAGCGGCAGGGCGAAGGGCGGCCCCGCGAGGCTCTGCGAGGCGCGAGTCAGGGTTGTTGTTGTTCGTAAAAAGTTCGCGCAAAGGTTAGAATATCCCATAAAACAAAAGACTGCCCTCTCGGCAGTCTTTTGTTTATAATCCCCCCAAATTCCCATTCGAAACTTCCGCCTGTATACTTTACAACAATGTTATCCATGGAACAACAAAGCTACTGGTGGAAGAGGGCGTTGATCTACGAACTCTATATTGATAAGTTCGCCGATGACCTCCGCGGACTCACAGTACGACTCGACTACTTTACTGCGCTCGGCGTCAACACTCTCCATCTCCTACCGCACTATCCCTCACCCATGGTGGACGACGGCTATGATGTCTCGGACTATCGCGGCGTTCGTCCCGAGCTTGGCACGCTTGATGACTTCACGAACTGTCTCCAAGAAGCGCACCATCGCGGGATTCGCGTTATTGTTGATCTCGTACTCAATCACGTTTCGGCAGAACACCCGTGGTTCGTCGAAGCGTGCTCTTCGCGCGACAACCCAAAGCGCGATTTTTTTCTTTGGGACGAATATGGGGAACATCTCAAGGACTCTGTGAACGCTTTCCCCGACTTTAAACCTTCAAATTGGATATGGAACAAAGCGACAAATGATTATTACTACGCGACATTCTATCCCAAACAGCCCGACCTCAACTGGGACAACCCGCGGGTCACGGAAGAAATGCTTGCAATCATGGATTTTTGGATCGCGCGGGGCGTCGACGGTTTCCGCCTGGATGCGGCGTCGCATTTAATAAAACGTGACGGCACCGCTTCGGTGGGCCTTCCCGAAACGCATCGTGTCTTGAAAGAGATCCGCGCGCGCCTAGACCAAACGCATCCCGACACCATTCTTGTCGCGGAAGCCCATCAGCCGGTCGCGTTAATGAAGACATACTTCGGCGTGGGCGACGAATGCCACATGGTGTACCACTTTCCGCTCGCGGAACAATTCTGGCTTGCGCTCAAACGCCATGACATTCGCCTCGTTCAAACGGCGGTCGAGCAGTCTTTTGAAATACACGAGAGTTGCCAGTGGGCGACTTTTTTGCGCAATCACGACGAAATATCGCTCGCGGCCTTGGGGGCGAAAGAGAAAGCCGAATTGAATAACTTTTTCGATCCCGAGCACCGCTACCCCTTCAAGCGGGTCGATGCCTCGTCGGTGCGCATGGCCACAATCTTTAAAAACGATCCGAAGCGGATGGCCGAAGCATTCGCGCTCCTCTACCAAACACCGGGGTCTCCCATCATGTACTACGGCGACGAGATCGGGATGGAAAATCTCCCGCTTGATCCCGCAATTAAAGACACGCGCAAATATGTCCGTGGAAAATTTGACTGGGAAGAAGTCGAGCGACAGATGGCCGACCCTACCTCGCTCTGGAACAAGGTTGCGACGGTCATAAAAAGTCGAGCGTGTTGAGTGGAGCACGGATAAGGCTCCGACTCTTGTCACATGACACCATTTTCATGCTAGGGTTGTTAGAGCTATTGGAGACAAAAAGAGTACGTTGATGTCAAAGTTGCATGTTGGCCCTGACGAAGAAATGTGGCGAGGGCAATTTATCAGCATCTGGAAGAGACCGTTCACCAATTTCGTGAGCGGGAAAAGTGGCCACTGGGAAATGGTCAAGCGCGAAGTCCGTGGCCGGATCGTCGGGGTTATGCCGATAACGCCGGAGAAAGAAGTTATTCTCATCAGGATTTTCCGTGTGCCGCTTAAAAAATATGTCATCGAATGCGCGGCTGGGCTTCCTGACCGGCCGGGCGAAAGCGAGGAAGCGCTTGCGCGACGTGAACTGCTTGAGGAGACCGGCTATGTATGCGACAAACTCGAAGAAGTCGTGTCCGGTCCACTGAATGGCGGGCTCATCGCGGACGAGATAGTGTATTTCCTCGGTACCTGCGCACGCAAAGTCACCGAGCCGAAACTCGAGAATGCGGAAGATATCGATGTGCTCAAAATCCCTCGTGACCACATCGAGCATTTTCTCAAAAATCCACCCGATGGCGCACTTGTCGACTTCAAGATCTGGGCACTCATCCCCTTCTTGGCAAAACTCTGAACCACCTAGTACCCAATTAACTTAACCTCATAGACACACCAAAGGCAGCCTTTAAGAATCTTGCCCCAAAGGCTGCCTTTGGTGGACAGAATTAAGTTACTGGGGTACTAGCGTAAAACTAGCCGAGCACGCCCCATTTTGACGGGGCATTTTTTTACTCTAAAAAGAACCGCCCTCTTTGGGCGGCTGAAAATATCAAACGATCTCGAGCATGCGTGCGATCGGAATGTACGCGCGTTTCGCAATTTCCGGATCGATGGTGATCACATGCTTCTCATCACGGAGTGCCTCGTACAGATTCTTGAGCGTGTTTTGTTTCATGAAGGCGCAGATGGCGTTTGGATTCGCGGGAATGATGGTCTTTCCCGGAGCGGCTTTTTGCATCGGCGTGATGTTGCCCACCTCGGTCGCCATGATTATCGTTTGTTCTTTCGCGTTCTTGACGAACTCCACCATGCCATGAGTCGAGCGAGCCTGCATCTGCTCTTTGGAGACGCGCCCCTCTTTGACTTCGGTCATACACGCACTGGTGCAGCCACATTCCGGATGGTAGACAACTGCGGCATCCGGATGCTCATCGCGAGCGAGCGCAACATGTGACGGACGTATCATGTCGTGCACGTGGCATGCGCCCATCATGAGCCACAGACGGTCGAGCGATTCTCCCCGTTCTTCGAGCAGCGTCGAGGCATAAAAGCCGAGGTACACGTCGGGAAGAAAAAGGATTGGCACATCGGGATGTTTCGCAAGCACGTATTCGATCACCTTGGTCGCATTACCCGAGGCGCAGCAGTAATCCGATAGTACTTTCACGTTAATGTACGTGTTCACGTATGAGACAACGATACCCTTCGGAAATTTTTGCTTCCACGCATGGATCTTTTGGGGATCGGCGTGCGCAGCGAGTGAGCAGAGTGCCTTCAGCGTCGGCGCAAGGATCTTTTGGTCCGTTTTTCCAGACACCGCAAGAAATGTCGCGAGGATCTCGTTCATGAAAAGCACCGAGGACTCGACGACGATCTTTGCTGTTGAATCTCTCCCCGCCCTTGCAAGCGCGAGTGAGTCTCCGACAAGGTCAGCCGCTTCTTGTACATCCTCTGGCATGTAGTTGTGCGCCAAAATGAGCACGTCCTTCTCTCTCTTCAGCCGCTTGATCTCGCGGTGGTAGAACGCGCGCTCAAACCAAGGAATCTGGCTTCGAAACGCATCGGGCGAAATTTCGGGAATGTCGATTGATGAGATGAGGTCAACTTGCGGGATCACTTCTATGGCAAGTTTCGCCGGAAGGATGTCGCCAGCCTTCACATCGTGTGTCATGTGAACCTCCCTCTGATGAAATCAAGGAACTTAGTGTGTACTATACACTATCTGAAAGAGTAGCGCAACCCCTCCCCAAAGTCAATAGAGTAAGTCTCTTGGGCTGCCCACAAAAGAAGCATTTTGTGTATAATTCGTTCACCATAGAATTTATGAGCTTCAACTACGTTTGGAAAAACAAGGAGGCCAACTTTGATAAACCGCTCAAGCGCCAAGTGAGGGGTGGGACACACATTACTTTTGAGATAATTTTAAAATGGAACGGAAAGTATGTCGCGCTCCGGCGACAAAGTATTCCAGGCCACGAGAGACCGCCCCGTGCGAACAAATATCCCAATGGGCTCCTATACTTTTGTCACAATTTGATCCGATACGGTGAATCCGTCGAGCACTGCGTGAAACGAATCGTAAAATCTCAAGCAGGCGTTGGCATAAAATCATACAAAGTTGTTGATATCGAGTCCTCTGTGCAGAAGAAAGACGATCAGTGGGCCGTCATTCCCCTGGTCATTGCCGAACTAAAGACAAAACCGAAGGAGGGGAGTTTTGGAAACCACGTAAGTGAAGTAGTGGCATTCACGAGAAAAAATGTACCAAACGACTTTGCGTGGTGGGAAAAAAGTGAAGTTGAATATCTGTTAAATAAATTTGATAAGAATACTCCATGATTATCGACGCGCATACACACATTGGCAGTCCGCAAGGTACACCCAATGTCAAAAATCGATGATGCCGCGACAGATCTTCGGTCTAAAAGCGTAGCGAGCATTTTGGCGTACAAAAAAACGCGAAGGTGTTACCCTCCGCGCTGTGTTCTTATTGTTTTCGCAAACCCGCTACCGATCGAGTACTTTATCGAGTTTTTTCAACTCTTCCGGCGTCGCGTTCTTGATACGCTCTTCGACGTTCCGGCGGACCGGTTTCGCCTCGTTCGCATTTCTTGACCCTTCTTTGCGCTCGGTCGTCGCCGCTTCGGCTTTTGACTTCTCTATCGGAAGGGACTGGTTCGTGAAGGAATGCATCGGAACGACCGATTCTCCCGAAGCGTAGAACTCGATCTTCACGCGGTCGCCCGCTTGTGCGAGCGGAAGGAGCGGAAATTCGCCACTTCCACCGAGGAAGGCTTGTTTCGCGCCTTCAATAACGACGTAATACACCGAACCGTTCTGGGTGAGATCCTGCTTCGCCCTGGTGATGACGCCCTCGACGACGGAGAGTTTCCTTTCCTTCTCGAGATGCGCCAAGTCGCCGGTCGTCCCCAAGAGGCGTTGGTATTGCCGCACCGCCTCCGCAAGACTGCGACCGACCGCTATCTGCTGAACGTTGTTGATGTTCGCGATCGCCACGCCGGAGTAGGCGTGATTCTCATTCACCAGAGGAACGATGGACGCCATTGTTCCGTAGAGGTTGTAGAGCTGCGGGGAGCCAGGGTGGAGGTGCTTGAACTGCACGTCCTGGAACTTCGCAACCGCTTTCCCCACTGCCTCGTCCGTCGCGCCGCCCTTGATCTCGTAGTAGACGCTCTTCCCCGTCCGCGTGTGCGTATAGATGATACCGACCAAGGAATCATCTTTCGCATTCTGCGACGTAACACCGGTCACGTAGTTGGGGTCGTGCGCACTTCCGTAGATGAGCGCGGGCTTTTCGGCTTCCGTGAGATCGCGTTTGCCCCACCAACTGTTGACCCAGCCGTGCACGTATCCACCCCAGTGATTAACATAACTCTTCGTGACATCGCGCGGAATGACGCGGTCGACCCACGCGGGAACTTCCCCGAGCGGAGCGAACTGCGAAACACCGGTGGCCGGATCGGTGATGAGCACGCCCTTCACCTTGTCGCCAAACTGGCCGATCGAAGGTTCGAGCACCGTCGTCACCCACGAAGGCTTGCCGTCATCGTCGATCTCAAGGTGCGTCCCATTCAGGTTGACGCGCATGTACCCGCCGTCGAGCCGCAGATGCCGCATGAGATCGTTACCAAAGTACGCGCCCGGCGTAAAGACGAATTGCTTTTCTTTCGGCAACTGCTTCACGATTGGCTGGTGATTCGGGTCCTCCGCGTGGATCATGATGTACCCCACCGAAGTGCCTGTATTAAGCCACGCGCGGAATCCGGCGAAATCGAGCGGGATGACGTACCAGAGCTCGCCCTTAATCGCCTGCAGTGTGAGTGCGTCCTCGCGTACCGCGAATTGGCTTCCGATGGTGCCGAGTTCACCCACGACCTTCCGCGCAAGATACACGGCGTTCTCATACGAGACGAGCCGCACATGCGCTGGGTCTTTCGGTTGGACATCCTGCGTCCAGACCCGCTTCTCCATGTCGCCGACGAGTGCCCGGTACTGCGAAGCGTTGAACATCTCCGAACTGAAGAGCAGGATCCCGATGACTGCGAGCCATGCGGCAATCGGCACGACAGTGTTAACTTTCGTCCCACTATGGCCGTCGGCAAACATGAGACCGAGGACCACCGCCCCCGACGAACCCAAGGCAACGAGGAGAAACGCTGGTCCGAACATCGGACCGGCAAAACCCACAGTCGCAGCATAGAGGAACCACCAACCGAGGAGGGTTCCCAAGACGACGACCACGGTGCCGATACCACGTTGTTTCCCCAGAAAAAGCGGGAGCGATGCTACTGCGCTTATTGCAAATGCTGCCAGAAAATAGAGCACTGGAGACCTCCTAAAGTAGTTGATTTACAGGGTACTGCTTACCGACGTGAAGTATAACATATTTCACATATAATTGCAAGGGGTACTGGAGGGTACGAAGGTTTGGGGCATTAAGGGGCGGCACGTTGACAGAACTGGCGAAATCTGCTACCCTTACGTCTACACTACAAAAGAAGTTGCTATAAGAAAAGCCGTCGAATTTTCATTGCAAATATCAATTGTACTTTAGACGCTAAATTGAAAAAACCATGCAAGGTATAATCAAAAAGAAAACGGACAGGGGTTTCGGATTCATTGCCGTACAGGGAATGGAGAAAGACCTCTTCTTCCACAGCAAAGCGCTCGTTGGAGTCACCTTTGAGGAACTTCAGGAGGGCGACGCGGTGTCGTTCGACACGGAGGAAACCGACAAGGGCAAGAACGCCGTGAACGTACAGCGCGCATAACGCTTCGTTTCAAAAACAAAAACTCGCCCACCTAAGTTGTGCGGGTTTTTGTTTTGGTTGGAAAATTAAAAACCCCGAAAGTCTCCGGGGCTAAAATGCGTCATCTCTTTTTTCCGTCCTCTGGCTCGGAGACACCCCCACGTTCTTGGTGATTACCCTGCACATGTACTGAACTCCCGAAATCGGCCGCCACGTCAAACGCCTGCGCAAAACCCCTGACATACCGACCCTGATCTGTCGGTTCAAGACTGAAAAGATAGAAGTCCCTGAGTTGTCGGGCGAGTTCGAACTGTGCCCCGAATTTTCCTTCAAAAAGCCGGATTACTTCATGCCACTCGGCACTTGCTTCATGAACAACCCGTGCAAGGCAATTGACCGCGAAACGCTCAAGCGCATAAATATTCTTCGCGTTTTCCTCATCTTCACGAAAGAACACACAGAGTTCATTGGATTCCAGAAGATCCCTTGTGTGCTGAGCGATGTAGTTTATTCCCACGTAAAAATGACCATCGTGGTAGACAAAAGGCGAATAGCTAGCCCACAGCACACCCTTGGTATTTCTTGTGGCCATAAACAGCGTCTTGCGAGTTGCAATGAACTTGAGCGCTCTTTCTTCAGGCAATATCTTTGCCATTACCACCCCCCCCTTTTTTTCGACACTTCCTCACGAATTGTAGCGCAGCGTACACATACTCCGCAAGAAGATGTGTCGCGGATTGTCTATTATTGCGTACTGTGAGAGGATGCGAAAAGTAGATTGTTTGGAGTGCGACATGCCTCTTGTGATAAAGCATTTGGTACGGCCGGAGCATTTGAACGGCGCGAACAGACTCTTTGGCGGGACATTGTTGTCGTGGATCGACGAGGCGACCGCCATCGCCGCAATTGAGCGAGTCAAATCGGAGAATGTCGTAACGGTCGCAATGAGCAATATCACTTTTGAGCGTCCGGTACAACGGGGCGATCTAGTTCGCATTGCCGTTTCACTGACCTCCGTTGGTAACACATCACTCACATTCCGCGTCTGCGTTACCGCACGGGGCTCCCGAAAACCGGTGATCACCGTCGATAGCGTCGTCTACGTGGCACTTGGCGAGAACGGCCTTCCGCGTCCTCACGGCCTAAAGAAAGTCGCTCCGCGCACAATAAAAAGATGCGCGAAGTCCGATACGTGAACCATCTTCCTACAACAAAATCCGCCTCAAGCGGATTTTATCTTTGTGATGGTATCACTTAACCCAGCAAAGCGTCCGAAGTGCATCGAGGTCGGAAGAAGAGAGCCCTTCATTTCCGCCCTCATTCAGCCTATACATGATCGCGTCGGGGTCTTCAAGATGTGGCAACCCGAGCGCGTGACCGAGTTCGTGCGCCAAGACCTGCACAAGTTTTCTGCGATCATCAAATTGATAGATATCAATCGCTTCGCCGTCAGGTCCGCTACGATAAACACCTTCGTCGAATTCTCTTCCGCGAGACTCCCCAATCTCGTTATATTGCTCAACGTTTAAATTGAGCGCAGCTGCTTGTCTATTTAATACAACAACGAGCGCGTTCAGTTCGTTAATCATCCTATTCAGACTGTCTTCCATGCGCCGGAGATTCTCGATCTCGCTCGCAAATAAACGCTGTTCAGCGACCAAACGATCATACTCCGCTCGCTTCGCACCGCCCTTTGCGTTTACAAGCGAAACTTCTTTATTATATTCCTCTTGCTTTTGCGTAAACTCCGCGACAAATACCTCATAGGCGAACTTCTTCGTTTCGTATTCCGCATGGAAGGTTTCGTATTTCGTCTTGAGCGCATCGTGAGAAGCGCGCGTATCGTCGATCGCGAGCCCGATCGACCGCAGGGTGACCGTAGCCTCTTGACGGTAATCGTAGATCAAACTCACCGCAATCTCTCCCTTCGGATCGTGACGAAAAAGCTCTTTTCCCAGCGGTTCTTCCCACATCTCCTCCGCTTCTTTTATCGCGGAAAAAAAGTCGGGCTCCGTGATACCGAAGCGTTCGTCAAAACCGGCGATCGTGTATGCGACTGCTCGCTCACAAGGAAAATAGGACCGCGAAAACCGCTCAAAAACATTTTCAAGGGGAATTCGGTACACAGAGAAAAGCGCCCCCGCTATGAACAGGAGAACTATAATCCTTACGGCTCGCCAGAGGTGCATAAAACCAGTATACCCGCACACTTACTTTTGGGAAAAAGTAAGTGTGCGGGTATACCCTTTTGCGGCACAAAAAGTAAGACCATAAGGGGATCCCCGAGTCACGCGCGGTAAGCACCATTAGTGAATAGTTGGCCGCCACAACTCTCCTTCGTCGTCCCCCTCACCATTCTCCTTGCGGCGAAGCTCGTCGAGCGCGCCGTTAACGACGTCAATGGGTACCTGTTCTTCCTTTTTGGTTTCCGGCACCGGAATAAGCTGCGGCGTAATCTCCGGCATAAAAGGCCGCTCATCAAGGTTCTGCTGTGTATCGTCCATCCATCGGTTGTACCTGAAAAACGGCGCAGAGGCAACATCGGATACGCCGAGTGCCCAAGCGCCTCTCTTAGGCCTCGTTCATAAATAACCACTATAAAATATGAATGTGGCACAAGTGGCCGTAATCATAAATAACTAAGAAGTTATTTATGAACGAGCCCTTAGAGCCCCTAAAGAAAAAACCGGGTGCGTATGCATCCGGAGTGTCTTATGATTTGCAACCTTTTTTGATCATGTCGTTGACACGGTGGACAAAATCTTCTTCGGTAAGTCCTTCCGAAGCAAGACCGACGATGATACTGTCAGTCCGGCCAACATCCCCGCCACAATGTTCATGGAGGTCGTAGAAGAGCGGATAGTGTTTGGCGTAATCAAAGCTATTGCCAAATATCGCATTGTTCGTTATGGACGTACACGAGATAGCGGTCGCAAGACTGACGCTTTTGCACTCATCTAGCATTGCCCGGTAAAGTTCCGACTTTTTCTTCAACCCTTCTCCATGTCCGACTCTGCCCTGCGCAACCTCTTCGTATAAACGTGTGAGCTTATCGTGGTAGCGCTTTTCGATTTGCGCATCAAGAAATGTCGCCTTCATGTCAGATGCCAGTACACGATAGACCTCGGAGTTTTCTCCGTATTTTTCTCGAGCAAACTCACGTGCAACAAGAAGTCCCATGAGCATCGCGGCCGATTCGTCGAGCGAGCGAGAAGAGATTCCCGTCACCTGCTCATGATACTCCTCATGAAAAACAACCATGATGAAGCGCGCAAGATCAGCGCTTACCATTGAGCGAGAGAGCGGCGTCTCAATCCTAGCAAGCGCCTCGAACTGATAAAACTCCGCGTCGTATTCTCGTTCAGCCGCCGCACATTCTTCTTTCGTGCTTTCTTTCCACGACAGAGTAAAGCCAAACTTGCCGGATCGCACGCAGTAATCATACGTTGGAAGCGGCCCTTCGTAGCGTTCGAAATTTTTCGTGGGCTTCCAACCAAGCCGTGCCTCAAATTCCTTGATCTCGCGCACCAACTCCATGCGGCTCGCGATCTCTTCCTTGCTCGGCAAAACACGCTCGTCTGCGGCATTCACCGCGGAAACAAGCATGAGCATAAACAAAAACAGAAAACCTTGCAGGAAACGCCTATGGCCCCCGAACATGCCATCCTCCTCCACTATTGAAGATCACCTCGTTGTATTCTATACACCCGCGGCCAATAGAAGCGATTGACAAAATACTTGCGGACATGCAGGGTGATATAAGGAGAACTTTGAGGAGCGTGCCGTGCGCCAATCTCAACGATTGTTCACCGCTGGTGTTTTGTTGGCGGTCGCCGCATCAGTATTTATCGGATTACTCGCCGTGCCAAAAAGAGAGGCGGTAGGAGCGACCACGCCGCAAGTCATTCCGCAGATGTTTACGCTTTTTGTCATACCGCAAACAGGGAGTACCGAATCGCAAATCCAGGGAACTG
>Ga0155394_130_pt1 | contig 12329 bp, 13 predicted proteins | sample RifCSPhighO2_02_FD_106362 | JGI IMG/M metagenome (GOLD analysis project Ga0155394, IMG submission 106362) | Candidatus Lloydbacteria bacterium RIFCSPHIGHO2_02_FULL_50_13 | reverse complement strand
TATTTCGTGTCCTGCCGCCTTAAAAAAATTATTCGCGAGGGCGCCTCCGACAAACACATGATCTGCGGTCTCAAGAAATTTCTTAAGAAGCGGCATCTTGGTGGAGATTTTCGCGCCGCCCACGATAAAGAGGAACGGGTGCTCTGGTGTAAGCGCCGCGCTTAAGCGGCGCACTTCATCGGCAAAAAGCATGCCGGCATAAGCGGGGGTAAATTTCGGAATCCCGACGACCGATGCATGCGCACGGTGAGACACGGCAAACGCATCGTTCACATAGATATCTCCGAGCGACGCAAGCATGCGTGCAAATTCCGGATCATTCGCCTCCTCGCCTTTTTCCTGCCGAAGATTTTCAAGCAGGACAACGTCGCCGCCCTGCATCGCTTGTACCATACGAATGTTCTCGGCAAGGATGAACTTATCAAGAAATGTGACGGGAAATTTTTGGTTCAGATATTTTGCCACCGGAAACAAGGTGTCCTCCGGCTTTCCTTTTCCGATGTGCGAAAAAATAACCGTTCGCGCGCCTTCGTTGCGTAAAAAATCAATCGTCGGAAGCGATTGATCAATGCGGTACGTATCGCGCACCTCACCCTCCTCAAGCGGCACATTGAGATCAAGCCGTAGCAATACGCGTTTGCCCCTTAAATCTTTTCGATCGGTGATAAGTGGGAGCGGTATGGTCATGGTTGAAAAAATTTCTAATTATTAACTTCCAATTTCTAATGAAATCCCGAGGCGCTTGAGTCAGTAATCACTGCTCACTGATCGCAAAGACCCAACAACAACCAACTTCTCCAAGGCTGCCACAAATACAAGGTGGAACCTTGAGAAAACAGCTTTAAGGTTCCACCTTGTATTTGTGGCAGCCTTGAACCGTTATTGGGTTTTAGGGGGAAACGCTGTGTTGCACTTGGTTGATTTGCCATTTGCGCATTTCACTGGAAATTGGATATTTGATACTAGAAATTAGGCGTTATTTACAAAGGACTCGCCTGTCGAATAATGCTCACAAACTTCTTCGGGTCCAAACTTGCGCGCCCGACCAAAAGCCCATCTGCTCCGCCTTCCCCCAAAAATCCGCCCGCATTGTGCTCATCAACCGAGCCGCCATAAAGGATCGGAACAGTAAAACCGGCTTTTTTTCCGAAACGATCAACGAGATTCCTCTTGATAAACACGCTCATTTCGCGGAAATCTTCAGGGGTTGCGGGGCGCAGTGCCTTGGCGCCGATTGCCCAAATCGGCTCATAGGCGACAACAAGACGCCCGATCTCGCTCTTGGGAAATCCGAGAAGTGAGTCACGAAGCTCCTTTCCCACTTCAGTAAAATATGCTCCCCCTTCGTCGCGGACCGCCTCGCCAACACAAAGAATAGCGCAAAGGCCGCTTTTGACCGCAGCGATCGCTTTTTTTGCAACGAATGCATCGTCCTCGCCAAGCGCTCGCCGCTCCGAGTGTCCTACGATCACATGGGTTGCGCCGATATGCCTTAACGCCGCGAGCGAAGTTTCACCAGTATACGCGCCCACATCAAGTGTAAACGCATTCTGTGCCCCAACTGAAATCGGTACGCCTTTTACCCAAGACACGATCGAGGAAATAAACAGCGTCGGCGGGCAAACGACGATTTTAACGCCATGGACTTTTTTTGCTGAATTTTTGAGTTGCCCGACGACTTTCTTCGTCTCACCAAGCGTCTGCGGGTACATCTTCCAATTTCCGACAATGAGTTTCACCTATCAAGTATAACACTTTTCCCTCATCGTGCATACTCCAGCATTTACTTTGAAAAAAAGTAAATGCTGGAGTATACTTGAAAGATGCTATTTTTCTATGCAAAACGTTATGGAAAACACGGCGCAGGACTCACCCTTATCGAGATCATCATAGTGGTCGCAATCATTGCGATTCTTGCGGCCGCCGTCGTACACAGTTATACGCAATACAAAAAACGAACGTATTCCAACCGTGCGCTTGAGGAATTGGAGTCAATTGCAAATGCGATGGCGCTTTATGTCATTGACAACAACGGAGCTTTTCCGGACGACGCTGACCGTGCGCTTCCACCAGGACTTGAAAAATATCTGACAAACGAAAACTGGCCAAAAGCCCCATGGCCCGGAAGCGTTTACGACTGGGATAATTGGACCATTGGCGGTAAAAAGGTTTACCAGATCAGTATTCGTTTTTGTCCCATTAGCGGGCCACTTGCCGCATGCAAATTTCCCAACGAACCATGGGCAAAGAACTTCGACCTGAAGAGTGCGTATTACTATTGCATCAAAGGATCCTGCCGCTCACACTCCTCGATGCCATCAACACATCCCGGCTATTGCGTGAACTGCACCGTTCAGCCCGCGCCACCGCCACCGTAATCTGACACCGAGCCGATGACGCGCCGACGTGAAGTTATCTCCTTTCGCGCCATGTGTTTATCGTCCACACTCCCTCTGCAGTAGATGTCGCGGTGGGGGCGAACACGGTATAAAGAATGTTCGGGTCATAGATAATTGATCCGCTTCCGGAATAGACGAGCTTATGTCCCGCAATCGCGCGCATAGTTCCGCTTCCGGAAAGGTTGATTTGCCCGTCTGTGGAGTAAAAAATGACCGATGCGCCGCTTCCCGACGCGCTGATCGCGCTCTCGGCCGGACTGCCCGCACAGGGGCCAGGCGATCCGGTTCCGAAGCAATTCTTTGTCGTCGTGAGGAGTAAAATATAGCTTCCCGTGGTCCCCGACCCTTGAATAGTGCCGCTTCCCGAACGAACAATATAGCTATCGGCGATAACGATACAACTCGACGCGCCGTACTCCGGATCACATTGAAATGCGCCGCTTCCGGAGTGGGTGATGTTCCCCTCAACATATAATGTTCCCGTCACATTAAAGGCGCCCGACCCGGACAACGAAAGATTCCCGGTGATCTTTTTTGGACCAAAGGACGTAGGATCGCTCGACGAATGAGAATAGTTTCCCACATATGTTTCTCCCGATTCCGCATCCGTCTTCCACTGCGCGATCGTAGAAGAAGAAATGGGCATTGGGATCGGCGACTGCGTTGGAGAGCCCGGATACGACGTCCCAGAGACACTGCTTCCTGAAATGTTCTGATAATACGCGTCGCCTTGAATCGTGGAAGACGTGATCGAATCCGCCCTTGCCGTTCCCGTAATGAATGCGCCCGTGATCGTGCTTGATCCGCTGGTAAGCGTCACCTTGAAATCCATGTCGCCGGTGATATCGCTCCACGATCCGCTTGTTGACCAACTATTCTTGTATTTCGCCACCCCGCTTCCGTACAGGTTCGCATTTGAGCGCCCCCATGACCAGTTCCTCGTCCCGTGCGATGCGGCATCAAACACGATCCAGTAAGTCTGACCCTCAGTAAGCGTTGCAGGGGAAGAGAAAACTGTATTCACCCAAGCATGCGTCGTCGCCGCAAAGTTTCCGTTCATCCCCGGTCCGGAAGCAAGCGCGGTTGTAGCGGGAGAACCGCCTGAATCCGCGGTGATACGGATCGTCGCATTATAGCTACTGCCGCTCCACGTCGCATTGCGCTTCATATAGAGCGACACCACCGTGAGTTTGCCGGAAATAGGGGCGACAAACGACTGCGCAAGGTCGTTCTTCGGCGCAAGGTCGGAGTCGCCGGCAACTTCGTTCGCATTATAGGTTGTCTGGATCGCACTCGTATCCGCCGGGCTTGTCGCTGTGACCGTAACATTTCCGTTGAAACTTCCGCTTCCTGTCGAGAGCACCGGACCGTTCACGGATACGTTACCGACAAAACTGCCCGACCCCGAATGAGTGATCCCGCCGCCGCCGATCTGCGCGACATAGCTGAAATTGCTGGAGCCTGATTTCGAAATATCGAGATCGAGCTGACGATAGCGCGTAGCGGCAGTCCCGGTCGCCGTTACTGCTTTGTGACTCCCGCTTGTGGTAGTTATTGCAATGGTAGAGGTCGCGCCGTTGAGGCCAATCGTGGCGGTGGAACCGAGCTTCTTGCTACTGTGCAGACGATACACAACGTCCTCAACTCCCGATTCCGCGGCGAAATAGGCAAACTTTGATTCTGCAATATTCTGGTATGTGCGCAACTCCCTACTGACAGCTTTTGTCGCGGAGACGACGATCGTCGCGGAAATTGCCATAAAGAAAAGCAGTGTGATCATGATCGCGGCGCCGCGTTCACGGTTTTTGTAACCCGTAGCGCGTTGTCGCCTGAAGATTTGCCAGTCTAAATGCCGAAATATCATAAAGTGAGGTGCTAATATGCGCCGCGAAGAACAACGGTATTATAATATACTTCTTGCCTGTCGACTGGACCGCGCCGACCGGAAAGAAAGAGTTCAATCTTGATCGCGGAAGAATTCGTATTATTGACGAGGAAGAGCCGAAAAGTATCAACGGATGTTTTCCCGGAGGAGAGCGGCCCCTTATCGACGTCACCCTCTTTGATCCGAAGCGAAGAAGTCGCAACGAAGAATTCTATCGTTATCGGCGCCGATAACGCATCAGTTGTGTTTAAAACAAGTCTCGACGGGGAAGTGCTGAAATCCGACTTCGAAAGATTCACAGAGTTTGCATTCCTGATCTCACGCGTCAGTCGTTCCATGACGCTGATTGCAGAGTCGTTGATGTCGCGGGCGATCCGCAGTTGGTTGAAGATTTGCGCAGACGAAATGAGCGCACGAGTGATGACGACCGAAAGCACCGAAAAAAGCGCGATGTAGACAATGATCTCAACGAGAGAGAACGCTCCTTTTCGCATCGAAAAGGGTGTGTGTGATGTAATTTTGCTGTTGCGATGTTTTGGTTTCAACATAACAATGTCATTCGCTTATTCAAAGAGGTTCGCAATGTAGGCCTCCACTTGACGCGTCGTCGTACCGCTTCGTTGGTGCCACGATACCGTCGCCGTGATCTTGCGAGTACCAGCATCATTCGTTCCCGAGGGAGCGATGTTGTCCGACGCATCACGATTCACTGAGGAGAGAGTAAAACTTCGATTATAATAATTTTCTACCTGATACTCGGTTGTTGTCGCAACCCAAAGCGCGCCGTTCCAATACAGATAATAGGTCGTGCCGAGCGTCATGGGTGCAATATTTGCCGCCCACCCCGCGTCACGAATACCCTTCACGACTTCGACTGTTTCCTCAAGCAGAAAGGCCGACTGGATATATTGGGTCGTCCGCCTGTTCACAATAAGCGCCCGCTCAAAATACATACTCACGCTCGCAAACAGCAGTGAGACGATCGAAGCGGCAAGCACAACCTCGACTATCGTGAGCCCGGTAGCGAGAGATTTCACGCTAGAATGCGCCCTTCTTGGTTGATATGTTTTGAAAAAATTGGAGATCATCATTATGTTAGGCCCCGTTCATATGCTTTCATTATATGCGCAAAACAAGCACGCGGGAAGTATGCCTATAGCGTATGCCTTTATTCTATATATGCGACCCCGGTTCCTCCAACCACGATCGTCGTCGACACTTCAGTGTTTTCCTTGAAACGCAACTCAAATGTTCCGGACTGGTCCGTTCCGCCGCTCCATCGCTTGTACAAGACGTTTGTTCCTCCGCCAGAAAGTGCGATGTTCGTAATCTCGAGTGCGGGGTTGATCATCACGGTCATGTTCGTTGTCGTCGCCGAATCATAGTTCGGTCCGATGTAAAAGACCATGCGATCGCTCTCGATGTGAACACCATACACGGCGTTATTGCGCGACGCGATCGTGTCGACGCGCGAACGAGAGAGAAGCGACAGCACATTCTCAACCTCCGCGTCGACCGTTCGTTTCTCCCAAAAACTCAAAAGGGCGTAGACAGAGAGTACGAGAACGAGAATGCTAATCGACACCGCCACAAAGACTTCAATGAGCGTTACTCCGCCTTGAAAACTGGGGCGAAATCGGGATGGGGGAAGGATTATTTTATGCATGGTATCAAGCTTGTAACAAGTATTTAAGTATAAGATATTAAGTATTAAAGAATGCAAAATCTTCGTACTTTATACTGCATTCTCTAAATGCTATCCATCAAGGAATACATCGGGCTGATCATCGCCACAGCAAAGATGCCGACAAACACCGCGATGATGACCATGAGAAACGGCTCGATCAACTTCGACATATCAGAAGTTGCCTGATCCACTTCTTCTTCATAGAAGAGCGCGATCTTGAGCAACATATCAGAAAGGCGCCCGGTCTCCTCACCGACCTCCATCATGTCGCCCACCATCATCGGATAGATCTCCGGATGATCTATGAAGATCTTCGAAAACGGCGTCCCTTTCTGTACGCCCTCTTTTGCTTGATCAAGCGTCTCTTTGTAGAACACATTGCCCACCACATCTTTCGTGATCTCAATGGAGCGCACGATGTCAACGCCTGCACCGATCAGGGACGACATCGTGCGCGTGATGATCGCCGAATTGAATTCTTTGATCAACTTGCCAAAGACTGGGAGACGGAAAGAAGCCCAAGAGATAGAGCGGTTCCCGACGGGAGTGCGCGCATACCACAACACAAAGCCGGTGAGCACGGAGAAAGCGACCATGGAAATGAGCAAGTTATTCTGCAGAAAATCGCTGACCGCAATGATCCCTCTCGTCAACGTCGGGAGCGGCACATTCATTTCCTTGAATGTGGACGAAAGTCCTGGAACCACATAGATCATCATCAGGACGCCGACCGCAACCATGACCACAAGAATAACCGCCGGGTAGATCATTGCGCCGCGGATCTTTTTCTTTAATGTATACGTTTTTTCCATCTGGCCGCCGACCACGTCGAGCGCCTGCACAAGCCCACCCGACTCCTCTCCGGCGCGTACCATGGAAATGAAGACTGGGGGAAACACATCGGGAGATTTCTCAAGAGCATCCGACAGCGCGCTCCCCTTGTTCACATCGTCGACAATTGCCTGTAGTACTTGGCGAAACTTGGGATTTTTCGTTTGCTTCAAGAACACGTGGAGCGCGCGGGAAAGAGCGAGGCCCGCCTCAATCATCGTCCCCAGATTGCGCGCAAATAATATCTTTTCACGCAAAGAGACGCGTGAAAGGAGAGCATTGAGCCTGTCCATGTTAAAACTACCCTTCGTGATTTCGGTTGCGGTCAAGAGGAGCTTGTCCTCCGCTTTCATGTTCTTGGCCAGCTCAAGCTTACTTGCGGCTTCGCCGACTCCGGTCACCTCCTCTCCTGTCGCAATGAGCTGGGCTTTATAGGTGTACTTGGGCATATATTTTTTTAGCGAGCAAAGTAGACTTTTATAGTTTAACAGCTCACGCAAGAGACGGCCGAAGGTCTCTCCTTGGTTTTACAAGGTGAGACCTTGGAGAAGTTGGCCGTCTCGTAGACAAACCGTGCGTTCCTATATATAAATCCTAAATACTGGGGCTGGTGGGGCTGGGGCATGCTCCTCTTAATTATATATGACAATCTTGAGAATCGCGATACAATAGAGTCATAATTCATGCTTGAAAAATACCTTGAAGAATTGGGGCTCTCTGACAAAGAAGCAGTGGTCTATCTTGCTTTGCTCCAATTCGACAACGCCGCGCCGTCACAAATAGCCGAGAAAACAAAGCTTAACCGCTCGACAGTCTACGTCGTGCTTGAGTCGTTGGAAAAGAAAGGTCTCGCGAGCGAAACCAACGTCGGCAAAACGGTTCACTACCAAGCGGCGGCCCCGGAGAGGCTCGAGACCTATGTTGAACAGCAGGAGCTCAAACTTGAAGAGTTGGGCAAACGCCTCAAAGACATCATTCCTCAAATTAAGGCGGTACAACGCGAGACTGGAGAACGCCCTATTATTCGCGTTGCATACGGCAAAGACGCCGCCCTTGCACAGACTCTTGAGTTCTACAACGTAGAGGACAGAGAGCGCATCGGATACTTTATATTCAACCAAGATCTACTGAACGAACAATATACGCAAAAGGAGCTCGATAAGGCGAGGAGTATTCGTCCACAAAAAAAAATTTCTGGTAAGTCAATCTACAACGCGACCACCCCGATCCTCTCAAACGAACTTTCGGAACGAAAACAGGTTGATAGCAAAGAATTTCCCATCACCTCGGATATTTCCATCCACGAAGATCGGGTACACATTGTTACACTTGGCGAGCAAACAACAACGATTCTTATACAAAGCAAGGATTTCGCAAACACGCTCAAAACGCTCTTCAAACTGGCATTTCGCTCGCTGAAATAATAAGTTTTCGAGGTGACTCCTATAGATGAAAGGTGTCTCCTCGGAAACCGACAGAGACGCTGTTTTTGCGTACAAGGTGGAATCTTAAGAATCAGTTCCGCAAAAGTACGAGGTCAGACCTTGGGGATTGATTCTTAAGGTCTGACCTCGTACTTTTTCAACCTCGTATCTCATTGAGAAAAAAACGAAGGCCGAGCGGGGAAGTTGCTCCCCGATCCGGCCTTTTTGTTGCTTTTCCAACACAAACGGAATCAGACTATTTTGTCGGAATCGGCATAATACTTGATCCGCGCCGTTATCGACATCTGAAGCACGAGTCAACGTTCAACGAAAGTTGAGTCGTTCTAATGTTGATTCCGAAAGCAGTTTCGCTCTCGTTTGATCAGATGATCAGCCACTACCCATGTTGCAATTCCCTTTCCTGATTAAAGAACTGCGGTTAGTCTTCAACCGCGAAACTTGGTTTGCCTTTGCCCGAACAACCTCTCGCCTCTATAGTCTCTGGTCCCTAAGGACGCAAAAAACTATAGAGGGGAAAAGTTACCCGAGCATGGCGCACCTCCTTTCGAGATCCCCCATGGCAACGGAATGTCACCACTGTGGCGAGTCTAGCAGATTTAGCGTTTTTTGTCAACAACTTTTGGTAATTTCTTTTGACAGATACTAACATACCATAAGATCGCCTTCTTGAATTTAACGCCAACTACCAAAGGCGGCCTTTCGGGCAAGATTCTTAAAGGCCGCCTTTGGTAGTTGGCAGCTAGTGATTTTGTTATTAATTCATGACAAACTGTGCATAACCTGTGGATAAGTGTCAATAAACAACCGTGTTTGTTGGCCTATTTTATCATATTTTTATGCTTGTATTCTCTATTTTAAGCCATATTTTATATAAATAGGACTAATTTTGTTAAAAATGCTTGACAAATGAATTAGCTCGTGTATACTACCCTCAGATGATTCAAGTGATCATCCCAAATGGATACGTTGAAAGACACCTGTGGGGCAAAACGGGGACATTTGTCCCCAACCAAGGCCATCTCCTTTGTACAAGGTTACACCTTGTACTGAAAAAACCCTTATTCCTGCGATACAAGGTTAAACCTTGTACGAAACTGCGGGGTGCTGGAAAGGGGCTACGTTGCTTTGGTTGGGGACAAATAACCGGAGGGTGAGATGAAACGACATCAAGTGAAACACCGCTTGCTTCATGGCGTGGTCGAGAAATTGGCCAAAAATCCCGGCGGCGGAACACACAAGTCGGCGAAAGAGTACAACCGCCAGCGCGACAAGGCTCAGGTTCGGAAGCGAGTGAGCGAGTACGAGTAGCCTGCTTTCAAGTACCTTACAAAAGATATGGCGTTGGCGCGCGAATGCCTACGCCAGACCGAAGCCGGCCGACAACGAATTTCATCGGGTCAACCGGTGGGTATGTCGAGGCGGGTTTATGTCGCTATAGCGGCATTGCCAAGCACGGCGGGCGAACGGTGTCGCTCACCGCACCCAAAGTGCATTCGCGGGGAATGCGTGACGTTCGCGCATTCCCCTCTCCATCAAGCACTTGAAACAACTCGAATGCTTGTAGAGAATATTCTTTCACATCAACAAGAGGATCGTGAGATGCTTTGCAACGGAAAATTCATCAAGGTCTTCGGTACCCTTGCCATCGTCGTGGTCACCAGCAACAACCGCAAGGAATTTCGTCTGATGGGAAGCATGCTGTCCAGGAATCCGTACCAAAAAGCTGTCCCACTTGACGACGACCACGCGCTACTCCTCCTTGACGGAATCGAGGAGCGGGCGAAGCGGCTCCATGCGGAGAGCTTGGAGCGTGACTTGGCGCAGATCGCGAAAGTTAAAGCCATCCTAAAAGGAGAAAGCTGTGAACGCAAAGATTGAATTCACCGGCTACTTCTGGCAACTCACACTTCCGTGCGGCGACAAAGTCACCGTCTCAGACATCGATGCGAAGGTGCCGCAAGTCTGCCCAAAGTGCAAGACGGTCTTCGCGCATTTCACGGTCACGCGCGTCCCAATGCCGAAGGTCGCAGAGCCGCAAAGAGTTCGCTGCTGACCACAGCAAGGTTTCCGGAGGTTTTTCCTAAAAACTTCCTTTCCATCAAGCCCCTGAAACAAATTCGGAGGCTTGCAGAAAAAGTTCTTCAAAAATTATTCTCCCGCACCACTTGAATTCGATCACTATCGAACGCAAGTGGTGCGGGAGAAGGGGTTCCCCGTATTAGGCCTCAAGGCCACAATCCTTGAGGTGACGCAGTGACTACTGTGTCGCGGAGGTACTCCATCCCGCTGAGAAATCACGCATTGGGCAGGGTGTTCGCTCAAATTCGTGATTTTAATAGAGAGGGCGGCCTAGTCAACCGTCAAAGCATGTGGTCGACCACATGCAAACCATGGGGAACCTTTGGGTTCCCCGCTTAATAAAGTTTCTGAACTGTTCGGAAACTTTTAGAGAAATGTTCTTTGAATAAAAATTTGGTTGGTGGAATGAACTCGTAATAATTTATGAATTTATTCCACCAACCAAAAGGGACGAATATGAAACAATTTACCGCAACGATTTGGGCCAAAGACGATTTCGACACCATCAAGGTCGTCGGGGAAGGTGACTCACCGGAAGAGGCGATGAACCGATGCCTCGAAAAAAGCCGGGTGTACATAGAGGTTGCAAAAAACCTCCCAAACGGAGTGACCATTCCTGCATGGGTGGCACAAAAGATGCCGTCTCTCCCGCCAGATGGGCAACGCTTCCTCCTTCTCGTTCAGCATGACGATGATGACGACGGAGCACGCTACGAGCCTATTTGGCGAATCTTCGCCGTTACCACCTCGCCCTTCGAACTTCCACAAGTCCGAACCCCGAAGTATGTGGCGGGGGAGCAAATTCTCATCCACCACTTCGGGGATGCCATTTGCAACGACGGTATCCGCGCCTATCTGCCTCCGAACACGAAGGAATTCGTGAACGGAGAGTGGATTACTCGGGAGGCGGTCGGCGGCGAAGGCAGAGACGGCTGATGAGTATGCGCGGGGATCCGGGGCAACACATAACCCTTGGGCGAGACCGCATTTGCAGAACTTCGGTTCTGCGCTTTATCAGAAACTTCATACGATGGAGTTTCTGTAGAGCAAAGTTCTTCACAAAAGAGATTGGCGCATACGCGCAACCGCACCTCGGGGTCTGGGGTAGGAGGAGCACCATGCGCATACGCGTGGACGGCTGGTCAAACAGCCGTGAAGTGCTCGTCCGTGATGGGAAGGTTCATTTCGAAGTCGGAATGGATCATAACCATTGCGCGACGTGTGCTTCCCGCATCCGCCACATCGAACGTGCATTGTCCGCGAAGGACACCCTGCACCGTTTCGAGGGCGGAGGCGGCAGCTCGCTCTTTGTGGTCCTTGACGCCCCGCCGAAAGGCGTGGAGCTCACGGGCTACCTAGAGCGAGCACTCGACATCACCGTAAGGTAGTGTCGGGGAAGCTAGTCGGCGCCTGCTGTGTCCGACGATAAATCGTGCGAACGGATTCGCGCGACTCCGGATACTATCGGAGAAACAGGCATGGGTGGAGTCTATAGAACAGGCAAAACGCCCCGAGATTGGGAACTCGTAAAAATCCCAGCTGTTTTCGGGATGTGTGTCCCGACTGATGAGCTCCAAAGAGCGAAAACAGAAAAGTTCTTTGAAGAATTACCAAAAATACTGCGGTCGCATAAAGTTTGGTAATAACAAAAAACACCGAGGTTGATCCGCACCGTAGCGAGTTCGAGTTTATTATCATTCTCGAACTCGGCACGGTGCGGAGTAATCCGTGCCGCCTTAATTCAATTTCGTTCAGTGACCTCGTTTTCTCTGCTTGCTCCACACATGCCGGTGTGGGGAGGGAGACGATGAGTGAGAACTGCGAATTGAGGTTCCTTCGATAAAATGTTCTGAGACCGTAACCCGGTCTCGTTTGACCCTCTTGGTGAGGGTGCCGTGAGGTTGAAAGTTCTCGGTGATGACATCCTTCATCACCGGTTATCGGGACACCAATCTTGAGCATGGTATGGCTTCCCATTAAGGGAACGCTGACCATTGCTTGAG
>Ga0155394_176_pt2 | contig 12790 bp, 17 predicted proteins | sample RifCSPhighO2_02_FD_106362 | JGI IMG/M metagenome (GOLD analysis project Ga0155394, IMG submission 106362) | Candidatus Lloydbacteria bacterium RIFCSPHIGHO2_02_FULL_50_13 | reverse complement strand
ATTCTCGACTGCAGCCACCCGTAGGTGTATGGGCCGTGTCGCAGTCCCATCGGTGGGGGTCAGGCTCTCACCTCCCCTACGCGTCATAGCCTTGGTAGGCCATTACCCTACCAACTAGCTGATACGTCGCAGGCCGATCCCATAGCGACTGCCGTTAGGCATGTCTTTCCTCTCGCGAGTGTATCAAGTATTAGTCCGTCTTTCGACGGGTTATCCCTGACTACGGGGTTCGTTCCTACGTGTTACTACCTCGTCTGCCATGGCTGCACCTCGCTATGCTCGGTGTAGCCCGCAGAACAACGCAGAACAAACGCGGAAGTACGCAGAAGAAAATGCGCAATTGCATTAAATTCTGCGATGTCTGCGTTTAATCTGCGAATTTCTGCGGGCTGTACCGAACCCAGTGAGGTACAGCCATTCGACTTGCATGCCTTATCCACGCCGCCAGCGTTCATCCTGAGCTAGGATCAAACTCTTACAGAAAAATGAAACGAGACAAAAGAAAGCATACGATCATCAATGCGAGTATCTTGTATTGAGTATCTGGTATCTCGTATGTTCATACTAGATACTTGATACACGATACTGGATACTGCATTTTAATCATTTGTTTCACATTCCGAAGACTTTTTATCCCGCGAGAGCATACTATGCTCTGTTACGGGATTGCACTTATTTTCAATTCATAACACATATATAGTTCTTCGCCACAAAGTGGCGCGCAGACTCATGCAGACTTGACGCGGAATTACACAGAAAAAATACTTGCGCATTTCATTCTGCGACCTTCTGCGTTCGTCCTGCGATTGTCTGCGATTTTGTTTCAAATCATTAAAATCATGATTTGAAACAAAATAAAAACGGCTGTCAAAGATCCGTGCGTTCTTTCCTCCAGTTTCCTCCCGCCTCATTGGGCGTCGCCGCATGAAATGAACGTATTGGCCATTATACAGATAGGTCTATTGCGGTCAAGGGTCAATCCGTGGCCAAACAACAAGGCGGGGAAATGTTCCGCTTTGTTGTTTAAAGCGCCGGTGGTGAGACTGGCACGCCAACGGATTCACCGTTGCGTCCTAGCATCAATTCGCCTTGTTTGATTGTCCGACATATCTGCAAATTGTTCGTCAAGTGTCTTTCGTGCCGCTTTAATGGCTGCGTCCTCTTGTGGCTTCGCTGCAGCTTCGGCTGCCGCAACTTTGACTTGGGCCGCTTCTCGTGCCGCCTTTGCTACTGCTGCCCTTTCCATGAGGACCTCATCCGAAACTTGGCTCAAATCCTCCGGGCCTTTTTCGTCTGCATTTGTCGGTGTGTTATTTGGATTGAAAACCATATTATTCAATTATATTTAACTTCTTACATAATTAACCGCGAGCATCAATGAGGCCGGTGAGTGTTTGCTGAATCACCGGATCTTCGACGTAGATACGCTGAAGGTTCTGCAACTCCGCAATCGTCTCGTTAATTTCATCACGATCCGCTTTTCCGGCACGAGCGCGCTCGAGCACCTCAGTTGCCGCGAAGATATTTACGGGAATATTCTCACCATCCACTTTTTTATTTAGACTCATAGTTTTAAGTATAAACTCTTAAATTTTCATATTAATATTATACACTAAAATATCGACGAGCGCAAGGGCAGTGGGTGCGCCGCTTCCGGCGCTTAATCTCTTCCTATTTTCTATGACGAGCGTGCTTTTCTTCCCTCTTCCTCTGCCACTCTTCAATCGCAACCAAAAGCGGCGAAGCGAGGAAAATGGATGAATATGTGCCGGCAATGATGCCGATGGCAAGCGTGAGCGCGAAGTTCTTCGTCGTCTCCCCTCCCACGAAGTAGAGCGCGAGAATGACCAAAAGCACGGTGAACGAGGTGTTGACGGAGCGGACAATAGTCTGCTCAATCGAATGACCAACGGTCGCATCAAATTCCTTCCATGTGCGCAACTTCAAATTCTCGCGCGTGCGATCGAAGACCACGATCGTGTCGTGTACCGAGAATCCGAGAATCGTAAGGATCGCCGTCACAAAGAGCACATCGATCTGTACATCGATAAAATAATGCCCCAAAGCGACATACACTCCGGTTGGGATGAGTACGTCGTGAACCAGAGCAACGATTGCTACTAGCCCGTAGACCCACGAAGAAATGGGGTGGGACACATGCCGGAACGCGAAGGCAATATAGAGCACGATCGCGAGAATAACAGTGAGCATAGCCCACAGCACCTTCGAACGCAATTCCGAGCCGATGGTGGGGCCGATCGAGTTGAAGCGGCGCTCCTCGATCTCGGTCATAGCATTGTTTGAAACAGCCGCGATCAGCGCTTGTCGCTCCGTTTCGGTGAGATCTTTTGTGCGGATGATATAGCCGTCGTCCCCGGTCGCTTGAACCATGGTTCCATGCCACCCTAACAGCGCCAACTTTCCTTTTAGCTCCTCCGCGTCCGGCCGGCCATCGGGGAATCCCGCCTCAAGTATAGTGCCGCCGGTGAACTCAATGCCGAAATTCCACGGACTGAAAATCGCAAGAGAAAGCAGGGCGACGAGTGTGAGTGCTCCCGAAAGGATGAAGAAAAATTTTCTGTATTTGATGATAAACATAACGAAAGATTATTTGATCCCTGAGCTGAACAGAAATTTCACCAGACGGCTGTGTCCGCGCGTGCCAAGCGCGTAGAGGAACATGCGCGTGATCGAAATTGCGGAGAACATCGAAACTAGCACACCGAGGCCCAAGGTAAGTGCGAAGCCCTTGACGAGCGACGTACCGAACCAAAAAAGAATGACCGCAGAAATGATCGAAGACACATTCGAGTCGCGGATCGAAAGCCACGCGCGTTCAAAGCCGTCATGCATCGCGTCGGTGATGTCCTTGCCTTTCAGGAGCTCCTCTTTCATGCGTTCAAAAATTAGGACGTTCGCGTCAACCGCCATGCCTATCGAAAGAATAAAGCCCGCAATACCCGCCGCAGTCAAGGTGACAGGAATGAGTTTGAAGACCGCGAGCATAAGCGCAATATAAATGGCAAGCGCAACCGTTGCCACGACTCCGGGAAGGCGATACCAGAAAATGAGAAATACTGCGACGAGAAGGACGCCGATCAGCCCCGCACGAACGCCTGAGGTGAGCGCTTTTTCTCCCAAGGACGCACCAATTGTTTGCGTGGAAAGGAGAGAAATTGGCACGGGAAGCGCGCCTGAGTTGAGTCTGCCCACGAGTTCCTTGGCTTCTTGTATGTTAAAGCCACCGGAAATCTCTGCATTGCCGTCTAAGATCGCCTCGCGGACGACCGGGGCGGAAATCACCGCGCCGTCAAGATAAATAGCGACACGTTTCTCCACGTTTGCCTTCGTGATCGCGGCGAAAAGTTCTCTCCCCTCGTCGGTAAATGTGAGCAGTACCTTGGGCTCATTCGTTGTCGAGTCAAAAACAATCGACGCTTTTGCCAATTTGGAACCATTAAGCGCGGTGGGAAGGAAATTCGGATCCTCGTTGAGGAGCGGTATGCTGTTCAAGATTGCCGTTTTCAGTTCGTCGGCAACCTCTTCGTTTTTCAGCAACTCCTGCGCTTTAGTGTACGCTTCGAGTATCTTCGTCTTTTCTTCACCTTCGGGTCGCTCGGTCTTGAATTCAAGAAGCGGCGTTTGGCCGATCAACTCAACCGCCTGTTTAATATCAGTCACACCGGGGAGTTCAACAATGAGCCGTTGACGCGGATCGCCGGAGAGCGTGTTTACTTCCTCGGTCTGCACGACCGGTTCGGAAACGCCGAACAAGTTGACCCTGCGCTCAATAACGTCACGAAGTGCTTCCATGGTCTGGCGTAATTCTCCAGAAGCGATCTTTGTCGTATCCGCCTCATACACAAGCTCGGTCCCGCCCTCGATATCGAGTCCGTACTTAAAAGGCCGGTCACCCAGAGGACCAAAAAGTGCGATCGTTTTCCCCTCGCTCGGGTAGACGAAATAGCCAATGCCCGCGCCCATCAAAAGCAGAATAAAGGCGATGAATCGCTTCCTCCACATAATAGGGGGATTATAAGCGCAATTAAACTGTGGGGCAAGTGTCCACAACACAAACGGGCATTGCCCGCAATGTCCGTTCGTGGCGGTAAAACCGCGCAGTTTAATTGCGCTTTTTCGCGTCACTCACTCGGAGAGGAGAGCGCAGACGTTCTCATCTCCCTCACTCGTTTAGCGAATAGGGGCACTCCCCATGTGAGCAAGATGGGTGAGAAAATCTATTCTACCCTTCGGCCGAACCATTCCACAGAAACAACACGTTTTAAAACTTTTTGGAGGGACTGCCCCCTACCTCACTGTGCGCGTTCGCTATTTGGCTCTCTCGGCTATTTCTTGATACACAGATTCATATTTTGTGCCCGCGTTTTTCAAAATTTTAAGAGCTTCCTCACGCACATCTATCGTTTTAGAATTTACGTCTCGCGTTGTTTCCACAACTCGCAAACACTCGATGTATTCTTTGGGCAACTCGTGTTGCATTGCACCCGCCACAATAAGAGCGAGATACCAGTCAAATGGGGACAAACCCCTTACAAGTTCCTCTGCTATGTAAGTTACAGACAAAATATTCCCATTCTCTGTCGATGTAACAGGAAACCAATCATCTCGATAGTATCCACTGTCTTTCCCCTCTACGCGATCCAGGAGTCCAAGTTCACTTTTATTGATTTGAAAAAGTAGGCCGTGAATTTTGTCTGAATTTGAATCACGGCTCATCAAAGTCGCCTTGCCAGATTTATCTTTTTTGCTTTTCTTCTCAAAACATATTTTATAGCCTCGTGCATATGCTGTGCCTATGGGTTCCGCACTCGGACATCGCGCCCGTAATCGCTCGGTCAACATATTTGAGCCGTATGCAAAATAAACGAATGAATCCATAAAAACCTTACAATTACTGGATACTAATTTGGAATAAGAATGTTGGCAGAACAATCGGCAGTCCCCACAAGTCCAAATGGTATGGTTGTTTCCGTCAGGCAAAAAACCTTTCCCGACTTCACTCCAACAACTTTAATGAACTCAATTTTAGAACCAGAAGAAAAGTTAAGACTTAACTCCTTAAAAATCAGTGGGTCCCATGTTGCATTAGACTTTGCTGAGTCTGCCAGAAAACCCATCGTGAGATTCGGGTCCTGAAGTGCTTCTGGTGTGTTTGCTTCTGTGCCGGGGCACTGATAGATAGGATTATCCAATCCCTCACACGCCCAAAACACTACACTTATATGACTTGCCCCATTGAAAACATTAATGCCTGGGGAGTACATTTTTTCTCGCAGATTAAGACCTGTTGCAGAAATTATAATTGCCTTAACTTCAAACTGCTCACCAGTAGAGGTGATGCTCCAATCATCGGTTGAATAAATTGTTTTCTTTTTGGCGTTTATTGTCGAACCAACGGTCGAGAAGGAGCCGTCGCGTGTTAGCGTTTTTCCATCCATTGAAAGAGCTTCAACTGTGAAATAATAAGTTACTCCCGGTGAAAGATTGTTGAGGTCTAGATAATGAATCGTTCCCAGTCCAGCCGAGGATTGTTCTACGAGTTTACTTGTAGCATCACTCCAATAAAATACTTTTGCAGTTGCGGCAATTGATGTTGTCCAATCAATACGCACAGAATTTTGTGTGGGCGTAGCAGATACTGTCTGAATAGAGAGTGTCGGAGGGACTACTATTGGCGTAGGTGGTGGAGGTGAAGGTGCAATAAAAGTCTGAGTTACAATTGACTCTTTCGCTGGTATCACTGATGTCGTTGCTGGTGCTAGGGGTGAAGTATTCGAAACAGTAATGATTTTGGGTTTCTCAATGACGGGCGGTTTTATGTTTGCAGCGCCAGAAGATTGAGACTTCTCGACAATCTCATTGCGTTGGCCTTGTACTTCTGTCGTTGAAGAGTTTTCTTGCTTCAGTTTCTTAATTTCAGCTTGTGCTTGCTCAAGTGTTAGTTTCTGTGACTCAATCTGGCTTTTTGCGTCCAATTCTGATTTTTCTTTTGATTCTTGATACTTACTTATCGCCATATAGCCACCCGCGCCTACAGCAAACATTGTCGCAATAATTGCGATAAGTACCGGAATCTGAATAAATCCCCCTTGTTTTGGCGAAAAAATAATATCTTCACCCTACTCCCCTCCCGCTCTTTTGCCAATCTCATTTGAAAAGCGTGGGGTGGGATCACAATTTCATAAACTCATCCGCCCCAATTCCGAGTTCTTTGATGATGCGCGAGAGCAACGCCTTACCAACATCACCACGCTGGGGATTGGGGACGAAAATTTTGAACCCGTCTTTTTCCACGAACTGATGATTGCCGCCGGACTATGGTCATTGAAAACCCAACCTCAACAGTTTACGCACAAACACCTTGCGGCTAAGGGCTCGTTCAGAAATAACTTCCTAGTTATTTCTGATTACGGCCCTTTGTGTCACGTTCATATTTTATAGAGGTTATTTATGAACGGGGCCTAACGGGCGAGAGCATAGCGAGGCAAAGTAAAGCCCTTCACTTTTTTCTTCTCCTGTAGATTGACGAGCAGATACTCCTCGAGAATTTCTCCCAATTCATCGCGAGCCGCTTCGATCGTTTTTCCCTGCGCATACACGCCGGGGAAATCCTCTATCCAGCCCGCCCAGCTTTTCACGCTTCGATCATATTCATATCGCGCATTGGAAAGATTCTTCTCCACAAAATTTGGCACCTTGAGTTTCATGTTTAAATCATACCAGAAGAAATCAATGCTGCAAAGGCCTACTCCCCTACCTCTCTTTTGCCATTGAAATTATCACTACCCCGCCCATGTTCTCCAAACATCCTTTGAGAGTTTGCTCTGTCGAATCATTGTTTCAAGTGTTCTTGGTGGATATGAACTTTTCGTTTTGTTGACCTCAACGACAGAACTCGTTTCTTTGTTGAGCCAGGACTCATGCGATCCCTCCAGATAAGTATTAAACCCAAAACTATGCTCTTTCAAAAAAGAGCACACGTCTTTGTATGCCCAGTTATGTAAACCTCTTGGCATAAGTACGCGCTATGCAGTGATTTTTTGCCCACCGGCGTATGGCAAGGCGAGAAGACTTGCGAACGATCGTTGCTCACTTCCATCAGTGAGAAGGGTTGATTTGCGTTTTTCCCAATACTCCGCAGGTGCATGCCGATTTAATAGTTCTACCGGCAAATTGTTCCTTCTCACGGTTTCGATGTGGACTTTGGCGGCGTCAATCAATTGTTCTCGTACCTCCTCGTAATTTGTGCCTTCGACCACAATGTCGAACGTCAAACAGACCCCGACAAAAGTTGAATTCTCTTCAAAAATAGTAAACTCTGCCGTCCCGTTCTCTTTCGTGTTTATAGACGGGGTTGGCCTATCTCCGAGTATGTGAGTAAAAATATTCATATGGTTCATTATAGCACAACACCCTAACAGGGAGCGCGATATTATGCAAGAGTTCGTTTCATGCCGGCACGGCGATACGAAAGGCCCTCCGTTCTACATGAGCGGATTGTTTTCTTTGCGCGACTTTCCGATTGTATTCAAGCACCATGAGCAACGCTTCTCGAAGATTTTCCTTCGCCTCTTTCATCGTGCGTGCTTGCGTGTTTGCTCCAGGAACCTCTTCGATCCACGCGGTAATCCAACTGCCCTCTTTTTTATATACTGCGGTAAATTCACGGTTGTTCATATCTCCATTATGCATGAATACATATACAAATCAAGCATTCGCAACATCACCGCTTCACGTCCGCAAAGAAGCCGTTGGAGAGTAGGGCGAGCGTGCCGCCCAAAAGAAATCCGGCCAAAATATCAATGGGGTAATGTACGCCCGCAGCGACGCGAGCTAGGCCGACCAAAAGTGCACCGAGGAGAAACCATATTCCTACTTTTTTATTCTGCCAAAATATCGCCACACCGAGCGCGGCAAAAATAGTGGCGTGTGAGGACGGAAACGACTCAAGTGGGTTTTCTCCGAGCACAAGCGGAGTAAAGGATAGCTCGACAAAAGGGCGCGCGATAGGCGCGGCAAACTTCCATAAGTCAACGAATATCCACGCAAAGAATACGGGAGTGAAAATATAGAGCGCAGTGAAAACGGCGGTTTGCATGTTCCCCCTACCCGTTGAGCGAAATAGCGGTGCCAATGCATAGATCGCGGCAAAGAGTATAAGAAAATACGGCAACCACTTCGCACAGAAAACCACAATTAGCGAAAGAGCGGGGGTTGCGTTGACGAACCCGTACAGTGCGAGAAGCGATTCCTTGTCAATCATGGTTTTAGTGTAACATAAGTCAAAAATACAATGTGGAAGACGACCTCGAGTCTCTCTTTGGCTTTGAAAGAGACGTTGAAGAAGTTGGCCAGCTTCCACCTTGTATTTTTGACAATCATCAAGGTTCAACCTTGTACTTCTGCGCCAACATCAAAAGGTTTTTAAAAATCAGCGCGACGGCGATTGGCCCCACGCCGCCGGGGACTGGCGTAAAGACACTCGCAACTTCGGCGCACTTCGGATCAGCGTCTCCGACGATCTTTCCCCCAGCTTCACTCGTCCCTGCGTCAATGATGACCGCGCCTTGCTTTATCATTTCTGGCTTGAGTAGTCCCGGATGTCCTGCACCGGAAATAATGATGTCTGCTTCTTTGGTAAGTTCGTCGAGGCGTGTCCCTCTTCCAACCACGGTCACATGGGCATCGTTATGCCGGAAAAAAAGCTCGGCTGGTGCGCCGACAAGCCGGCCGTGCCCAATAATAAGTACGTCTTTCCCCGCGACGGCGACCTTGTACCGCTCAAGGATCTCTTGAATTGCGCCGGCAACGGGCGGGAGGACTTTTGCCTCGCCACGGCGAAATGCCGCCACGGACTCCGTCGAGAGCACATCCACGTCTTTTTCCGTCGGCACCGCATCAAGGATCTTTTGCACAGCAAGGTGCGCGGGGAGCGGGAGTTGAATAATGATGCCGACAATGTCCTTGTCTTCCCCAAGTTTTCGTACCGCGTCTTCAAGCATCTTCTCATCAGTAGATTCTTGGAAGCGGTGCTCAACAACAGGAATCCCGAGCGATTCGCCAACCTTTTTCTTAATGCGCACAAAGTTTTCAATGACCGGATTTTCCCCCATAATGACGATCTCGAGCCGGAGCGGCACAGAAAAACCCGCCACGACTCGCGTAAGTTTCTCTCGAATGTCTTGTGCGATGGCTTTTCCGTCGGCGATCATTCTGAAATCATAACATAATCCCAAGACGTTCTCGGGACAGAAGCAAGGTCGCACAGAGGTACAAGGTCGGACCTTGAAGAATCAATTCCTAAGGTCCGACCTTGTACCTCTAGGTTTATCTACGTAACACTTGGTCAATGCGCTTCGCCAATTTCACCATGTCTTTTTCTTTTTTTCCACGCGTGGTCTCCGCGGGAGTGCCGAGGCGGATGCCGGAGGGGTCCATCGGTTTGCGCGTATCAAATGGAATAGTGTTCATGTTGACGATGATCCCGGCGCGTTCAAGCTTCTCCGATGCCTCTTTGCCTGAAACGCCATTTGCACATGTATCGACAAGCATAAGATGATTGTCGGTGCCGCCGGAAACTACACGCCAGCCAAGTTTTTGGAGTTCCCCCGCGAGTGTCTTTGCGTTTTTCACGATCTGTTTTGCGTACGCATTAAAAGACGGCGCAAGTGCTTCACCGAGCGCAACAGCGATCGCGGCAATGGCGTTTTCATGTGGACCACCCTGAAGTCCGGGGAATACCGCTTTGTCGATCAATTCTGGTAATCCAAGGTCTGGCCTCGGGGGCAACTGCGGGAAGACTAGACCTTGGATTGCTTTTCTTTTACGCGCGAAAATCATCGCGCCGCGTGGGCCGCGCAAAGTCTTATGCGTCGTTGTCGTCACAATATCGGCGTACGGAAACGGCGATGGATGAACCCCGCCGGCAATGAGTCCGGCAATGTGCGACATGTCCACCATGAAATATGCGCCGACCGCATCAGCAATAGCGCGGAATTTTTTCCAGTCAATGGTGCGTGAGTAAGCGGTAAATCCCGCAACGATAATGTGTGGCTTCTCACGCTTCGCAATGGCCATGAGTTCGGCAAAATCAAGTTGTTCGGTTTTTTTTGACACGCCATAAGGAATCTGCTTCCAAAATTTCCCCGATGCCGAAACGCTGTGGCCATGCGTGAGATGTCCGCCGTGCGACAGCGTCATGCCCATGATCTTTCCCGTTCCATCGGTAGGGAGGAGTGCGGTATATACGGCGACATTAGCGGGCGAGCCGGAAAGCGGCTGAACATTCACGTGCCATTTATCGGGAGAAAGTTTGAAGAGTTTAAGCGCGCGCTCTTGGCACAACCGCTCGACCTCATCAACGACCGAATTCCCGCCATAGTAACGCCGCCCTGGATACCCTTCGGCATATTTATTCGTGAGGACCGAGCCAAGTGCGCGGAGTATATCGCTGGAAACATAATTTTCCGAGGCAATAAGATTCACCACCGCCTTTTCGCGTTTTTCTTCTTTTTTAATGAGTTTTTCAATCTGTTTATCTCGCATGATGGCACAATCATACCAAAAAATAGAAAACCACGCTAGCAAAAAGCGTGGTCTTGATTCAACTATTCGGGAGCATGGAGGGCTTCGTAAAAATACTCCTCGCAAATTTTCTCAAATGTCTTCCGTCCACGAAGCGCATTGGCACCGGCGACACAAAGACTCATGACAACCATCGGATGGATCCCGTGGCGCACTTCGCCGACATGACCAACCGAGATCATGTATTTTGCATTTGCATAGGTCAACGGATCAGCGTGAAACTTTTTGGTTTTCGGATGTTGCCAAACAACCACTTCTTCCGTTTGAAAATACACACCTCGAACGCTTCCCGAAAACTTGACGGCGTTGGGCCATATCTTTTGCCACTTGAATTCTACCACCAACGGTTTTTCTCCTGCGTACACTGTGTTGCCTCCGTAAAATGCCCTCTGTCTGTGGACATCCTCGCATAAACAAAGAGGTTGTCAAGCAAAACCGGGAAAAGAAAAAGCCACTCGCGAGTAGTGGCCGATGTCGCTATTTCGCTTCTGGGGCGAGGCGTTCTTTGATTTTGTATGTTTCGATCAACCGCCAACCCACGGTGGTAGATTCAAGTACCCGCACCACTCCGTCCTCCTCCTTGATCAGATGCTCTTGAAGCGTGCTTCGAAATGCTGTGCGACCAAGCTTTGCGACAATCTCATCCCCCGAACGAATTTCGTGAACCCCATTGAACGTCTCGGGTAATGCAACATAGTGCGTAGTGCCACTGTGGTCGACAATCGTGATGGCAACAAAGTTCGGTTCTTTCCACGCATCGTAACTACTATAATCAGTACCGGCCGGAATAGAGTGTTTGACTTCAACACTTTCAACAACCCCCGAAACCGGATCAGACGCGGTGGTACAGCCAACCAACGCAACAAATGTAAGAAGGGCGACAACCACACTGATGATCTTCATTGTGAACCTCCTTCAAGAAAAAACCTTCTTGACCTTCCGTGACAACCTTTGCATAAACATGCGGAAGTGTCAAATCCCCGCGAGAGGAGGGTTTTGATAGTTTTCAGCGTAATCTTAATATCAAGCGCGAGTAAGCAGTTCTTAAAAAATGTCAAGGTCGAACCTTGACATTTTTTAAATACCCAGGCACAATGGGCTCATGGCACGCAAGTTCATATTCTCACCGGGAGAGTATTACCACATCTATCATCGTGGAGTAGATAAACGAAAAATCTTTCTTGACGGAGCAGATTATCGGCGTTTTCTTACAACACTCTTTGTTGCAAATAACACTGCCCCCACACGAAGGAGCGACTATTTATACCACGATGACGGGATTTACGAATTAGGGAAAGAAATGACGCTTGTTGACATCGGTTGCTACGCATTACTTCCTAATCACTTTCATCTTCTCGTTCACGAACACACTGAGGGAGGGATGAGCAAATTTGCCCAAAGATTCCTGACCGCCTACACAATGTATTTCAACAAACGGTATCAACGCACGGGGCCGCTTTTGGGCGGAAAATTTCGAGCTGAACATGCCAAAACCGATCGATACTTGAAATATCTCTACGCATACATCCACCTCAATCCACTTTCACTCAAACACCCAAAATGGAAGGATGCTGAACAAATTCCAAAAAAGGAATGGGTGGCAGAGCTTACCCGTTATCAGTTTTCCAGTTTACCAGACTACCTAGAAAATATGCCGAGAAAGCAGAAAGCCATTATTAAACCCGATGCATTTCCTGACTACTTTGGGTGTCCCGAAGTAATGCTTGATGACCTCGCTGATTGGATTACAGTGGCTAAAAATGTCAAGGTCGAACCTTGACATTTTTAGCGCATTTTAGATTCCCGTGCGCGAGAGAAGCGTCTTCACCGTCTTGAGCGCAATCTTGATATCAAGCGCAAGCGAACGATTCTTGAGGTAATAGAGGTCGTACGCGAGCTTATCTTTGGTCTCTTCGAGCGTGTGCGGCGGCTTCTCGTGATGGACCTGCGCCCAGCCCGAAAGTCCGGGTTTCACCAAATGCCGCATATTGTAGTACGGGATCTGCTCGTGATAAATCTTTACCAAACCCGGAAACTCAGGCCGTGGGCCAATGAGCGACAGATCGCCGCGAAGTACGTTCCAGAGCTGGGGTAGTTCATCAATACGCGATTTGCGAAGAATGTTCCCCACTGCCGTGATGCGATCCTTGTTCTCGCCCAACTGCTTCCCCTCATCCATCGTTGA
>Ga0155394_102_pt1 | contig 12865 bp, 22 predicted proteins | sample RifCSPhighO2_02_FD_106362 | JGI IMG/M metagenome (GOLD analysis project Ga0155394, IMG submission 106362) | Candidatus Lloydbacteria bacterium RIFCSPHIGHO2_02_FULL_50_13 | reverse complement strand
GTGGAGATAGTGCCAGAACACTCCGCCACCGGCACACCATGCCCAAAACTCTCCGCCCAAAAGCCAGCCGATGGTGGCCGCAAGCGGAATGCCGACGATCGGCCGATGCGTCAGAAACTCATGGTGACCATTTGGGGTCTTGCTCCAAAACGCATAGAAAAGATCAAGGTCGGGTGATGCTCCAAGCAAAGCCCCGATCGCATATTGCCACCACACGAGCGGGTACACGAAGTATTCGCTCAAAAGGTGAACAATAAGCGCGCCTACCGCCAAGTCGAGAATTCCCGCCAAGCCAAGCGAGGCAAGCGTCCAGAACCACATGTGCGGCTCCCTGCTGGATGGTTACATCTCAAAAAAACTTACCATACATAAGCAGATTGTCTAGCGCATGTTGGGTAACTGCTCACAACTCTGAGCAACGGCCGAGGTCGTTCCTCAGCTTTGGGAGGTGCGACCTCAAGGAATTTGGCCGTCTTTTGAACAACGGCAGCCAACTTCTCCGAGGTCCGACCTTTCAGCCAAGATCGGACCTCAGGCTGCCTTGTGGTTGAGCGGTCACTCGGTTTCGTGAGTAGATACCATGTTGGAGAGTCTTTAATTAAAGAAAAACTCTCCGATAAACACACCGAGACAACCCAAAACGTAACAAACGAGCGGAATCCGCCAATTTCTTTTTTGCTCAAGAAAGTGTCGCAGGGTGTACGCGTAGATCATTCCGCTCACCCAATAGAACGGTATGACCCACCACGAGGAGAGATGCCAGAGTTCCGGACGCGGATAATAGAAGAAGATAATGTTAAAGAAAAAGAGCGACGCGCCGTTTGCAATCATGTCGAACGGCACACCGTCGAGCGCGGGAATACTTCCCTTCAACCACATCGGGAGATGGAGGCCATAGCGATGGAGCGTCTTAGTAAAAAAATAGAGGTGGTAGCCATAAAATGGCCAAGTGAAGATCGCAAGACCAGAGCTTGCGCCGCCGAAGATCGGCCATACTTGGTAGATCCACAGAAACTCACCGGCAAAATACCGATAGACATAATCGTGAATAGGCTCGGTGTATACCGCGACCATAAATCCCGATGCCATATAGACCGCAAGGTCATAAAAATTCACCCGCAAAAATTGCCGCGCGATAAGCGACCAGAGAAGGTAGAAAAATATCGCGCCAAATAACACCCCAACGACGGTAAACTTTAGAAGAAATACTGGACCGGTTATCTCAAGCACGGGAGCAGTATAGCATTGAAGCTCACCGAGTATATCAGGTGGAACCCACTTAGTCCTTCTTCACCACCGCGGGGGTTTGATTACAAAAAAACCGCCGAGAGGCAGTTTTTTTGTTTTAGTGAGACTTTATTTTTTGTACAAATTATTTTTTGCCAACCTTTCTCCTTGTAACTATAAACACATTTGAGTATTTTTTCGGTGTCCGAGTTTTCTGACCTTTCCCGGTCGGTTTACCCCACTTCGACTTCGCTCTGCGGAGTCCGCGGCCCTGACGTCCTTCGCCTCCGCCGTGCGGATGATCAACGGGATTCATCGCCGTCCCGCGCACGTGAGGGCGTTTGCCCTTCCATCGGTTACGTCCGGCCTTTCCTTCATTCCGGAGCTTGTGCTGATCATTCGATGCAACACCCACGGTGGCCCAGCAGGTTTCGGGTACCTTGCGAATTTCAGAAGATGGCATCTTAAGGGATGCGCAACCCATGTCGTTAGCGACAATCTCAACAAAATTGCCGGCTGAACGCGCGATCTTTCCTCCTCCTCCGGGTTGCACTTCAACATTGTAGACGAAAGTGCCAATGGGGATATTCGCGAGTGGGAGGCGGTTGCCTTCTGCAACCGGCGCTTTTTCGCTCGTGAGCACCATGTCCCCCGCTTTCTGGCCTTTGTGCGAAAGGATATATCGGCGCTCGCCATCCACGTAGAGAACGAGTGCGACAAATGCCGAACGATCCGGATCATATTGCACCCCAAGGACGCGTCCGGGAATGTCTCTTTTCTCCATGGTGAAGTCGGTGCTTCGACGCAAGGTTTTATGTCCACCGCCGATATGCCGCATCGTAATGCGTCCCTGATTGTTGCGTCCGCCAGATTTTCTCGCACCACGCACAAGCCCTTTCGGCTTTTCTTTGAGGTTGCCGGAAAGCAACTCCTTATATGGAGTGAGGATCGTGTGACGACGGCTTGGGGTTGTTGGTCTGAATGATTTCATAATTCAAGATTGTAGTTCGTAGATCGTAGTTCGTAGTCATTCAAGTTGTTGTATTCTACGGTCTACAGTCTATGGTCTACGGACTAATTTCTAAACGAATTCTATCTTATCCCCCTGCTTCAGATACACAAACGCTTTTTTGAGCGCCGTTTTCTTCGTCTGCACTCGACCGGTGCGGGGGTTTTTCATCAATTTTGGGCATTTGTTCACAATGTTCACTTTCGTCGGCTTCACTTTATAGAGTTTCTCGATAGCCGCCTGCACCTCTATTTTGTTCGCATCCTGATGAATATCGAACACGTAAACGCCGTGTCCCGACAAGTCGGTCGCCTTCTCTGTCACGTGTGGTCGGATCAGGACGAACGAGTGGTCGAGTCCGTTATAGACCCCGCCCATGCTGTCCTCCATGGCACGCTCGAATGAAGTGGTACCTCCCGCTTTGGCCTCCTTCACCTTCGCGATCTTCAGTGTCTCATTTTTCGCGGAGAGAGACTTCGCATCATCGACGGCTTCCTTTTTCTTTTTGAATAATGCCATGGTGTCGTTGATTATTTATTTCTCGCCTCGATCACCTTCATGCTCTCTTTTGGCGAGACAATGAGGAGACGCTGATAAGAAAGCACGTCGACCGGATTGAGCGTCGCCGCTGTGCCGACCAAGACATTGCCCATGTTCTGAAAACTCTTTTTGACGTTCGCATCAGCCTTTGGGAGGACAACGTAAAGCGCCTGTTTGCGACGATCGGCAACTTGCGCGTGTCCGGAAATAGTGCCGAGCGTGGAGAGCATCGCACGCGCGTCTTTCGTTTTGGGCTCCTTGAAGGCCATATCGGAGAGGAAAATGATCTTGCCGTCGGCGTAACTTCGCGAAAGAATCGTGTAGAGCGCCTTCACGCGCATTTTGCGGTTCACCTTTTGCGAATAGTCTTTGTCCTTGCGCGGACCGTGCGTGACGCCGCCGTGTCTCCATATCGGAGAACGTGAGGAGCCATGCCGCGCGCGACCGGTCCCTTTCTGCCGCCACGGCTTCTTGCCGCCGCCGCGTACTTCGCTTCGGTCTTTCGCGTGGGCGACCGGCTGACGGGCGTTCGCGCGCATTGCTGTCACCACCTGATGGACCAAGTCGCTGTTCCACGGAAGGCCGAAGATGCCTGCGGGAAGCGTGACACTTCCCACGGGTTTACCGGAGGGTGCATAGATCGCCGCTTCCAAATTGATCGCTTTCGTCTTTTTTTCTGTTGTTTTCTTTGTCGCCATAAGCCTAGGAGTTAAGCGCCTTCACTTCAATAAGCGTCCCGCGGCGACCCGGGATCGCTCCCGACACGAGAAGAAGGTTGTTGATAGAGTCTACGGCAAGCACCTTGAGCCCCCGCACGGTAACAGTGTCCCCGCCCATGCGGCCGGCCATGCGGGTTCCGGGAGAAACGCGCTGTTGCCCCGTCGAGCCGATGGACCCCGGTTCACGTTCGGAATGTTTCTGGCCGTGCGTGCGAGGTCCGCCGTGGAAACCGTGGCGCTTTACCACGCCTTGAAAGCCCTTGCCTTTCGATGTGCCCGTGACTGAGATGTCATCGCCCGGCGCGAATGCGTCAACGGTCACCTTGTCGCCGACTTTGACTTCGGGGATCCCGCCGTGCTTCGGACGATATTCGCGAACGTGCCGGAAGTAGCCGAGCTCTTTGAGTGCTCCCTGCTGAGGTTTGTTGACGCGCTTCGGAAGCTGTGTGCCGAAGCCGACCTGCACAGCTTCGTAGCCGTCGCGTTCTTTTGTGCGGATATCGGTCACTGTGACCGGTCCCGCGGAAAGTAAGGTCGCCGCAACACATTTACCGTCCTCGGCAAAATACTGCGTCATTTCTTCTTTTGTTGCTAAGAGATATTTCATAATAACAGTCATTAGTCAGTAGTCTATAGTCTGTAGCAGAACACTGAAACAAAACACTGCCTCTGGTGTCAAAAGGTTATGTCCCAATTCTTGCAGATTGCAGAAAATGTTCGACGCAACGCGCGGAAAATGATGTTATTTGGGATGGCATGCGATGGCTTAGACCGACGAAATATCCAAGAGCCATAGTCTGCTATGGTGACTTGACTTTCGGAAGGTGAGAGGTGGGTAGGGACCTACCCCGCAAGACCTTTTGAGATTTTTTCTGAAAAATCCAAAAGGTGTACAGTCTCCGTAGGAGAAGCCGAGCAGTACGCCCAAATCACATCATTTTCACGTCGATGTTGACACCGGAAGGAAGGGTGAGATTGGTGAGCGCCTCGATCACCTTAGGCGTGGGATTCAGGATGTCAATCAGCCGCTTGTGGATACGCATTTCGAACTGCTCGCGCGCGTCTTTGTAGATGAATGCGGAACGGTTCACGGTGTACTTCGTGATCTGAGTCGGCAAAGGAATCGGCCCCATGATCTTCGCATCATAGCGGAGCGCCGTGTCCATGATCTGCCGCACGGAGGCGTCGAGGATCTTGTACTCGTACGCCCGCACGCGGATGCGGAGCCTCTGCGTCTCGGGAATCTTTCCTTTCGCACCTCCTCTCGTGCTTGCTTTTGCACTCGTTTTTTTTGAATGTACCGCTGTGGTGGTCATAACTTTTCAATGTAAAGATAAGAATCTTTGTCCACGTCGTCGCTCGGACGTTGTGCAAAATCAGAATTTTTCACACGCTCCTCGCTCGACGTAGTGGATGGTAATGAAGTATCTGGTATCTCGTGTCGAGTATCTAGTACCCAATTAACTTAATCTTGTCATGGAAACACCAAAGGCGGCCTTTAAGAATCTTGCCCCAAAGGCTGCCTTTGGTGGACGGAATTAAGTTAATGGGGTACTAGTATGTTGCACAAAAAAATGCGATAGACAAATACTTGATACTCACTTAGGCGACGATCTTTGTTACGACGCCAGCGCCGACAGTCTTGCCACCTTCCCTGATAGCAAAGCGCTGCTGCGCCTCTAGAGCAACCGGTGCGATCAACTTCACCTTGAATGTCACGGTGTCGCCCGGCATGACCATTTCGACGCCATCTGCAAGTGTTACCTCGCCGGTGACATCAGTCGTGCGGATGTAGAATTGTGGCTTGTAGCCAGAGAAAAACGGCGTGTGGCGGCCTCCTTCCTCTTTCGAGAGAATGTAGACCTCGCCCTCAAAGTCGGTGTGGGGAGTAACCGATCCAGGGGCGGATAACACCTGGCCGCGCGTAATATCCTCTTTGCGGGTACCACGCAAAAGGATGCCAGCATTGTCGCCTGCCATACCCTCCTGAAGCGATTTGTTGAACATTTCGATGCCGGTGACGGTCGTCTTGGCGGTCTTGGTGAAACCGACAATCTCGAGCTCTTGTCCGACCTTCACGATACCGCGCTCAATGCGGCCGGTCGCGACGGTGCCGCGGCCTTCGATCGAAAAGATGTCTTCGACGGGCATAAGGAACGGTTTTGCAGTATCGCGTACGGGTACCGGAATGTAGGTGTCGAGCGCATTGGTGAGTTCAAGGATCTTCTTTGCCCATTCGTCGTCAAGATTCTTTGCTTCAAGCGCCTTCAATCCTGAACCGCGGATGATCGGGCAATCCTTGTCGAATCCTTGCTTAGTCAGGAGCTCGCGGACTTCTTCCTCGACCAAATCGATGAGATCTTTGTCGTCAACCATGTCTACCTTGTTCAAGAAGACGACGATCTTCGGCACGCCAACTTGCTTTGCGAGAAGAATGTGTTCGCGCGTCTGCGGCATCACGCCGTCAGTTGCGGCGACCACAATGATAGCGCCATCCATTTGGGCGGCGCCTGTGATCATGTTCTTAATATAGTCGGCGTGTCCCGGCGCATCGATGTGCGCGTAGTGGCGATTCGCCGTCTCGTACTCATTGTGCGAGAGCGCAATGGTAATACCGCGCTCCCTCTCTTCGGGCGCGGAGTCGATCTCATTCACACCGCGGAGCTTGACCTTGTTCCCCGCCATATGAAGCACGTGCAGGATCGCAGCGGTGAGCGTGGTTTTCCCGTGGTCAACGTGACCAATGGTGCCGACGTTCACATGCGGCTTCGAACGATCAAAAACTTGAGCTTCTGCCATATGTTTTTTGATTATTTGTTAAAAATCAAACGTAAGAGGTAATGAGCGAAGGGCTCATTACTTTATGTACCAATGCACTTATCGTACGTACATTGGGTGTACACGTGCTATTGTTTGTTTTCCTCCTCATTCTGAACCCTTCGACGAGGCTCAGGGCAAGAAACACACAAAAATGCAACGTCTGGACAGGATACCAGATACGGCTCAACCGTCAAGGATTTCAGTAAAAATTTTGGTAAAAACTGGGTCACCTTATCAACAGGATATCCACAGTGTTTTACACAAAAGTATCTGCTCACAAAACCGAGTAGCGTTGCCGTTGCGAGACCTTTGTGTCGCGATATTCCAGAAAAATTGACAGGGGGTTTGCGGTAAACGCCGCACTCGGAGTTATAAGTAGATACCAAATAAAAAACTTGACAATAATTTGAATATTGCTATTGTTTTTTTGGGGTGACGCGATGCCTGGGCAGTCCCGGGGATCGTCTCGCGCCTTTTGGCCTAACCGTAAGGTTGGGCCGCTTTTTTTATTACCTAAACGCAGTACAAGGTGTAACCTTGTACCGCTAGAGCACACGATTCTTTCGGCGTACATACCACCAGTAAGTGTAGAGAGCGACGAGGAGTGCCGCGTTGGGGAAAAAGATTATCGGTTGCCCCCAAGAAACTCCGTTGACATAAAAATCAGACATCGGCCAGAGGAAGGGGGTGGGGAAAAATTTATCGTTGTGCGTGAAAATATCCATAACCACATGGAGGAGTCCCCATGCACTCATCTCCCACACTGGTTTTCTGCGGATCACCCATATAAGAAGAAAAAGGGCGGTGAAGATTACGAGACTGTGGGAGATGTTGTACAAACCATAGGTATAGTCAGGGATATTCGGATGACCCGCGCAATGTTCCGTCATAACCTCTCACGCGCCACCGTTTAAAATCGAGAAAAGGAGATGGGAAAACGGGAGGCCGAAGGCGAATACGTCGGGAAACACACCGAATGCAAAGGCAGTCCAAAAACTTTTTTTGCTTTTGCGTCCGACAGCGACGCCCCCCCCAGAGTCCATGAGAAAACACATCCATACCGTTAGAGGTAGGACGCGGACAGCAAATCTATCCTTCCTGCCCATTTGTTACGTGTAATGTTGATCTTCATAAGTGCCATGGTTGAACTCAGGCGTCCGCGACCTCTAACGGGATCCGTTGGCGTATTATAGCCTATTGCAAAAAAAACTTCTCGGTAGCAAAATCCGCCACGCATTGCGAGGCGGATTGATTTCCCTATCGTTTCTTTTTTCTTGGCTTTCGTCGGCGAATAATGGTCGCACGAACAAAATTCGGGTCATGCGAAGGCCTCGCATCCTTCTTCCATGTGAGTTGCACAAAGAGGTCGCCACTCTTGTCAATCACCAGTTTCCATTCTTCACTCCTGAAATGCCACGGAAAGGTGGCGAGTGCTTTCACGTACCAATCATAAGCGTGACCGAGGAACTGCTCCTTATTGGGAACCGGCCACACACGGAAGAAGAGAGCGGCGGCGAAAGCGGGAGAAAAGATTTTTCCTTTCGTAATGGGAAAACTCACGCCCTCCGCAATCTTCCCCTCCCCTTCTTTATTCCAATAGAGCGAGTCTCCGGTCGCGTAGACCAACCCGCGCAGGGCTTGAACGATGACCTCGGCGATCTTATCGCGCCCTTCTTGTGGGGTGAGGGTTCTGGCGGCGATCCTTCTCCGCGCTTCCTCCTTGAGCGCACGAAGCTCAGTGGCGGGCATTTCTTTGTCGGGCTTGAGCCTCTCGAGTTGCGCAACTGCACTTTTTCTGTTTGCATCCATCGCGCGAAACTGCGCGTCAACCATTTCCTTGTGCGGGGGAACTGCACGAGCAAACTTGGTGTAAAAATCGTCCACGAGAACCTCATACAATACTTCTGCGAGAAAGTTAAGCACAAAGGCCGTGGCCGCGCAAGAAAAAGCACGTCATTTCAAGAATCCTCATACCATCCCTAATTAACCCCTTCCCAATCTTTCAGTTTTCGAGGTAAGTCCTTGGCCCCGAAAGGTCTCTCCTCGGAAACTGATGAGGAAAAGATTAATTAGAAATGGTATCAGCTCGTCGCGATGCCCAAGATATACGAAAGCTCGCTCCAGTTTTTTACACGGACAAATTCATCATTGTCAGGAAAAAAGTTGCGTACATCAAAAAGGATCCTGTGAGGAACGGATGGCATGAGGCGAAGCACCCGCCGCTCGTCATCAATAAAATGTGTGACACCGAGTTTTTTGGCGACAGGGTCCTTGTCTTCCATATTCTCAACAAAAAAAGTGTTTTCGGGTGTAAAATATTCACCCCAGAGACCGCGGCGCTCGATCAGATTGAGCGCATTAATGGGGGTTTTGCGGCGAGAAATAAGATAGTAGGGAATTTCGTGCTCGCGCAGTGAGGCGAGCGCACCAAAGGCTCCTTCCATGAGCGGCGCCGAGAGCGCCTCGTCGGTGTCGTCGTACATCTGTTTCTGTATTTCACGGTAGATCTCCGGAGAAAACAAGGCCGCCATGCACTCCGAATGGGTGTCTTCGGGGCGAAGCGTGGTGCCGTAACGTGCGGCGATGCGCATCTTGTTCTGGGTATGGTCAATAATGACCCCATCAAGGTCAAAACCGACAACAAAATCATCGTCCTGTGAAGTCATGTGAATAGCGATTCTTCTATATAGTAGCAAAAGAAAGTGGTGTTTTCGAGGACTCCTTAGTGCGAGGAATTTCGCTCGAGCATTTTGCCTCTCTGCTCTCGCAATGCTACGCGCAAAAGACGAGTGCACGACCCAGGTTTTGGAGCAGACAAAATCCATCCTATGGCCACTGTGCGCTTGTCGTAATCGCAGTCCACGACTACTTTGGGGCTACTATGTACTGCGGAGATATTCCTTTTGAAATTGCCTACAAACACAAGACGGGGTTCTTGTCGCATTGCTGGAACAAGCTCAATGGAGAAGTGGTCGATCTCACACGCGCACAGTTTTCTCCGGAATTTCCACACGGCGATTTGGTCGCGGGCCGACTGGGTGCGATAAAAAAAATTTCAAAAGAGGTGTTGCTGACGGACTCTCTGCTTGCACAGAATTATATGGCATTTTCACGGTTACTGTCTCCGCTTCTTGCAAAAACACGTGGGCATAAGCCATGAGCAAAATAGAAAAACTCCGCAACTCCAATCGAGGCGCGGTTTTTTATTGGAAGCGTCCATCCATCCTCGTGGCTTTGCCACGAGGATGGATGGACGCAAGGTATGTGAGGGTGGGCGGCCCACACCGCTTCCAAAAAACTTGCCCTTGATTCCAGCCGCCGAATACCCCGTCGGCTAGCCCTTGAGATTGGACGGACGGACAAGCTTATTCCTCAGTGAGTCACTCATCCCAGCTGCCGCAATTCCGACTCAATTGACCTTATTTCTTCCTCTTTTCTCAATATGTCCCCCTTCTCTTTGACCAAGTTTCCTCCTCGCGGAGCAATCCGAGTGTGTGTTCTTTTGTCTCGATCTCCTGCTTGAGCAGATCAACGTCGTGTTTTATTTTCTCTTCTTTTTCACGCTTTCCACGAAGTGCCGCCTCAGTCCCCCGCACTCCTTGTTCAGCACCCTTCTTCAAATCCTCTTCTTTTCTCGTGTCCATGACAACGGCACGCACTTCACCCTCTACGCGCCGCGCCAGGCCTCGCGCACGGTCGACTTCGCCTTCAAGCTACGCTATCTCTCGCTCAAGATCGTGTATTCGGCGCTCTGCGTCTATTACCTCAATTTTTTCGATGCGCAGGCGATTCTCCAAATGCATTTTCTCCTGGGCGTTGTGGGGTGTACTCGATTGCCCGCCAAGCGCGCTCGGCTGTGCGGTGGGTTTTGAACTGCCGAAACTGTGCGGAGCGCCTAGCGGGATCATGGTGAAATTATAGCATCGGAGAAGAGGGGCAACAAAAAAACGCCGCTTTTCCGCGACGTTTGGTGTGATCAGCGATTGTCAAAAAAGCGCTTCTTAATGAAAGACTCGGTTCTCATGAGACTCTCTCGAAGTTCAAACTCATCCTGGATCACTCGATCCCACCGCCCGCAGTGGCGAACCCTGCCAAGTTTTTCGGAAAAACCGGCTCCAACAGAAAACGTCGGCGTGAGCCCTGGTCCGCAATCCCTAACAGCTTCTACATCAACGAGTTCTCTGGCTAGATCGTTGTCAAGCGGTTGTCCGTAGAGATAAACCATGCGTCCCTTGAATTCAAATGTCCGTGCGATGAGGCCTCGGATCTGATTCTTTTGGACCCGACTCGTCCCTTCTTGGTAGTACTTCTCTGATATCGCGACACTGCCGATGGCGCCTTTTTCAGCCGCTTCAAGTGCGGCGTAGAGTTCGGCGTGGTTTGCAACGAAGGTGAGCGAGGTGGCTGCATGAGCCAAGCCAACCATCACAACAGTTGCAAGCACAACAAAAAAAGCGATCAGAATGCCGACAAACTTGGTTCTTGACATTGGGAGAAGCCTCTTAGTGAACAACCACAAATACCCTAGCAATGGTCGGCAGATAAGTCAAGGGGGTGGCGTAGTGGTTGGCGCGGACAAGCGCACAGGAAAAGATACAAGGTCTGGCCTTAGGGCAACCCCGAAGTAAGCCCGCTCGGAAGCGGTCTACTACGGGGCATGCTTCTTCCCGCCTGCGTCTGACTTCGGACGGGCAGGCAAGGTCAGACCTTGTATCTTTTCCTGACCTTGTTCCACCTTGTACTTTTCTTCTTGCGCAATTATTTCACCTCCACGCCCATCCAGAATGCGAAGTATCCTTTGATGTTCTGTGCTTTTTCTGTTGGCTCGAGATAGGCCCATGCGGCATTGTGGTTCACCGCACCATCGACGACGACATCGTAATAGTCCGCGAGCCCTTTCCATGCGCATTGATAACGGTCGCCGCTCTTTTTCAAAAGCGACATATTCACCGACTCGGGCGGAAAATAGTGGTTCTGTTCAACCACAACAGTCTTATCGCTTTCCGCAATTAATTGACTGTTCCAGATTGCTTTCATGAGTTTGAGTATAGCACAAAAATAGTAAGTGTGACTTAACTTCCGTATAGATTGTGGTGTGTATCAACGTCAATCAATCGTACAATGCCATCGTCAAGCACCTCATAGATGAGCCGATAGTCGCCGGTAATATTGATACTGCGCAAGTGGAGCCATTCTCCATGCAGTGCATGATCATTGAGTAGTAGGTGCCGTGGCTCTTTTGTAAAAAGCCGCAGTCGCTCTGCAAGCGCAACTCTTATGTGCGGCGGGAGCTTTGGAAGCTTTTTTGTGAATTGCCGCGTTCGAAGAACGATCATACGAGCTTGAGGTCACGCAGCAACTCTTCTACATCGGTGTAATATTTTGGATTTTTTTCCTTGTCCGCCTCCTTGATGGTCGCTTCCCACTCCGCCAATTTTTTTGCGGTCGGCCGCGGCTCAAGCGAAACCGTGATCTGCCGCTCGCGCACAAACTGCTTGAGGTACGCATTGATGACCGTGGTAAGCGGCACGCCAAGCGCGCTCGCCACGCGTTTTGCATCATCCCGAAGGGCTTTATTCGTCTTAATCATCAGTGTAGTATCCATATACTATAAGTATAGTTTCAGTATATTTTTTGTCAAGCTGCAATGGGTGCTCCGTAAATGCTATGGCGGGTATAATTCTTCCGCTTTTTAACTAACAACAACTGCCACGAACTGACTTGGGTGTCAGACAACAATTTGACCGGTTGCATCAGTCCTATTTTTCTGGTTTTGGTTGAACTAATCCGTCTCTCCTGGCTTCTGCCATCAAGACCGCAAGTTCGGAATCAATTTTTTCCTGCTGCTGACTGTACCTCCCTTTGTAATCGGCAAACATGTATTTGCCTGTAAAGCCAAACATGGGATACGTCCGTCGCCCCCATTCAAGTTCTTCAGTTTTTGGGCTGTGTTGCCAACCAGCAACAACATCTCCTCCTTCGAATCTTCGTTCATCTGCAGAAAGTACATTACCTCCGTGATAAAGAACTGTCTTGTCAAACCACCAGAACTCTCCCGAGATAAAACAGCGTACTTTGTGTTGGCCGACCTTGCCGTTATCACCAGTTACACTCAAAGTGATGGTTGGGTTCTCCCACCGCATACACTCCTCTCTCTTCGTTGCGTCACAAGGAGCCTTGAGCCAATCCAAAGTGAATTGTCTTTCCATCCGGTTCTTTTCATTCTGTTCTGGCAAAGAATTGCGCGCGGATTCTGTTTCCATGGATTTATTAGTCATTAAGTAGGTTCTTAAGAGGCCACAGCTTTTATAATTAGCACCGTTCCTCTTATTTTATCTAATAGGCGAACTTCGCACAAAGTATTGTGGAAATATCCTACTTCCCCCTTGCTTCAATAACCGCCGCGGCAACGTTTTGTGGGACCGGAACATACTCGGCAGGCTCCATCGTAAAGGTGCCGCGGCCTTCGGTCATCGAGCGAAGCACTGTCGCGTAACCGAACATTTCCGCAAGCGGAATCATCGCTTTCGCCACCTTTAACATTCCGCGA
>Ga0155394_118_pt2 | contig 12950 bp, 14 predicted proteins | sample RifCSPhighO2_02_FD_106362 | JGI IMG/M metagenome (GOLD analysis project Ga0155394, IMG submission 106362) | Candidatus Lloydbacteria bacterium RIFCSPHIGHO2_02_FULL_50_13 | reverse complement strand
AAGCCCACGCGTCTTCTTGGGAGAACGGCGATGATCCTGCACGATAATGCGGAAAGACGGGTCATTGGTCCGCCCCACGCGTTTAAGTCGTATTGCTAGCATGGGAGGGATGTTAGCAGAGAGGCAGATTTCAGTCAATAAAAAATGGGTGTAAAAAAATGCTTGACATTTCTCACGTAGTATGATAACATTTTTGCAGTTAATTTCACAATCAAAGGGGGTCGCAATGGCACGAATCATAATGCTGGTGAATGCCTACCATGTGAAGAAAGGTGGAGCAAAAACTCTCCTGAGTCAAAAATATCACATTAATGATATGCCCGACCAGAGGGGCTACGAGGGCTACGAGGGAGAACTCATGAACAGTTTCATGCGTGATGCGAAAACCGCGGCTGAAAGGCAATACCAGGATTCCTTTATGGTGGGCGCAATAAATCCTGAGGCGTTTCAAGCTGAAGTGGTGCAATTTCAGATCATCCCCTAATCTGCGCTCAGTGCGACAATAAACGGCAGGTCAAACTGCCGTTTTCTTTACCCGCCTACCAATTTTTCATCTCGTAATTTATACCCCGCATACGGCCTCGTCTGATGAGTAAAATATCACCGAGTACTTTATTGGTAAATTGGTGTGCGGGTTTACCCACGACGCGCTATAATAGGGTGAATGCTCGCATCATCCTTAAGCCAGCTTAGCTTCCACATTCCGGTCACCCCCCAGCTTCTCCTCATTATCCTTGCGCTCCTTATTGCCGCTTGGGGTGTCTATACTTTGATCATCCGCTATCACTGGAAACACTATAGTACACGCAAGGCCGAGATGTTTACGATGAGCTTCTTCTACTTTACCGGTTCATTCATCATTATCGGATTCATGTGCCTATTCGCCTTTTTATATTTCACCTCCACCATATGACCGCGCAGAATAATCGACGTAACGTTCACCAAAGGAAATGATCGAGATCGATAAAAATGAGCAGATACTTCGTGTCGTGCGCAAGCACTGGTTCGTCTTCCTCGGCGACCTCTTCATCCTCCTCGCCGCCGTCCTCTTCCCCGTCATCTTATTTTTCGCGTTAGAGTTCGTACCCGTCAAGGCGTTGCTCAATTTCTCCGGCGGCGTGGTATTCGCGGAAGCCTTTTTCCTCTTCGCATGGTTTCTCATCGTTTGGGTGATCGGCTGGACAATGTGGACCAATTATTACCTCGACGTGCTCATTGTCACTGACCGACGCGTCTTCACTATCGAGCAGATCGGGCTCTTCAAACGCGTCTCCTCATCGTTCCGTATCGACCGGATCCAGAACACGACCATCCACCAACACGGCATCATCCAAACGCTCCTTGGCTTCGGAACAATCAGCCTCGAAACCGCCGGCGAAGGCGAGGACTTCGTGAGCGCGTGGATCGCGGACCCATATGACCTGAAAAAATTCCTCAACGACCTCCACGATAAAGCAATCGAAAAATCCCAGCTTGTACATTTAAGCGAACCCGTCACCGTTATCCGCAAATCACTATCTCCCTCTATAGAAGAGAACAAAGCGGGGTGAAGCATCAGATGAAATACTTAAAAAAACAGTACCGTCCAAAAGGAGAGTGGCAAAAGGACCGTGCGCGCCGCCGCGTCAAACAAGAGGCAAAAAAGCATATTTCGACGCACCGCACGGAAACCGCGACGAACGGAAATGATTCTCGGGAAGACGGCCACCCGCGATTCCCGACAAATCATGAGGTTGAAGGGACCATTCGCGTTTCCTCAAAAGGCGTCGGCTACGTCGAAGTCGAAGGAATGAAAGAAGATGTGGAGATCGATCCGGCTTTCTTGGGCACCGCGCTCGACCAAAACCGCGTCAGAATAGTGCTCCACGGGAAGATCACGGGGTCGCGACAGACGGGAGAGGTCACCGCCATTCTTTTTCGTAGTAAGACAAAATTCACCGGTGTACTCGACCGCGAAGGCGGAAGCTTTTTCCTTATCCCCGACGACCACCGCATGTACAAGAACATACTCATTCCCGCGCAAAACTTACACGGCGCGCAAAAGGGCGAGAAGGTCTTCGTGGAAATGAAAGATTGGAAGGACGCGAGGAAAGAGCCGCTCGGCGAAGTGCTCCGTGTCTTGGGAGTACCCGACACGCATGAGGTGGAGATGCAGGCGATCGTACTTGAACGCGGCTTTGACACCACCTTCGACCCCGATGTCTTACTCGCGGCGGAGGAGATACCGCTTGCAATACCCGAGGACGAGGCGGCGAAGCGTCGAGATTTCCGCGAAACGCTCACCTTCACCATTGACCCCCATGACGCGAAAGACTTTGACGACGCGCTTTCGTGGAAAAAATTGCCGGAAGGAAAAATTGAAGTGGGCGTCCACATCGCCGATGTCTCCCACTATGTCACTCCGGGAATACGGATCGACAAAGAGGCGCTCGAGCGCGGCACTTCAGTCTACCTCGTCGACCGTACTATCCCCATGCTTCCCGAGCGGCTTTCGAACGGCATCTGCTCTTTAGTCGAAGGCGAGGACCGTCTCACCTTCTCCGCGGTGTTCACTATGGACCCGCGCGGCAAACTCCTCGGGGAATGGTTCGGGCGCACCATCATTCATTCGGCAAAACGATTCTCTTATGAAGAGGCGCAGGCGGTCATCGACACGGGTAAGGGGCCGCATTGCGAAGCACTGCTTTCGCTCAATGCAATCGCGAAAATACTCCGGAATAAGCGCATCGAGGCTGGCGCAATCGCATTCGAGGCCGAAGAGGTGAAATTTGAGCTCGATAAGAACGGGAAGCCCTTGCGCGTATATAAAAAAGTTTTGCAGGACACGAATAAGCTGATCGAAGAGTTCATGTTGCTCGCGAATAAACGCGTTGCCGAGCTTATTGCGACGAAAGACAAGCGTGCGGAGAGCGTCTTTGTCTACCGAGTACACGATCAACCAAACGAAGAGCGCATGCAAGACCTGCGCGATTTTCTGCACGGTATTGGCTACAACTTGAAACTCGACAAGAATGGGCAGATCTCCTCGCACAACATCAATAAAATGCTCGAAGACGTGCGTGGGCGCGCGGAAGAAGCAATGATCCAGATGGCGACCGTTCGCTCGATGGCGAAAGCGGTCTATGCGACAAAAAATATTGGCCACTTCGGACTGGGTTTCGAATATTACACGCACTTCACCTCTCCCATCCGCCGCTACCCCGATCTCATGGTCCATCGTTTGCTCGAAAGCTATCTCAAGGGGCATCCCGTACCAAAGAAAAAGCTTGAGGAGCAAGAACATCTCGCGCGATACTCGTCGCAGATGGAAGTCGCCGCCGCAGAAGCCGAACGCGCCTCGATCAAATACAAGCAATGCGAATACTTCGCCGAACGCATCGGGCTTGAGATTGCGGGTACCATTTCAGGTGTGACCGAATGGGGAATTTATGTTGAGGATCCCGAAACAAAGGCCGAGGGCATGGTCCATGTGCGCGACATCCCGAATGACTACTATTTTTTTGAACAGAAAAATTACCGCATCATCGGCAAATCAAAGGGAAAATCATACCGCCTGGGAGACAAAGTGCGAGTGAAAATAGCCACTGTGGATCTCAAGAAAAAACTGATCGGGATGAAACTTGTGTCGTGAGTCGGCACGAGGTGAAACTTTGCAACAAACACAACATACCAACAAACTCCAGTTTGTAAGGATGTTTTGTTTGTTGAAAAAATTTCAGAAATCTGGGTGACTCTCACAGTGTCCGAGTGCCTGCGCCATTTTCCATGAATCGTACTTCGCCGGATCGGCATGGCACAAAAGTCTGACGATGCCCGAACTATGGCGCAAGCAAAAAACCGCCTCAACGGGTGATTTTTTCAAAAGTAGCGTTTTCCAGTTACATCAGTTGTCCACCGCCCGTCCCTGCGCCGACTTTGCATTTGTTGCACTTGCAGCCGATCGCCAGCATGACGCCGCACACGCCGACAACGACATAGATCGCCCACTCAAGCAACGCCCAGCTTCCGAAGATCATGTGGACGACATTCCAGTCGCCGCCAAAGAAGCCGCCGAGGCCGACCAAGCCCCAGTTCACTGCACCGACAACGATAAGGTAGAAACCGATGGTCGACATCGTGCATCCCTTGTCTTTCATAATGATACACATAACAAAATAAATTAGTGAGTAACATCTTCATTATATAACGGTAACCATGTTCGCCATACTACTCTACGCTTATGCACTTGTTTTATGCGGGCATACAACCGCGCGCTCTGCGCGGGGTTGGAACCGCAGTTTGCACCTCCGGCTTTGCGGTGTGCAAACTCAGCAACGTCTTCGTTGCTGCCCTCTTGCCGCAAGAACCCCGCACTCCGTGCGGGGATTTCTTTTTATGGCTCTGTTACTTGATAAATTGACATTTCACTCAACTTTTGTGACAGGAAAGGCATCATTCTTTCACTTCCGAGGCGTTGAGATACCCGGAAGTAAAATTGAACTTTAATTGCTCAAGAAATTTTAATCCATCTTTAAAAAACAGTGTCGTCTCATCCGGATTATCATAGTCTTTAATGCCGCCGGTCATCAGATTGTTTACCAAAACAGTATCCCCTTCGCAACGAACCGCATCCCCGTCCAAACGACAGGTAGCAACCACCTTTTGGCTCCCGTCATTTTGTAGTTTGTATAATTCTACGTAGGGCATAATTCGGCCTGTGAGCTGTCGATGCCTTTTTTAAACTGTTCTTTGCAAAAATTGCCTTCTCCGTCAATTGCCGCGAGAAAAAGGCTAATACGTTTCATGAGCGCACCCCCACATTTCTCACCAAAGAGTTCAGTGAGAGCATCCCGCAACAGCTCCTGACTCTCCGGCCATTCCGCAAACCTCTGAAGACCCGTTCGAAGTTCCAAAGGAAGCGGATGCTTATCGCTCAATTCATCAAGGTGGTGGCTCTGTATACCAAGCCTCTCAAGCGGTAATGTGTTTCCATGGTCAATAGCATAGACCTTTTTCTCTTTCACAAGATAGTTTCCTTCATGGCGATCGCCGTTTAAGATAATGGCATCGAACAACCGTAGCTTATGTATCTCCTCGTCAGGTTTTTCATTTTGCCGCGCCTCGTAGCCCACTTTGGCGTCAGCAACAAATTCCTGAAAACTACCGATCCCCTTATCCAATTCTCGTATGATCGTTGGAGGAACAAAGTTAAATCCCAAGAAGCTGTCAATCAGATATGCGGCCCGCTCTTTTCGAATAGACTCGATGCGCCTTTTTACATCTTGCCCGTCGTAGGGCTTATATACCGCGCTACCGTCATCTTTGAGCTCAACAAACGTTGCGCTGCCCATGTTGCCACCGAGAAGCAGTCCAGCGGAGGAAAACTCTCTGTACTCTAAGTCCAACTCTTTGGGGGACTTCGCGGGGAACGACTTCTTCCTCTCAAGATACTCGATCGCTTCGACGGTATCTTTGACTGTTCCGCTTTTGACGAGCGAGGCTATCAGCAGGTCTTCCCTTTCCGCTAGTTCCATGCCAATCACTGCCGGGTTCGCCTTACTTATACCGAGCCATTTCTTCCACTTCGGACGTCGGGTGTCGTGGGCTTCGGCGTGTTGCTCTAACTTCTTCTGAAATTTGTTTCTTGCTAAAACGTACTCTGCTTCGACATAGGTCGTTGCTTCCCCAGTTTTAATTTTTTCACGTAAAGCATCTGCCTCTACCATCGCGCCCTCTTCTGAACGGAGAGAACTTCCGAGTGGCGGCGTTGCCTGTTCAAATCTTTCACTCATGTTGCCATCTTTGCACATTCACAAGGAATTTTCAAGATCAAGAAAAAATACAAGGTCTGGCCTTGAGGAAACTGCTTTAAGGCCAGACCTTGTATTTTTGTTGTTTACTTGGCCACCTCGACAGCTTCCTCAAAGGCAATGGATAATACCTTCGACACCGCATCGCTTCCCATCGTGATACCGTAAAGTACGCCGGCGCGGGACATCGTTTCGCGGTTGTGCGTGATCACCATCAGCTGTGAATACTTCGCGAGGTTCTCTATCATGTCTCCGTATTTGCGCGAGTTCGCCTCGTCGAGTGCGGCGTCGGTCTCATCGAGCACCATAAAGGGCGGCGGATTCACTTGAGAGATTGCGAAGAGAAGAGCGATTGAAGTGAGCGCGCGTTCGCCGCCAGAGAGCATTTGTAGCCCTTTGATCTTCTTGTGCGGGAGCGATACGGCGATGTCAATTCCCTCTTCCTCCTCTTCCTCGTCCCCGTCTTCGTTCGCAACCTCCTCGCCTGGTACGTCGGAGAGGTCAACGTCGGTGTCCCGTCTGCGACGACGTTCGATCGCGACAATATGAAGCTCGGCTACGCCGCCACCGAACATGAGCTTGAAGAACTCGCTAAATTGCTTGTTGATCTTCTTCACGCCCTCTTTGAATTCCGTATCGAGTCTTTGATTCAACTCAACTATCAGTGTGCGCAACGAGTCGGCTGTTTTCACCAGATCCTCGATCTCGCGCGCAAGATATTGATCACGCTCTGAGGTTTCTTTCCACTCTTTTTCTGCGTCCTCACCTCCTGCCCCGCCAATATCTTCAAGCTTAATCTTGCCGCGCTCAATGGTGCGCCTGCGTGCCTCCTGATCTTCTCGCGGCTCATTCATGACTTCGTCGTGAACAACGGCAACAGACGAATAATCGAGTACGGCTTCGCCAAGCAAAATCTTCGCTTCGTTCAATTCCTCTTCAAGGCGACGTGATTCGCGAGCAAGATTCTCTTCTTCACTCCTCAAACGATCGAGCGCACCCTCGAGCTCCCCGCGACGTGCAAGCATCTCAAACAGCGCGCGCTCAGTATCGCGCGACCGTTCTTTTTCCTGATCAATTTCCGATTTTACAGCCTGATACCGCGCTTCCAACGCGCGAGATTCTTCACGGACATCTTCGAGGGCGGAGTCAGCCGTCGCTTTCTCGTTGCGCAATTCGGTCAGTTCACGCTCGTCTTCCGCGGTCAACTCTTTTCCACCGGCAGCCTGTTTGTGGTTTGCAACGAAAGAGCGGAGCATCTCGCGTATACGCGCAAGAGCGCCTTTGATATAACCGATATCGTTTGCTTTTTCCGCGGACGAGATCTCTCCTTCAAGCGTGCCGGCAAGTGCGAGGACATCACCGAGGCGTATCGGCGTGTTCTCTTCCAGCGTGAGTGCTTCGCGTTTCTTTTTGATCTGCTTTTCCTCGTGTTCGATCATGCCGTCCACACGTCCCGCGGTGCGCGCCAATTCATCGTGCCGCAAACGCACATCGCGCAATGCTTTTTCTACTTCGAGTAGCCGGCGACTTTTTTCGTCGCTCGCGCTTTCGCTCGCCAAAGTTTTTCGTGCGTGTTCAACTTTAATATTCAGATCGGCAAGTTCTGAGGCGGGAGCATGTCGACGACCGGCAATATCTTTCTCGCGATATTCCATGTAGACTTCTTCGCGCTTCAAGTATTCGCGATAAAGCCCGAGCAGACGCTCACGCAGATCTCTGCCTTCTTTCAATTTTTCAACCTCTTTTTTCAGGAACCGCAAATGCGGAGCGATCTCGCGGCGGAGCGCTTCGGCCTCTTTCATGTTCGCTTCCGTTTTCTCAAGACGCCGCTCGCTTTCCGCGCGTTTGTAAAGATAAATTTTAAGACCCAACGCATCCTCGAGCATTTCCCGCCGCTCTTTCTGGTTTGCGTTCAAAATATGATCCGCCTCGCCCTGTGAGATGATGTGGTGCCCAGACGCGCCGATGTGTACCGCGGAGAGAAGTTCAAAGACATCCCGCAAGCGCACCTGCGAACTGTTGATGAAATATTCATTGGTGCCGTCGCGGTAGACCTCACGGCCTATCGACACTTCGTCGAAATCCAGCGGAAATTCACGGCGCGAATTGTCGAAGACGATCGTGACATTCGCGCGATTAGCCCGCCCCGCCGACTGTGAGCCGTTGAAAATAAGATCCTCGCCGCGCTTTCCGCGCATTGACTTCATTGATTGCTCGCCGAGCACGAAACGAATAGCCTCAGCCACATTCGACTTGCCCGAGCCGTTGGGTCCGACAACAGCAGTTATCTGGGAATTGAACTCCAAAACCGCCTTTTTTCCGAACGATTTAAAGCCGGCAACTTCGAGACGTTTGAGGCGCATAGTGGCTCATTTTAGCACAAAATAGCCCCAAGTAACTGGGGAAAAGAAATGCCACAACAGAGAAGTTGTGGCTTAAAGATTGGCGACTCTTACGGTTGATGAGTGCTCGGACAAGGATCGTCAATTGAGTGCCTAATGAAAACCGCGAGATGTTCAACCTTGCCAAACTCAAAAATCTCGTGGGTACAGGTGGGGTCGTCAACCATGTCGTTGAGCTTCTGCCAAAGCGCGGCGGTAGTAAAACTTCCGGGCTTCGGATACTGTACCATCGAAAATGGGACTACTTCCTCTTCCGCTACCGCGTTTGGGGAATTAAAAGGGCAAGGATTTCCGGTCTTGGAATCATAATACAGTGTGATGGTATGGTTTTCAGGGAGACCAAGTATCCGCCGTAGCGCCTCATGCACCATCTTCTCTTCTGCCCAAGCAACCAACCTTGTGAGCGTGTCGCGCGGGTGAAAAGGTGTTTCGAATTGATCCCCGTCACCACGCAACGAAAAATAATCGGCGAAGCACTTGGCGGGTTGCCGAAGATCATTAATGCTTTGCTTCATTCTGCGCTGGCGCTCAATGCATATCTGGTAATACACAAAGGTAACTGTTGACGGCCGAGCGAACCACATCGTGCCATTACAGTTGAGGGGTGTGGTGGATACAACATCCCCATTCACTGATCCGAACGGAATTATCTTTTTCAATGATTCCCGGATGTTCTTGAGCATTACTCTCCTCCACTCAAATTACTCTAGCGTGATTTAAGCATGCTTATTTTTTATCGTCAATGAAACAAAAAAGCCCCGACCGAAGTCGGGGCATGTGCGAACGCGCCTTATTGCGTGGTGATTATCTTAGTGTAGTAGGGTTTTCCGACACCAACGCACGAACTCTCATGTGGTACCCGCAAGATCGTGGCCTGTGGGCCAGAATAGTGTTGACCACTAAATCCAAGATGATCTTTGCCGTATCGTTCACCAAAAGCAATTGTTTCCGAATTGGCTCCCAACCAATTCGGGCGGACCATGAGCAATTGCGCAAGCTGATGCAAGGAGAAATACGTGTAACCGTTTTTCTTCACCTCACTATTCGCCTGACCAAGTGAAAGATCCTTGAGTCCTCTACCACCATTAATTCCCACAAGGACATAGGGTACTCGAGGAGTTGGTTTGCCGAACTCCGTCACCTCGGGCAACTTTGCTAGTGCTTCTTGGAAACCCTCGACACAAGCACCATTCGGGATTTGCCCTGACGGAGAACGGACATTCATAATCTGCCAATGTATCGAAACCCATTCCGGCGGAATCACCAGAAATACGCAAAATTCACCATCCATAATCGGGTGTTGTGTCGGCGGAGCAAAGTAGGCAACTGTCTTCACGATGAGCGGCTCAAGTGCGGCACGGAAATTCCCCACTCTAAAGCCGGCCGCTTTGTCTAAACCAAGTTCTTCATAGCACTTGATCTGCTCTTCCAGCCTTGCCGCAATATACACTTCGGGATCTTCACGAAATGGACGCGCGGACTCGACTTCAAGCCACACATCACGATTCAGCCTTGTTGCCGTTTTTTGACTCAAGCCGAGTCGACGAATAAGCTTGCGCCAATGCTCAACCAGTTCTCGCTTTGACTCTTCTGGGCTTTGTCCATCCACAACCGACATCTTCTGTTCTGCCATTGTTCAGCACTCCTTTCACTTTTCACTCTGACGATCGTCTGTGGGGTATCTTAATACGCAACACCGATTCCGTCAAGCGCCAATTTGGTAACGTCACAGCCTTTTGCCAAAAACCCAACAACGGCCTAAGGGTTGCCCTTGGCTCTGAAAGGGCAACCCTTGAAGAAACTTGTCTTGAGCTTGTCGAAAGAGTTGGCTGTTGCTGGGTTTTTAAGTGGCGTTGAGGGGTTACCCAATTGGGTTCCGCAATTGTTCTGCCATGTTTGTTCTACAACAAAAAATCCAAGGCGGGGTCTCAAAGTACGAGGTCCAACCTTAAGAATCACTCCCCCGCCTGCGTAGGAACTTCTGTGGGCAGGCAAGGTCGGACCTTGTACTTTGCTGACTTTGGATTTTTTGTTGGTCAACCTTGCCAATCTTTTTTCTTCAGACCAACCTCAGCGGCAAGCTGTTCTGCGTCTTGTTTTGACGCACCCGCACCCTTTGCGACCAGTTCCGAGCCGATATATACTCCGACCTCGAAGAGTTTGTCGTGATCTGGGCCGGTCTCTTTAAGCACGACATAATTCGGCGTGATGCCGGTGCGCTCCTGCGCTTCCTCCTGAAAACGGCTTTTTGCATCCTGCCAGGAACGATTTTCTACTATCGCATCGAGCCGCTTGAATAGACTTTTACCAATGAACTCTTTTGCCGTATCATACCCGCGGTCGAGAAAGATCGCGCCGATCACCGCCTCGAACGTATTCGCAAGAATATACTGCCGCGCACGACCAATGTCTTTCGCTTCACCTTTCGACAACAAAAGATAATCGTTCATCCCCCATTCGGTTGCGGCATCCGAGATGGAATTCGTGTTCACCAATGCAGAACGGTAGGCGGTCAAGCGACCCTCCGGCTCCTCGGGATATTTTGCAAAGAGATATTCCGTCATAACCAGCTCAAGAACGGCGTCGCCGAGAAACTCAAAGCGCTCGTTGTGCTTTAACCCCGTCCCGCGATGTTCATTCAGATACGAACGGTGCGTAAAAGCCTCCCGCAAAAGCGTGATGTCTTTAAAGGCGACGCCAATATGCGCCGCAAAGGCCGCGTAATCTTTTTCGAGATGTTGCATGAAACAGAGAACCTCTTTCAAAAACACTCAAGCTTGATTGTGGAGTATTTTTGAGAGCGGTCCTAGTTTGTAGACTATCACGTCTTCCGCCTTTTTGCAAGGCACAAAAAAACGCACAAGTTTTGTGCGTTCAAAAGCAACCCTATTTGAATGTAGTTCGTGGGCGCGGCGGAATCGTCATGTTATTTCTGTTTCAGCAGTTGAGTGATCGCCCTTGCAATCAAGGGAAGAATATCGTCATAAATATTGAGGTCCACGATCTCCTGCGCGCGGAACCAGCGTGCGTCGTCGAGGCCGCCCTTCCCTTCCTCAAGTTCCAGCGGCTCAAATGGTGCCTCGGCCAAGTAATAAATGACATGCTTCCTGATCTTCCCCTTCTCCGGATGTGAAGCGATGTATTCATTTTCTCCAAGCTTCTCTTTTATAACAATGTCAGCGTTCATCTCTTCCTTAATCTCGCGGATTGTCCCCTCTTCCGGTTTTTCGCCTTCTTCAATGTGTCCCTTCGAAAGCGTCCAGTGTCCGAAGATGTCGTGCACAAGCGCTAAATAAAGTTCGTTTTCTTTTTTCGCATACACGACCGCACCACCCAACTGTTCGAGCGGAAGCGTCGCCGGATCAATAACTTGACTGCGTTTATCTCGCGACTGGCTCGTCTCGTCTTTTCCCGGCTCGCCAATCTCTTTGTACACCGCGCCCAAAACGCCGTTGACGAATTTACCGCTGTTATCGCCGCCGAATGTTTTTGCAAGTTCGATCGCTTCGTTGATCGCTACTTTCGGAGGAACTTCGCCGCGATCGCCGAACAACAATTCAAAAAGTCCGATACGCAAAACATTGCGATCAACGGGTGAGATACGATCAATAGGCCACGCAGGCGCGGCCTTTTCAATGATGAGATCGAGTTCGGGTTGTTTTGCGAGCACGCTCTTTAAGAGCTCGGCCATGAACGTGGAGTCGTTTAGGCCTGGGGCGAATTCGGTGATGTTGCGTGCGAGCACATCTTCTACGCTCTCCGACTTGTGGCCGGTGAGATCCCACTCAAAGAGGGACTGAAGGACAATGCTTCGTGAAAGGTGCCTATTCGCCATAAAAGGTTCTTCGTATGAAAGTATACAAAATAAATCGAAAAGTACAAGGTTGGACATTAGCCCCGCAGTGCGTGGTTCAAGGTCCGACCTTGTACTTTTTCGGACCTCGTGTTGACAGTATAGCATATTTCGTGATACAATGCAAGCAGTCTCGTTAAAAATGGGGTGCTCCGTGTCTGAGTGGGTCTTCCTTCACAAAGAAATACTCGCCCAAAGCGTCTGGGGTTTCCACCTGATATTCGCTCTGTGGCTGATGCTTGGTGGGTTTGGAGTGATGATTTTCGACTTTCTTAAGAAAAAATGGCTCCTGTTGGCGTACGCTGGATCAGTGGCTACGATGTTCTTCTCCCAACTCCTCTTCCAGGACTGCCCACTTACACTTTTGGAAAGAACCTTAAAGGACTACGGGCAAGAAAAACTGGAAATCAAGGCGGGTTTTGTGACCAGCTTATTGCAGGAGTTGACGGGCTTTAGTCCGCCCGAAGTTGTGGTAGCGGTCGCTATTTGGCTCCTCTTTATATTCGCTACATTTCTCGTACTTTTTTACCTCCTTACCGACGCATGAGAATCATGTAGTGCCTGAGGGAGCCCGCTATTATCGCGGGCTCTTCTATAATTTTCACATAAAGTATCGAGAGGATTACTTTTTCTTTACAGTATCTTTCTCCTCGGTTTTCTTTGCATCCTTCCTTGCTTCCACTTTCTTCGCAGCCTTCACGGTTTTCTTGAGCACATCAGCAACAATGCGGCCGCGGTATTTTCCGCATTGCATACAGACGCGATGCATCAAGTGCTCGGCACCACAATCATTGCAGGCAACAAACCGTGCCCCTTTTAAGGCATGGTGCGAACGGCGATTGGCCGTATGCGCCCTTGTGTGTCTCATGTGGACTACCATAGTGTTCTAGAGTATACCCAGTAGTA
>Ga0155394_128_pt2 | contig 13123 bp, 16 predicted proteins | sample RifCSPhighO2_02_FD_106362 | JGI IMG/M metagenome (GOLD analysis project Ga0155394, IMG submission 106362) | Candidatus Lloydbacteria bacterium RIFCSPHIGHO2_02_FULL_50_13 | reverse complement strand
AAGACGGCCAAATTCCTTGAGGTCGCACCTCCCAAAGCTGAGGAACGACCTCGGCCGTCGCTCAGAGTTGTGAGCAGTTACGCACCGGGGACTTGCGACATTACATCTCTATGTCGTAACACAACTCCGTTCCGGCGGAAGCCCCTGTGCAACTAGGATTTGCTCCATAAAATGCACCGACGCTTTTGTCTGCATCGCTTTGGAGCACGACGTTGTCACTGCGTTCTAGCGAAACGCCGAGCTCGTATCTCGTGCATGTTGTTCCCGCAGGAGCGGCGATGTCACATTCCGTCGGAGTACCCGCAACATCGTAAACGCCGCGATAGACGTAGTATTGATCGGCTCCGCCGGGGGGAGGAATGGGTGTTGATGGCAGAAAGTCGGACTGATTGAGAAGCTGTAGCGCCACATCGTCGTCGGATGGTCGCGGGCACGCAGGGGAGCAGACCGGTGTCGTTGAAGGGTAGCTTTGCGCCCCATCGAAGTAAATGTCAAGCGCCCTTTTGATCTGCCACATCTCGGCAACGCGTTTTGCGTCCCGTGATTTCTGCCGCGCTACGGTGAGCGAAGCAAGAATAACCGAAGAAAGAATACCGATGATCGCTATGACAATCAGTATCTCGACGAGCGAGAAGCCTTTTTTTGAATTTTTCAATACTGTGAACACGATGACTTCAGTCTAACACTTTCGCAGGACGAGGCGAACCTTGCACTTTCTGTCCTTACAGCGGCAAGTCGAGCGAGTAATGGCCGGGGCCGAGAAAAACAAGCGAGAGCGAGACAAGGCCGATCAGGAGATAAAATTGTTTGGATTCGGCGATGCCATAGGCTGGAGAGAATCTTTTCCGGAAATAGAGCGCGAGTATAGCGAGTACAAATCCTATTGCGCTAAGCGCTTGGACAAAAATACCGAGCACAAAAAGCAGTCCAAGAATAACAAGGAGTGCTCCCGCTCCGAGTAATGCCGGGGCATCGCCTGCGGCTTCTCTCCATGCTCGATTTTTTACAATTGCCCATCCGACATAAAGGAGGTGGACACCAAGGAAAACGCGGAAAATAAATGGAACATACCAGCTCCAGTCCCAGTATAATAGTTCGGGGAACAGTGACAGCATGGGTATATGATACCATGCGATCATGCAAGGCGACTGGTGCTTCTCCACTGTGAATTACGAAATACCCCAAACTGTGCATAACTCGCTATGAAGAAACAGCATTGGTGATAGAACAAGGGTGTGGTCGCAAGACCACACCCTTGTTCTATGTATCCAGTGCTATTCCAAAAAATCAAACACATTGTCACCCAACTCTCTCTAAAGTATCACATCATACCGAAAAAGGAAACACACCCTGGTCGAACCTTAAAAATCAACGACATCAACGCGCTCACGCTCTCCCTGTACAAACAAACGAGCATTTTTTCATTGCATCTCCAATTACACCCTTCCCGAAAACGGATACCGAGGGCGGCCTTTGGGGTGAGATCCTTAAAAACTACTCTCGATGTTCGCTTGTTAAACGGGTCGGTCGCATTGATAGAATTAATAAATAGGTCCACATCTTTGCCATGCAACCGGAACCTACGTTATCCCCGCCATGGCGGGGATAACGTAGGTTGCAAGGTGATGTTATAGTATTGAGGTATGAAACGAAACGAAATTGATTTCAGTGCCTATCAGCGTGTCGGATATCGCACGGCGAAGAAGCGCTCCCATGTGGTGCGCGGGCATTTTGACGAAAACGACAAGCGTCCTCGCAGGATCGGTGCGACGCAGGAAAAAATACTCCTGTTATTATTAGGAGGATTGGCACTCGGCCTAACGCATTCGCCGAAACAGTACATGCGTGTCGTGCGGAGTCTCAAAAAAGAATGGAAAGAGATCAATCGTCGTGCGTTGAACGATGCTGTCCGTTCTCTGTATGCATCAAAACTTGTTGAAGAGAAAGGCAATGTCGACGGGACATTGACGCTCGTGCTATCGAAAGAGGGGAAGAAGCTCGCGCTTACCTATGATCTGGATAATATGACGATCAAAACGCCAACTCGGTGGGATAGAAAATGGCGCATCGTGATGTTTGATGTTCCCGCGGGGATGAAACAGCTACGCGACACGCTCCGCTATCACTTTTATGAGATGGGGTTCTACCAATTTCAAAAATCGGTATTCGTACACCCATATTCTTGTGCGAGTGAGATCGAATACATCATGGAGTTCTACGGTGCGCGTCGGTATATCAGGTTCGTTGTCGCGACAGAGATCGACAATGTTTTAGTATTGAAGAGACACTTCAAGCTCTCTTGACGGAGTGTACATCCACCGTGTCTTTGCGGGCGCACGGTGGATGTCTCAATGAGCAACCTACGTTATCCCCGCCATGGCGGGGATAACGTAGGTTGCAAACAGAAACAGTTGGGGTTAGACGCCGAGCAGTTTTTGCAACTCCTCGCGCGCAACCGTACGATCATCCCACGGCTCTTTCGTGCCGTTTGGTCCCATGATAAATGGGTCGGTGCCTTTGCCGGTGATTAACACGGCCACGTTTTGACCTTGAGGATGTTCGGCTGAATGCTTCAACACAGAGGAGTTCGTCAAAGACTCACTTGAAGTCTTCAGCATCGAAGGGCTTGGTCGAAACCCTTGTTGAAGGGTGAGCCCTTGTGCGATCTCAAGCGCGTGGCGGATGGCGAGACGGCGGTCGAGAATGGTCTCCGTTTTTTGTTTTGTAAACCCCGCACGCATTTCCTCGAGTATCTTTTGCGGGTCTTCGTCGTAGGGATCTTCGTTGGTAAGAATGACTTTTGCGCAATAGTTATCGGCAATTTCACCCATGATCGGACGCTTCCATGTGTCGCGTCCCCCACCGGTGTTGCCCAATACGCAAATTTTTTCATGACAGGGAAACGTTTTATAGGCCTGCTCAAGCGAATCAGGCGTATGCGCATAGTCCACAATAACGGGGAACGCCTGTCCCTCTTCAATACGCTCCATTCTCCCCTCGATGCGCGTGGTTCTGGCCACGCCGGCAGCAACGATATTGGGTGGAACGCCAAACATGGAGGCGCACATTGCGGCGGCGAGGATGTTGTATGCGTTGAAGATACCCGGCAAAGGTGAATTGACGCGGACACCGCGGAACGTGAGTTCAACATGCTTGTCGTCGACAATTACCGGGTCGCTGTCTTTGAGTCGAAAGGGGATTGGAGTTACGTTCGGGGTGCGCGCGAATTTCTCACCTTCCTTGTCGTCGGCGTTCGCAACCATGAAACGCTGCGATTTGCTTGATCGTGCAAGCGCACGGGCGATGGAAAGTTTTGCATCGCGGTAGTTCTCGTAAGAGCCGTGGGATTCGATGTGTTCCGGCGCGAGGTTGGTGAAGATAAGCGCGTCCATGTCGATAAAATAGTGTCGGTATTGCCGCGCGCCCTCGGAGGTCATCTCAATGATCGCGTGCGTGCATCCGGCGTCGACGGACTTTCGCAAGAAGTGTTGCACGAACAAACGCCCCGGCACCGTCATTTTGCGCATGTTGCGCTCGCTTTCCGCTCCAATCTTAAATCGGAGCGTACCCAAAAGCGCCGTTGTTGCGCCGTTAGCCTCAAAGATGCTGTTCAGCAGTTCAGCGGTGCTCGTTTTGCCCTTTGTGCCCGTCACCATGATGACCGTGAGTTTGCGGGAGGGAAAACGGTAAACGATTGCGCCAAGGAGCGCAAGAAAATAGTGATATGCAGGTTGGGAGAAACGATACATATCCTTGGGTAGCAGACTTTCTGCGGTACGGAGTATTCGCTCAAGCATACGTGTATGATACTGTGAATTACGAAATACCAAAAACCGTGATTTTAAGGAGAAACACAAAACAGCCACAACACTGTGGTTTTATAAAATTTACACGTCACACACAAATCACACCTCAACAAAGCCAATAAATGGGCAATGGAAACACCAACCATCGACCGATTTCGTTCTACCACTACACACTTTTATGCATAGCGAGTTATCCACAGTTTTTCTATTTCGTAATTCACAGGTATGATAGCGTTACTTTCTGTGTGCAACCTTTAGGGAACGAAGTCGCGGAAGAGACTGTAAAGTGGGTCTCCTCCTCCGAAATCAGGGATCGTGGTGACATTAAGATAGTAGGTGCGTTCTTTTTCCACAGTGCAAATGTCCACACCGCTCTTGTTTGTTGAGATGGTAAATGATATTTGTCCGGTACCGAGCGACCCACCGTTGCCGCAATATCCCGAAATCCTTCTATTGGAACTATATGCCGTTGATGCTGTTGAAGACAGGTCGCCTGGGTAACTACTGATCGAGGCGACAATGTTGGACGGGATGGTGTTGTCTTCGCAGTCATCTCCGCCGCCACTGCCACTTTCCAAAGTACACTCCCTGCCGCTTTCTGAGTCTCCTGTGCAAACAAGGATTCTGTCGTCGTTGTCGTTGTCATTGAAACACGATCCTTTGTTGAGGCATGCTAGCGGCGGAAACTCTTTTTGATCTCCGCCGACAAGGCGGATCACGCCTCCGCCATCGTCGCTCACGATCCGAAATTTGTAGGCGTGTGTGACCAAACCACCGTTGATGCCAGCCAAACCTGACGGGGGTATGCACATCGGCAAGGCAGGATCACTTCCTGTCGGCAGCACCTTGCATGTCATGAATTGGTTTGTGACACATGGCTCTTCGACTACAAGGGAGATCTGTCTGGAGGTACATTGTCGGCGATCGCAGGAACGCACGGTAACCGTGTCCACTCCAACAACAGAAACAGAGCCGTCGCCCGAGTTTCTTGAGACGGTCATGCGTGGCGGTCCCTCATCTTCGTTCACGGTGAAAGTTGATGCGGCAAAAGTGATTGGAGTTTCAGGGAGAGTGGTCGTTGGGTCAGTAGATGGAGCAGTTTCGCCACCGGTCGTACCGGTTGGGGTTCCTGTACGCGGACGAAACGGGGAGTCGGCGTACCCGCAACATGCTCCACTAGTACTCGGCGAAGTGCCGCTACAGTACGATGGGGGCATGACCGAAACGATCTTTCCTGCCACCGGTGTGCAAGTCGTTCCCGACGACCATTGGTAGGTTCCCTGCGGGATCGTCGCGCTCACGTTTTGCAGAGGAGCAAGCGCAACGTTGCCGAGCTCGACTTCGCTTGAGAGCAGGAATGGATTGATGGTATAGAGAATGATCCACGCGCCAATAGCAAGCAGTAACCCATAGATCGCATTCCAGATACATTCTTTTGCCGCACTTCTCGCCGATGCCGACTGCGCCATCATCAGGCGCATGCTGCAGAAGACTGTCATACTTACCGCGAGAAGCCCGGCGATTCCGATGACAACGATTACCGCTCCCTGTAAATACGTGGTGAGGTCGGGAGATCCAGAAAGGATGCTCCCCATGGGTGCCATGAGCGTGTAGTTTTGCGCAAAAGCAAACTCTGGGAGCAAGAATGTCAGGATCGGAAGTAAAAAATAATTCATGAATTTACTGATGACTGGTATTTTTATCTTCCGCCGAGTGTTTGCAGTGCCTTACGAATGATCGTTTGGGCGGTGGGATATTGTTTCGTGTCCTTTGCAAGTGCGCGGATGACTGTCCGCGTATCGCGCGGGTCGTACCCGAGCGATTCAAGAGCCAAGAGCGCCTCGCTTTCTGCTTGTGAAATCTCATCTCCTCCTTTTACTTCGCCCACCTTTTCTTTGAGTTCAAGAACGATCTTTTCCGCCAGTTTTTTTCCGATACCGGAGACTTTTGTCAAATACGCGCCGTCGCCCCGCCGTATCGCCCGAACGAGCGTCTCGTGGTCGGCGAGCGAGAGGATGTTCAAAGCACTTTTGGGTCCGATGCCGGAAATGTTGATGAGGAGGCGAAAGAGCGCGAGTTCTTCTCTGCGTGGGAAACCGTAAAGTTCGAGCGCGTTTTCTTTAACGGAAAGGTGGGTCCACAAGCCGATTGTTTTTCCGACAGCACTGGGCGTTGTTGTCGCTGGTGTAACAAAAAGCGCATATCCCACCCCCCCCGTTGTGACGATTAACGCGCGGTCTTCTTGATGGAGGACTTTTCCCTCAATATAGCCGATCATAAGAGCCAGTATAAAGTATCTAGTATCTAGTATCTAGTATCCAATTAACTTAATCTTGTCATGGACACACCACCAAATGCAGTACCAAAGGCGGCCTTTGGGGCAAGATTCTTAAAGGCCGCCTTTGGTACTGCATTTGGTGGACAGAGTTAAGTTAACGGGGTACTAGTATTTGCCCGAAAGCATCGGCAAGTACACGATGTTGCCAAGGTGGCTATGCTATTGAGAATTCGGATCTGAGGACTACCCCCCAGTTGCTTTTTTTGGCATACTCCTATAGCATTTCCGATTATGGCAATTACTTCATCGGCGAAGCGGGCGATCCGCACGGGGGAGCGTCGTCGTGCGTTCAATCTGCACCGCACCGACCTCATGCGCGAGGCATTAAAACATTTTCGCAAGCTTGTGCTTGAGGGGAAGCATGCGGAGGCGGAAAAAATGCTTCCCGCCCTCTACAAGGCGCTCGACAAGGCGGCGAAGCGCGGCGTCATTAAGAAGAATACTTCAGCGCGAAAAAAATCCCGTGCAGTCCTGTTTTTGCGCAAGTCTCAAACAAAGAAAAAATAATCCGCCTCAGGCGGGTTATTTCTATAAAGCAGTGTGCCACACCCCCTTGTCTTTTTTGGAGCAGTCTCTCACGGGGCTTGTTCAGAAATAACTTCCCAGTTATTTCTGGTTACGGCCATCAGACGTTTTGCTGTTACCCGCCGGTGATTTTTGGCGCGTTCGTCACTTCCAGTTCGATCATTTGCGCCAACTCGTCGGGAACAATATTCGCCTTGATGAGGTACGAGGTAGCGCCAAGTTGCTTTCCCTGCTCGATCTCGTCACTCCCGCCTAAGTTTGAGAGGAGAATGACAGGGATCGCTTGCGTTCCGGAATCGGTTTTTAGTTTTTCGAGCACCTCAAAACCTCCGATGTCGGGAAGCATGACATCGAGAAGAATGATATCCGGATGCTCCGCCTTCGCTTTCGCAAGCCCGTCAGCGCCCGTTGTGGCGGAGAAGACTGTATAGCCCGCTTCAACAAGTTTCCCGGAGAGAAGCGCAAGGAGGAAAGTGTCATCTTCGATAGAGAGGATCTTTTTGTTTGCCATGAGCTTCAGTATATCGTAAATACCCAACAATGGGCAACAAGAAGTATCTTGTTGAAATGCACTCCACGTGATAGTAGTGGTGAGAGAAGAATTGTTGTTTATGCCTGCGCATTATTACGGAAACCCTTGGCGCAATGGAGAAGGTACTCGCGCGGATGAACGAGCACTGTGATCCGGAGATCTATTATCACCATGTCCGACCATATCTTTTTGGTTGGTTTAACGTTCCCGGAGGCGTCGTCTACGAAGGCGCTCCCGAACTTTTTGGCGGAGTGCAAACGTGGCGGGGGCAGACTGGAGCACAGAGCTCCGTCGCATCGCTTTTGGACACGCTCTTGTGCATCCCACACGAGGACCCAAAGCTCTCCGATCACCTCAAGATCATGCTTCGTCATCATACGCCGAAAAATCACCGCGACATCGTTGCCTCGCTTTCCGACCGTAGCGCGCGAGAAATACGGTGGGCGGCACTTCTTGAGAAAGACGACAAAGTGAATGAGCGTTACGTACGCGTTCGCCGCGTGCTTGCGGACTTTCGCCGGCAACACTACGATCACGCGCTTCTCTACATTGCCAAACCGGCGATGCATGAGCGTGAAACAACACCGGGGGGCGATGCGATCATTCCCGGAACTGGAGGAAGTGACCTCATCAAATCGCTCAAGCTCCACATTGCTGAGACTTTGGCCCCTGATGGGCGGGACTTGATAATGAAAAAATACGAAGAGTACTGGCAGAGGTTGTATCATATGAAGTAAAATCATCCACGACATTAGTTCGAGGGATTTTTTTTACGGTCTCCTACGGAGTCTGGATTTAATTGGTGTCCCAAGTCACTAAGTCTTTTGGTGTGAAAGCCACCAAAAGTCTAAGTGCTCGTGACCTCGTCTCGCCGTCGCTCCACGTATTCGCGACATGCTCCGAACGGATTTAGGCCCCATTCATAAATAACCGCTATAAAGTATGAACGTGGCACAAATGGCCGTAATCATAAATAACTAGGAAGTTATTTATGAACGAGCCCTTAGCGCAAAGAGCGCCGCAGGGCGCTCTTTGAACTTCGCTAAATCACCCAGCTAGGAATCTTTCCTTACAGGAACAGTATCCCTTTCCCATTCATTCAGGATAAGAATCCTTCATGAATATGGGAGAAGGGCTTCGATTCCTGCATGCGCACAAGCAGTTGTGCGCACTCGCGACACTTCGTGTCCCCTCGGCAGGAATCGAACCTGCATTTCATCCTTCGCAGGGATGTGTCCTATCCATTGAACGACGAGGAGTATTAAATTGTTTGTAGCGACAACTTGCGTGAGGAGCGCGATTATTGTGAGGTTAGCATAAAGAAACTAAAAACCCAAGCAGTGCCGCATGGATGTGCCGTCTGGAAAAACCCAAGGTCTGGCTTTCACGAAGTTGCCCCCAAGGCCAAACCTTGAATTTTTTTGTGTACTCCGTGCGGACGCTTAAAATCCGAGGCGTTCAAAGAGGAGATGAGGGAACGATTCGTGCAATTCTTTTTGCGGCAAGTATTGCGCGATCTCGTCGTGGACGTCGTCCGCGTGGACTTCGTCGGGAATTGGGATGACGATGAGCGGCAGGAAGTGACGGTTCGACTCGAGGAGCAACCGGTGTTCATGTGGATATTCGGCGACGGCGAAACCGTCGAGGCTTGAGTATGGGTAGAGCGTATTTCCCGCGCGGACTCCTCTCGACCCGATCTCAATGTGCATCATTTCCGGGCGACGCACGGAGAGCAGGAGGAATGCGATCGTGCCGACGACGGTGAGCGTGATGAGAAGAAAGTCGTTGAGCAAGAACTCAATGGCTATGAGCGCGCCGGCGATGATGATGACCGATGCGTACCAATCGTTCGTCTTCTCTCTGTGTTGATGTTCCAGCGTTTCCCATTGCATCTCACTATTATAGTATTGGTGGACATTTTCGGATAGGGGAATACGGTGCGCGGAGAATATATGTGAAATCTTGGGAGTCGGCATAGAAAGTACGAGGTCGAACCTTAGGAATTGATGCTCAAGGTTCGACCTCGTACTTCCGCGCTTTCGGAGCATAAAAAAACAGGGGAGCCGAAGCCCCCCCTGTGTGTTGCGTGATGGATGATACTGTCAGTGCTGTTTTCCGCCACCCTGTTTCTTCTTGTCCACCTTCTTTTCTTCTTTTTGGGGCTTGGCTTTTGGTACACGAGCACGAGTTGCCCGTGCCGCGATATTGGCGCGGCGGTTTGCCTCGACTTCCACGGCCGAGAGAACTGGGATCTCTTTGCGAGCCTTCGTGATCTCTACAACGGTGCCGTCGTCCTTCACGCGCGTTACCGGAACCCGAGCTCCACTGAAGGTTTTGAGCATCTCCACCGCCCCGCGACTTTGACGCTCACCACGACTCCGCTCGCGCCGTTCTTCACGTTTCGGTGATGGCGTGAGTTTCACCTGTAGCCACTCAGGTACCACGACCCCGTACTTCTCGAGAATCGGAGCGAAGGAGAATGACACGAAGCCTTCCCTGCCGACCATCTTCGCAAGAAGGTGAATCCCCCCAATCCGAAGCATGGTCCTGTTCAAGTTGTCGCCCTCGAAGTAGTGCTTCTCGGCAAACTTCTCGAGACACTCGGTGACTGCACCCGCAATGACCTTCTGCTTGGTGGCCGTCATGTTTTTCGGACACTTTTTCCCGAAGAGTTCGAAAGTGAAGTGCTTCACCTTCGTGTAGCCGATTTCTTGCATCTTCGCAGCGTGGTGTTGCCACGTTTCGAGCTTTTCATCGCCTGTCGTGGCCGACGCATTGATGTCGTCGACGAGTTTATCTCGTGGAGTCTTATTTCGCTCCACCGCCTCTTTCTTCATCTGCTCCACCGCCTCTTTCTTCATCTGCTCCACCGCTTCCGGCGTTCCGATTTCGATGATCCTGATCATGATCATTCTCCTCAAATTTTCCCCATCAAAGGGGGATTTCAAAAAAACGAAATTGGTTTTGGCAGCAAATCAAGGTGCGTGCCGCCCTCTGCCTATGGGGAAGTTTAGCATACTTTTAACAGAATGTCAAATTGAGCGACACATCCAAGGTGGAAAAATCCAAGGTCTGGCCTTAGGGGCAACTTCTTCAAGGCCAGACCTTGGATTTTTCCACCTTGGATGTGGTACCACGCACGAGTCAAAAACGGCTTTGTTGCAATGTTTGCCCCTGATTTGTATAGTGTTGCTAATGCGAGTTTGATCGTAAGAGGGAGGGGTGGCAGAGAGGTCTATCGCACCGCACTTGAAATGCGGCGTGCCGCAAGGCACCGTGAGTTCGAATCTCACCCCCTCCGCTATGAAATATATCGGAATAGATTACGGAACAAAGCGTGTTGGCCTCGCAACCTCGGATGACGAGGGGCGCATGGCCTTTCCTCTGCGCGTGATTCCGAACAGCAAAAAGCTGGTTGAAGAGATCGCGGCAATCTGCCGCAGTGAGCGTATCGACGGAATCGTTCTCGGCGAGTCGCACGACTTCAAGGGGAAACCCAACCCCATTATGCGCGAGGTCGTTCCCCTGAAGGAGGCGCTTGAGCGGGAGATTGGACTGCCCGTCACGTTTATGACGGAAGTGTTCTCTTCGCAAGAAGCGGCGCGTGTGACCGGCACCAACAAAACCAACGATGCATCGGCCGCGGCAATTGTGCTTCAAAGTTATTTGGACCGTAAGAATAAACACGTGAGCGCGGGGAGAATGATATACTCTGAAGACAGTGGCCATCCCTAGGGACTAGCCACTAGTGGCTAGCGACTAACTTCTTATGTCCACCATCGACGAATTCAAAAAAATTGAAATGAAGATCGGCACGATTCTTTCCGCCGAGTATATTCTCGGTGCCGACAAGCTTTTGAAACTCAGTGTTGATTTCGGGCTGAAAGAAAAAAAGGTCACAATAGAGGAAGGCGCGGAACAAGCGGAGGCTGGAGAAGAAAGAGGCGACGAAAGCGATGTGCGGCAGATCCTCTCTGGAATACGCGAGTATTACGCTCCGGAACAGTTGGTCGGCAAGCAATGTCCGTTCGTGACGAACCTTGAACCGCGCACGCTTCGCGGGCTCGTGAGCGAGGGCATGATTCTTGCGGTGAAGACGAAAGACGGCAGTGCGGTGCTTCTTCATCCCGATAAGAAAACCGAAGCGGGGAGTATGTTGTCGTAGTTTTGTCGCGTCAAGTACACAGAATTTAATTGAAGTGGCGCTAGTACCATCACAACTTAATATCCGCCATCCAAGGAGAGACCTTTCAAAGCCAAGGACTCACCTTGGATGCCTCGCACGATAGCGGGAATTAAGTTGGGATGGTACTAGTGACTAACAACTATGATTTATGTTTGACATCGAAAGCATCATCAAAGTTACCGGAGTGCTCGGCGTTGCCGCGATCGTTTTTGCCGAGTCTGGTCTCTTTTTTGGTTTCTTTTTGCCCGGGGACAGCTTACTTTTCAGCGCGGGATTTCTCGCGTCTCAGGGATTCATCCCGATCGTTCCACTCATCGTTTTTGCAATTATTGCGGCGATTCTCGGGGACTCTGTTGGCTATTGGTTCGGACGCAAGGTCGGCCCGCTCATATTTACAAGGCCTGATTCGCGGTGGTTCTCGCAAGATCGCTTGCGTCAGGCGCACGTTTTTTTTGAAAAGCACGGGCCGAAGAGTATTGTGCTTGCCCGCTTTATTCCTGCCGTCCGCACGTTTACCCCCATCTTGGCGGGCGTCGGGCAAATGCGGTACGGAAAATTCCTTGCCTACAATGTCGTCGGAGGGCTTTTGTGGGCGGGTCTTCTCCCCGCACTTGGGTATTTTCTTGGTGCTGCTGTGCCCGGAGCCGACCGATATATTAGCCTTATTATTATTGCTATTATCATTTTGTCCATACTCCCCATTATTGTACCAGTGGTGAGAGAGTTGCTCGCAAAGAGAAAAAATCGCGTATAATAGGGAGTGATGGCTTCAATCTTCACCACCCCAAAATTCCTTGCGATGTCGGCGGTCGGACTCGATGTGTCTGCTGGCGCGGTCCGCTTCATTGAGCTTGAACCGGGGCGCGGCGGTCTCGTGGTCTCCCGTTTTGCCGCGCACAGTTTCCCTATCGGCATTGTGTCCGGCGGGCATATTGAGGACAAAAAAAAGCTTACAGAGGCGATCTCTGGTTTGGCCAGCGAACACCGACTTTCGTATGCTAACGTTGCATTGCCGGAAGAGCAAGGGTACCTTGCGAACATGCGCATTCCGCGTGTTACGCCGAAAGAACTGCGCGGCGCCGTTGAACTGCATCTTGAGGAGCACATCCCGATCCCCGCGAATGATGCCGTTTTTGATTACGTTGTTATTGACGACCATGCGAATCGTCACAAAGATTTCGTTGATGTGGCGGTGTCGGCGTTTCCGCGCGCGGTTGTCGAGGAATATCTTGAAGTATTCCACGGGGCGGGAATTACTCCGAAGGCGTTCGAGCTTGAGTCTGGTGCGATGGCACGTGCGGTCATTCCGAAAGGCGACAAGGGAACATTTCTCGTCGCCGACATCGGAAAAATGACGACCGAGGTTTTTGTCGCGGCGAAAAGTGTCGTGCAATTTTCCGCTTCTCTTGATATCGGCGGACACTATCTCACGCAGGCGATCGAGCGGGCGATGAATATCTCCTACGAAGATGCGGAAACACTCAAGGCGAAGGACGGGTTGGTGGCGGGTGAAACAGAAACACCGGCGCGAACGGCAATGTTGCCGGTCCTGCTCGATTTGAGGACACGTCTTCTCCGCCACTATTCCTATTGGCAGACGCATCATGCGGATAAGGTGGGAGGAAATATTGAGTGCGTCTATATAACTGGCGGCGGCGCGAACCTGAAGGGCATTGAGGAGTATCTCGCTCTCGGCCTTGAGGTTAAGATTGTTCCGGCAAACCCGTGGGGGAATG
>Ga0155394_159_pt2 | contig 13433 bp, 14 predicted proteins | sample RifCSPhighO2_02_FD_106362 | JGI IMG/M metagenome (GOLD analysis project Ga0155394, IMG submission 106362) | Candidatus Lloydbacteria bacterium RIFCSPHIGHO2_02_FULL_50_13 | reverse complement strand
ATACAATGTTGGTATTACGTTCCTTGAGGAGTGTGCAGTGAATCGAATTCTTTTGCAATACATCCGTAGCACTTTTCGTCGTCTTGCGTGGCCCATGCTCCGTACGTATCTTACACTGAAGCACTGGCTACTCGAACCTTATTACGCGGGTCTTGCCGTTCAAGCGCATTACCTCTACCGCACGTCTGACCTCTTTCGTCTGCGATGGGAGGCGCTCGGCTATCAATATGCCGAGGAGAGTTTTCATAACGGAGAGATTGGCTTTCATTTCGTGCGTAAGGCGCAGAAGGAACACTGGTATATCCGCTTCAGGATCTTTCTCGATGCGACACTCGGACGACCGGCACGGCCTTATGAAATGAACGACGATGGAGGCCACCGATGATCGCGGGTACTTTGCCAATCAGACTGCCGGAGCTTTGGGCGCTCTACGCGATGGCCGTAAAAATTTCGGATAAGGCAGTACTCATGGGCATGATCGCCAAAGAGCTTATTCTTCGGCGTCCGAAAGTTGAAGAGGTCGACCGCGCTTTAGTTGAGTGTGCGGTCTATCTTGAACTCTTTGGGTCAGGAATGATCATTGTCATGTTCGCGTCCGAATACGCACGCGAGGCGTTTCGCAAACGCCTCGTTGAAGCCGGTGCTGTACCGGAAGTACGACGGTTGGCGGTGTGCATGGCGCAACCGCTCTCGCGCGCCGAGATCGTCTTCTTGGGCAATCGTTATAAAGGAGGACTTCCGCAGGTCGATATCACAAATTTTCTGAAGCATGCGGCGATGACCGAAGGAATGACACCGCTTGACCTCAAGCGCTTGCACAAGCAACTTGAGCCGGAGGCAGGTTCAAAGAGAGCTTAAGGCAATGACTCACGCTACTCGTACATCGAGTGGCGTTTTTTTGTACCCACATCAAGGACCGCAGGTTATTAAAAAACGAAATATTTTTGTACCTTGCGGGTCAGTAGTTTTGCGCGGCGAGGGTTGCAGGAGATCTTGAGCGTGCTGACACCGTGTCGTTTGAAGATGTTCTCGAGGTCAGCCATCTTTCGTGAGGCAATGTCGGGATTGTTTCTTATCCAATCAAGAAGAAGCGCATTTGTTTTTTTATCTATGCGCGCCTCGAAGATCCATGGGTCTAGGATGTTTAAGTAAGTACGTTCGTCTTGGTGTAGCGGATTTTTACCAAGAACAAACTCAAGTAGTTTCGACTTTCGCCCGTTCAAAACTTTTTTATCAAGCGGCGAGGAGTGGGTAATGACCACGCGCTGTATACGCATGCGAGTTTCCAGTTGTTCGACCCATGCCTGATCGGAGGCTGGCCGCGCGTAAGTGAACCAGTCATGGGGGATAATGGAATATACCGGAGTAGCGGTCGCAATCTGTGGTTCGAGTAAAAGGAATGCGTGCGTCCAGAAGAGGTCAAGTTCTCGGAGCGTGCGAAATTTGAAACTGATATGCTCGCCCGCCTTCAATTCCAAAAAATATGCCGCGCGTCCGGGCGTCTGGTAAATTTCTGTGATCATTCTGTACTTTTTGAATTGCGCTGTGATCCAAACAAACGACAAACTCACTATTTTGTTATGTAGCGTAATAACCTCCGCTTCCCGCAACGAACGAAGAGCCTTATAAATGCCCTGAATTGTCGCACCTGTTTTTTGTTTTATTTCCGCGATCAGGGCAGTCTTCGGACGGGGACCATGCTCCAATAGTTTTATGGTCGTTTCTTCAAGTGATGGCGCTTGCGACATATTATTAAACTTTAAGTTTAAAAAGTGTATAAATCTTAGCAATATTTTGCACTTCTGTCAACATACTGGTTCACTGACCACAGTAAGGCCCCGTTTATAAATAACCGCTATAAAGTATGAACGAGCCCTAAGATGTTTTTTGACAACGAAGGGGGTTGTAATGGAAAAAACACTGTACGCGCAGTTAAGAGAGATTTTGGAAGCGCTTCCCGAAGGCGTTGATGAGGTGGCCGTATTGAAACCTGTCCTTGAAAACGAGCGCAAGAAGAATGTGCTTCTTGACCGGATCATTAGGCAAGAAACGCTCTGCGCGAAGGAGATTGAAGGCCTCGTGCGCTGGACTCATTCGCTACAGTGGAATATCCGCGCAGAAGCATATCCGCTTGATGAGAACCTAAAGTCGCTCGTCGATACCGGTGCATGGTTTTTTGTGCCGCGCGTTAGTTCATACGAAGTGCGAGCTGAAAACACATATAAACCGTCGAGCATGGTGCGGGGACTGTTTGTTGCCACAGGACTCACCCTATTGCTCTTACCGCTCGGAATACTCTTCGGAGCGATCTTTTCCGGTCTTTTCCAGAAGTTTTTCCCGCTCTTTGTGTGGCCATTTGGATGGAAAATAACCCTGTTTGCCATCGGACTCTTGGTGGTCGGTGGCGGTTTTCTGATGAAGCGCTCGATGAGCAGGGATTGGATTGAGACAAGGATTCGACTTGCCGAAGATGCGCTGGCCCACGCCAAATGGCTCGACCAGAAAATTCAACTTGCATACGCACACAAAGGAGAACAGTCATGAAGCGGATTATATTGTTGGTTTTTCTTGCCACGCTTGCCCCCGTCTTATCGTCTTGCTCACAACAAGAAGAGCAAAAACGCTTTGGGCTTTCCATCTGCGAAAATGTTCAAGAGGGAGACATGCTTCTTGCGCATCCGGAGCATTATTATCACTCGCCGAAAGCCATTGTTGTGAAGAAGCCGACAAATTGCGCCCAAATGCTTGAAGACTTCATGGTACTGCAACATGTTTGGTCTAGAAGAATACAACCAATAGCGTATCCCGAAGAGCTCTCGACGTTTTCTGCCGGGATTGTGGAGAAATCCTCTCCTCTATATGGAGAGATACTCAAGGGGTATGACGTATGTAAAGTAGCTCAAAATCCCATCCGGCTAGTTCCGTGTGAGTTTGAGCTAATACCAACGAAAGAGTAAAGAGAAAACATGGACATCTTTGTCTATCAACCATAAGGAGGTTGCTAATGCCCCTCGACCATAATGTACAAGGACTCGTCTTCTATGTTTTGCTAGTGGTCTTCATATCCCTGACCTTATTAGCCGTTTTTTTCTTACTAGCTCGTTATGGATACAAATCAAGTGATATGGATACGAGGCCCTACTTCTACCTAATCAGATACCCGCTTATAGTGAGTCACTTTGGTAAAACAAAACCAGAGGGATTATTTTCAGCAGACATAAAAACGTTTCATCTCAAAAAGGGACATCGGGTCATCATCACCAACGAAATGAGTTATTGGGCGTCAACATCTCATGGACGTATCGTCTCCTCTGTTGGTGGCTACTTGTCAAATGGGACACCAATTCATTTTCCTGTCGACAGATATGGTTGTATAGAGCGGCTTCATCGTGTGAAAAGTACTCCTGAAGTGGTCTGGAAAAAAAGAGACGCCTTTGTTCCTCATGAAAAGAGAGTCATCGCTTCATTATTCAGTGATGCTGATGCAAAGGTGCCGATTTAAAGCAAGCACATTAAAGGATTTTCCGGCGCTGAACGACCTCAGCGCCTTTTCTTTTTGCTTGTCCCACTCTGTGCTAACAAAATTGGACCTGGCGCGCGCCGCTTGCCTGCGTGGGGTTGCTCATGATAGGCTTTGTTTCGGATGCCTTTTCTTTGATCTGGAGGATACCATGCTGTTTCGCACTCTGGTTTTTGCCGTTTTGTGCTCATTCGGTCTTCCGGTTTTTGCAAGCGATGAAGTTGACCACTCGACGCTTTCTAGAGAGGAAACGATCAGAGAATTGGCAAAAGATCTTGCGGAAGTGCAGATGACCGTAGAGGCGATGTATTTTGCGCCGCAAATTGCTGATCACGTCGTCAAACATGGTAATCAAGTGCGGTTTAATGTGGGAAACCATGATTCCGGTACCGCGTACAAAGTGAGATTTTATACGCGAACTGATATCTATGTTGTCGAAGTGTGGCAGTATGACTCTGGTGCGAAGTCGCTTCACATTAATTTCTATCGCACCAACCAGCAGTTCGGCGAGATGTCCACGTATGCCGATGCTGTCGCCGACCAGCTCATCTGGGGTACCCCGAAGATCATCTGGGAAGATCACCTCGCCGACGAGAACGCTGACGGCACACTTGAGCTTTTCCAGCAGTCTGTGAAGAAAGATGGAAACTCATTTCCCGGTTTTACCCGTGAAGAACGAGATCTCGGCGAAAAAGCCGGCGTGACACAGGAGCTTTTCTATGATGGCGAGGTGTCTGACCGTTCCATCTGGAAAGAACCGACGGAAGCCGATCGCCAAGAAATTCGCGAGATTTACGTCGGACACCTTAAAGAGATCGCCGAAAGATTCGGGATCCAGTAATCTCGCAACAATCCGCTTAAGGCGGATTTTCTTTTTTCTGAACAGGCGAGGTACAATGGCTTCGTGACAAACCTACGACAAATTTTATATGCATGGCGGGACCAAAAAGCAGCAAAGCGCGGTGTCGAACTTTTTCGCATTCTCCCAAATAATGCGCTTGATGAGATCGTGCGCTCGCTCCCGCGCACCAAGGAGGAGCTTACAGCCATAAAAGGGATCAAAGACGCAAAATATCGTGAGTTTGGGAAAACCATTTTTGCGATGGTGGATGAGCATATGAGTCATCAGTCATCAGTCACTGGTCATCAGCAGTCACAAGCCACAAGTTACAAATCGCAAAAAGATACAAGGTCGGACATTAAGAATCAATCCCCAATGTCCGACCTTGTATCTGTAGCGCCAGAAGAAACTGCTTACTCTGTTAGTACATATCTTGATATCGTGAATCGCGAACTGTATCGCCTGCACGCGCGTGTGGTGGGAGAGGTGACAAGCATCAAGTTTCAAGGAAGCGCGGTCTATGTCGGACTAAAAGATGCCGAGGACGAAAGCGCACTCTCGGTGTTTATGTGGGCGAGAGACTATACACTAGCGGGTGTTGAAATTGCAGAAGGAATGGCGGTGGCGGTGGAAGGGCGGAGCGAGGTCTACAAGCCGTCCGGGCGGCTCAATTTCCGCGCCGAGACAATTGAGCTTGTCGGCGAGGGCGCGCTCAAAAAGACGTACGATGCGCTGAAGAAAAAACTTGATGGCGAAGGGCTTTTTGCTCCGGAGAAAAAACGCCCAATGCCGGAATATCCCGAACGAATTGGGCTCATTACATCGAAGCAGGGCGCTGTGATTCACGACTTTTTGAATAATCTTGGCAAATTCGGTTTCAAGGTGCAATTCGCGGATTCTCGTGTTGAAGGTGCGGTCGCAGTCAAAGAAATCCTTGCCGCGATAAACTATTTTTCAAAACAAGAAATAGATACGCTCGTCATCATTCGCGGGGGCGGCTCACTTGAGAGTTTGCAGGCTTTCAATAACGAGCGTGTGGTGCGCGCGATTGCGGTGTTTCCCCAGCCGGTCATTTGCGCTATCGGTCACGATAAGGATGTGCCGCTCGCGCAACTTGCCGCCGACCACGCGCCATCGACACCCACCGCGACGACGACGCTTCTCAATCAATCGTGGGAAGAGGGGAGACATGCCGTGCGTTCTTTTATGAAAGATATCGTTGGTCTTTATCAGAACGAAGTGTGGCTGAAAAAGGACGAACTACGGACGCTCGATGACGGCCTCCGCAATGATTTTGCTCGCATCACGGAACTTTTCACCACGATCTTTCGGCAATTTGATACAACGCTTTTTTTGGTTCAAAAGGCACTCACGAAAGAAATTGAAACATTGCGACAAAGGTCGGCCGAACTCGTTACGGCATACGGGCAACACCTAAAAGAGGTTGCACGGGGACTTTCGGACATGTCGCGCTTGCTCCAATTTCACAACCCGCTTCGTCAGCTTCGGCTTGGCTACAGCATCCTCTCGAAAGCAGGGAAGGTGGTGCGCTCGACCAAAGACCTGCCCGTCGGTACGCATTTTGAGGCGCGGCTTTTCGATGGTACAATTGAAGCCGAATCAGTCACTGGTCATCAGTCATCAGTCGCCAGTTAACTCCAAAAATTCAATGCCAAAAAATAATATAAATCTTACCGAGACGATGAAAAAGCTGCGTGCGATTGCGGCGTGGTTTGATGGACAAGAAGAAATTGATGTGGAGAAAGGGCTGGAAAAAGTGAAAGAAGGCGCCGAGCTTATCAAAGCAAGCCGCGAGCGGCTGAAAGAGCTTGAGAACGAGTTTGAGGAGGTGAAGAAAAAACTTGGAGATAGCGAATAGCGGAGGGCATCTTTCCGAACCTCTTCCCCAAAAGTCTTATTTATTGGGAGCGCCCAGAATACCTCGTTGGCTTTGCCACGGGGATGAATGGGCGCAAGGTATGTGAGGGCGGGCGGCGGCCCGCACCTCTTCCAAAAAACTTGCCCGTGGTTCCGCCCGCCAAATACCCCGTCGGCTTGCCGCGGGGATTGGACGGGCGGACAAGTTTATTTGCGTAAGCATTTGGCGTCTTTCACAGATCAGTCCTAACCGATAGCGCAGATTCACCCATCTGTTCAGGCTGTTAATGCGCACCATGTCGGAGAAGTATCCGACAAATGCCTCTATCCGCATTGCCGTTTTCATGGAGACACCATGAAGAACCCTTCCGATATCTTACCTCGTTCGCCGCTCACGAACAAAACCTGACCCTGTCGTGACCACAAAGTCCGGAAAAAATCCAAGGTCTGGCCTTAAGGGCAACTTCGGGAAGGCCAGACCTTGGATTTTTTCCGCATCTTGTGCTTCGTACAGCCGCAGCTTGACCGCCATAGATAATTATGGAGAATAAACTTTGGAAGTGCCTACGTCTCGGGGCGTTGTGTCGGGATAAAAAGCCGGGAGTGACCCGGAATTCTTTCAGTGCGAAAGGAGATTAACAATGCGATTAGACAGATTGAAACAGCGGAAGCTTCATGAACTTAGGGAAAAGTTTTTGGGTGCGCTTAACCTTGGTGGGGGAGCCCGCGTCTCACATCGTAGTGAATATTTCAAGTTTGACGAACGAAAAGCGACTCTACTCACGGACACTCTGAGCGTCGTCACAGAGCCACTCAGTGATAATGAGCCACCTCTCGTACTCTCGGTCCTTGATAAAGTAACTATTAATCCGCTTCGTGTGACCAAATGGGGAATGTGGACCGCAAGTGCTGAGGCACAGCGAGACACAGTCTCTTTTGGTGAGAGTGCTTTTCGCGTTGTCGCCTTTGTAGAACTTTCGGGTACCGTCTTGGACAACAAAATGTGTTGCAAGGGAATTTTTTGTGTGCTCGCCGAGCTCGTGCTTGATGGATTTGATGAAGGAATGGTGAGGTACAAATCTCAAATTTGTTGTAGCGAGACGATCAACTTTCACCACGCCATGGGCAAGGTCCTGCTCTATCCGATCGAATGCCTTGTGCCAGTGCCTACAACGACAGAAGGAGTCTCATTGTGGCCACCGAAACACGTAGGCCCCGGGTCAGTGTGTTAGCGATCCATATTTTATTCAGCTCAAAACGGCCCCTTGAAGTGGCCGTTTTTTTGCACTTCGCGTTGCGCCGCGCCTAGATTTTTGGCCGTTATTTCGGCAGTTCGTCACACTGGATACTTGATATAAAGTACGATATACTATGCCAATATCAATATGCTTGATGACCTCAACAATAAACAAATGGTGCTCCTCTCCATGCTTGTGTCTTTTGTCGTTTCCATTGGGACGGGGATCATTACGGTCGCCATGCTTGAAGAAGCGCCGCAGACGGTTACGCAAACCGTTAATCGCGTTGTGGAACGCACAATCGAGCGTGTTGTGACCGGTACCTCGACGCCGCAGAAACCCGTAGTCGCTCCGGTGACCACGACCAAAGAAGTGACTATCTATGCCAAAGAAGACGATCTTGTTATTTCTGCAGTGGAAAAAAACCAGCCTCGTGTCGCGGAGATCTATTCGCTGGGAGCGGCAACGGGAACCATACCGCTTGCGTTCGGCTTTGTGGTCTCGCGCGATGGATTGGTGGTGATAGAAGCGGTAAACATCATCGTTGACGGAGTGTTTCGCGAGAAGTATGCCGTCTCGATCGGCGATAAACAGTATGTAGCCGTACCCGTAGCCCAGGAAAAAAATCCCAAGAATCCTCTTGCGTTTCTTAAACTCACGCTTCTTACGGAAGCGGAAGCGTTTGACGCCGTTTCATTTGGCAAACCGATAGATCCGAAGCTCGGACAAAGTGTCGTCATTCTCGGTGGCTTGGTCAGCGGTTCAGTCTTTAAAACGACCCTCTCCAAATTTCGCTACCTCAAAGGAGAAGGGACGACCACACCGGGCGTATTAAACGGTATTGAGACGACCCCCGAGATACCGGAGGGCGATGGCGGCGCGTTGGTTGTCAACTTTGACGGTCAAGCGGTGGGCATTGTGGTGTGGTCGAACGACTATGCGCGCTACGTTGTGTATCCCGCTTCCCGCATCCTCGAGCTCGTCGGCGCCCTTTCTTCGGGCGGTACAAAGCAAAACGCCACCGATACGAATGTAAAAACGTCCGCCAGTCGATCCTCGCCGCAAGCTGACGGTGCATTCGTGGGCGGCATCAGGGCGTTTTTTCTGGAGAGAGAGACGGCTCCGCCGTCACTAATTGTATGGCGCCATTCATCCCCGCGGCAAGCCGTCGGGGCATTCTGGCGTCCACCAGTAAAAGCGGTTGGTGCGTAGGAGAGTGAGTCTCGTGGCGGTGTTTTAACCCCCACGACAGTGTTGACAAATTTACAGCTTATTGTATCATGAACTTGTTGGTCACCTTAGGCATTGTCATAAAATAACATGGTCAGATTTGGTTTCAGATTTGCCGCAGATTCAGCTTTTCCGATTGAGCGGAAGCTTTGGCGTACTTCTAAGTACGGCGAAGATTCCGAGATTGAGGAAAAGTTGAAGATGGGGTAAATATGGAAGCGAGATGACCATGTTATTTTATGACAATGCCTTAGGGAAAATCCAAGGGTATCCATTAAATAGTTATGCCGCCATTTGGAAATTTTACAACCAAAGCACGCGATGCCATTAGGCGGGCCCACGAGCTCGCTATTGAGCGCGGGCAGACGCATGTCACGCCGATGCATCTTCTGGCGGGACTTGTGCTTCAGGAAGAGAGCATGGTGCTTTCCATTCTCGAAAAACTCGACATTGATCCGGTCCTCCTCACCGAATCAATCATTGAATCCATTGACGAAGGCGTCATGGGCGGGAACACGGTGACTGCTTCTTCCTATCAGCTGTATCTTACTCCCGAGCTCGCGCAGTCGCTCGAAGTTTCCCAGCAGGTTGCCAAAGATCTCAATGACCAATTTATTTCCACCGAGCATCTTTTCCTCGCGCTCCTCAATGTCCCCTCCGCAGCGCGTGAGTTACTGACACGCTTTCGCATCGACCGCGACGGCGTACTGCGTGTCCTCCAAGAACTGCGCGAAGGCGGCGTGTCGGCAGAATCCGATTCGTCGAAAAAAATGCGCGCAATCGGCAAGTATACCCGCTCGCTCACCAAGCTTGCTCGCGAGGACAAACTCGATCCGGTCATCGGCCGCGACGAGGAGATTGGCCGCATCGTTCAGATTCTCTCTCGCCGCACAAAGAATAATCCGATCCTGATCGGCGAAGCGGGAACGGGGAAGACGGCAGTCGTCGAAGGACTTGCCCAACGCATTGCGAAGGGCGACGTGCCGGAATTCTTGCGCGATAAAGACCTTGTGTCGCTCGACCTCGGCCTTCTCATCGCCGGAACGAAATACCGCGGCGAATTCGAGGAGCGCTTAAAGTCCATTATGAGAGAGATCGAGCGCGCGGAAGGTAAGATCATCCTTTTTATTGACGAGATCCACACGATCGTCGGTGCGGGCGCGGCCGAGGGTGCGATGGACGCGTCGAATATGCTGAAGCCCGCCCTAGCGCGTGGAGAATTGCGCGCTATCGGTGCGACGACAATCAAGGAATACCAAAAATATATTGAGAAAGACCCGGCGCTTACGCGACGCTTTCAGCCCGTGTACATCAACGAGCCGTCCACCGAAGATGCAGTGGCTATTTTGCGCGGTCTCAAAGAGAAATACGAGATCTATCACGGCGTCAAGATCACCGACGACGCTATTTTGGCGGCAGTGAATCTTTCTTCGCGCTACATTAGTGACAGGTTCTTACCTGACAAGGCGGTTGATCTTATCGACGAAGCGGCGTCGGCTTTGCGCATTGAGCTTGAGAATAAGCCGCCGCTTCTTGAGCAAACACACCGAAAGATCATGCGTCTTGAGATAGAAAAAGAGGCGCTGAAGCAAGAAAGCGAAGGCCCCGCGGGCAAAAAAGCAAAAGAGCGGACTAAAGTAATCGAGAAAGAGATCGCCGATCTCAAAGAAGAGACGCGTGAGTTCGAGCTCAAGTGGAAGAATGAAAAGGAATTCGTTTTGGCGCTCCGCGATATTAAAAAGGAACTGGAAACATTGCGCATTGAGGCCGAGAATGCCGAATTGCGCTCTGACCTCGCGAAGGCGGCGGAGATCCGCTACGGGAAGATTCCCGCGCTTGAGAAATCGCTTATGGAGAAGACCACCAAACTGAAGAAACTCCAAAGCGCGCGACGTATTCTCCACGAAGAGGTCGCGGAGCAGGACATCGCCAAAGTCGTCGCCAAATGGACGGGTATTCCGCTCTCGCGCATGCTTGAAGAAGAGGCCTCGAAGCTCGGACGCATTGAAGAAGAACTGAAGAAGCGCGTGGTCGGCCAGGACGCGGCCATTCAGAAGGTGGCAGATGCCATCAAACGCTCGCGCGTGGGTATTGCCGACCCGGGACGCCCGATCGGTTCGTTCATTTTCTTGGGGCCCACTGGCGTGGGGAAGACCGAGCTCACCAAAGCGCTCGCAAACTTTCTTTTTGACGACGATAAAGCGCTCGTGCGTGTGGACATGAGTGAATACATGGAGAAATTTGCTGTTTCGAAACTGATCGGCTCACCACCGGGATATGTGGGTTATGACGAGGGCGGCGGGCTTACTGAAATGGTCCGCCATCGCCCATACGCAGTCATTCTCTTTGACGAGATCGAGAAGGCGCATCCGGAAGTCTTCAACATTCTTCTCCAGGTGCTCGATGACGGACGGCTCACGGACTCGAAGGGCCGCGTGGTCAATTTCAAGAACACAGTGATTGTGATGACCTCGAACATTGGAAGCGAATTCATAGACAAGATGCAAACTATCGGCTTCGGTTCGGGTTCCGACGGCGACATTTATAACAATGCCAAAGACAAAATCATGGAACGGCTGAAAGATTATTTCCGTCCGGAATTCTTGAACCGCCTCGACGACATCATCATGTTCGATATTCTTCCGCCGGAGGCATTGAAGGGTATCGTCACGATCCAAATCGAGCGTCTGCGTGAGCGATTGACGCAAAAGGACATCAAACTGTCCATTTCGAACGACGCGCTCGATTATCTCGCGAAAAAGGGCTACAACCCGCAGTATGGTGCCCGCCCCTTACGCAGATTGATTCAAGAAAAAATATTGACTCCGGTCGCGACGAGCATCATCAAAGAACGCATGATGGCAGGCGGCGTGGTCACCGTCGGCATGAAGGGGGAGGAGATAGACATCAAAGTGGAAAAAAGGAGAGTCGCCATCCGCTCTCGTGTGAAGACGAGAGGAAAAATGGGTGTCGCAACTACCTAGGAGAGTCCTCTGTACTTATAGAAAAGAAAAGTGCCGCACATCTGTGCGGCACTTGCATCTATGGCGCGCTTCGGGCGAGCACTTTTTCAACAAAACTTTTGATCGCCCTTGCGGGGATGATGCTCCCGTGGCACTCGTTGGCACCGGAGAGAATTCCAGCCACCGTGTCACGATGAAGTATCGGCGATCCGCTCATGCCTCCTTGGAGATGAAAATTATCTCCATCGCAATTGATCCAAACGACACTGAATTCGTCGTTCAAAAGGCGTTGTTTCGCCGTTGGAATGACGATGTCGTGACGATGCGCAAATCGTATCAACTGCCGCTCGATTGGCACATCTATTCGCATAAAGAACCCCTTGCTTCCCCATGCCGCACGTTCTTTTTCGACGACGCCGAAAACCGCATAGGGCGCAAACTCGCCGCGCCTCGAACCGGTCGGCAGATAGCCAGCCAACGCTATGGCATTGCCGAGGATGCTTTTTCCGTCCGCGAGCGGCGCATGGTCGGGGAGCGCGCCACGCGGCCCATCATAGATGCGCAAAAGCGAAAGATCATGCACATGATCAATCCACTCCTCGCGTGTTTCGGCGAGGAACGAATATCCGGCAATCGCCACCTCGAATAGTCTGGCATCTTCGGTGATGTGCGCATTCGCAAGTAAAAGACCTTGCCTGCTCTCTAGCAAGACTGCATTCGCCATTCCGCCTCTGCCGGAATGGTATGTGATACGCACACGAGCGACGTACGGGGGAGGGGCCACTGGTGGATGTTCTTTGTCGGCGGCAAGAATGGCGTTGTGCGCCTCGGCACGCACTTTTAAAAGGTGGTTTACGGCGCTATCGGTCGCAAAAAAGACCACGAGGAAAAATGCTATCAGTAAGAGAACGGACGATTTCCGCATACGCATCGTTTGCTCCTTCGATGATCAGAAGAAATTTTGATGTACCGCGCTTTGTTTAGAATACCATGGTTCTATACAAATGGCAAATGCATTGACTGGGATAGTTTTTACTTTCTAATTCGCGCGAATTAGAAAATAGTTTATGGATGCATCGGGTGTTGCTTCCATGACGCCTACCCCCCCACGGCCATTCCGCTTCTTTGATTTTTTGTAAATTGTGCGTTATAGTGTCGAAACAAAATGCGTAGGTGGCGGAGTGGTCTATCGCAATGGACTGTAAATCCATCGTCCTAACGGGCATCGCAGGTTCGAATCCTGCCCTACGCACAAAATTTCTGGTGCAGTATTCTTGAATTAGTCCGAACGCATTTCGCCGCCTGCGGCGGCGAGGAAATCCCCCCGCGAAAATTCGGAAAGGCGGCGGCTCGTACTGAGCGGAGTTGAAGTGAGCCGCACCGCTGAAAACCGCAAAAGAGCCCGGAGAAAAACATCGGCTCGAACCATATTTTAATTTTGGGGGAAGAAAATTTTTTAATCCAATACTGAAACCTAGAAAAAGCCCTAAAATATGACTTTTTCTATTAAGCTTGACTTTCAAGTCCATATATGCTATACTAGCAAAGTTATCGGAATCGCAAGAAACTGATAATCTCTGCGGTAATAGCACCGTAGAAAACACAGTACCTTAAGGAGAAAAGTCATGGATCTCACAATGCTTGGTGCAGGTTTCATAGTCGGACACTTGATCGCGCGTGGCTTCCGGAAGGAAGACCGCTACAAGGTGCCTGACATCATCATGGTGTGCATCGGCCTGTTCCTGGTCATCGGAAGCAGGTAC
>Ga0155394_170_pt1 | contig 13596 bp, 9 predicted proteins | sample RifCSPhighO2_02_FD_106362 | JGI IMG/M metagenome (GOLD analysis project Ga0155394, IMG submission 106362) | Candidatus Lloydbacteria bacterium RIFCSPHIGHO2_02_FULL_50_13 | reverse complement strand
CTGGGGGGAATTATGGGATTTCACGACGAAAACAAAAGCGGATTTTGCCCTGCGGAGCGCGGGCGTTAGCCCGCGCGGAGCAGTCATTTCCGACAAAGTTAGTTTTGGTGCCGAAGGGGAGACTCGAACTCCCATGAGGTTACCCTCACTGCGCCCTGAACGCAGCGCGTCTACCAATTTCGCCACTTCGGCAAACTTTTGATTTTTTGTTTTCTATATCGAACTAGAGCTGTGCATAACCTTGTGGATAAAGGCAGGAAAGGATTGTTTCTGTGGGGAATGTAATAACGCTAGAATAACGCTAGAAACTTACCGTTGTCAGCCTAGCAAAGCCAACAGAAATTATCCACCGGCAAATTTTGCTCATTATGAAACATCAGTACTCAGTGTGTCAATTAAATACAACCAACAATCGATTTGACAGAGCGTCAATATTTACGATGTTGACCCCAATGCTAGGGTGAGAAATAGATAGTGTATCGGTCTCGCCTTGAGAAGTTCTGCAATCAGCAGAGATTCTTAGGTTTGGGCGGATATGCGCGATGAGTACGTTGACATTTGGTACCAATTCGCGTGAACAAGAACAACTTGTGGCCACAAGTCTTGAGAGCGCGGACAACAAAGAGGAGAAAGTCATGACTGAGAAAAAAGGTGATCGTGGTGGCACGTCGATTATGAGTCTTTTTGACACGTACAAGAAAACGTACGGTGAACGGCATAACGACAAGCCGATGACGCTTGCCGAATACCTCGAAGAAGCGCGTGCCAACGACAAGATGTATCAGTCGCCACACGGTGCGATGGTTGAGGCGTTTGGGGAACCGCGCCTTCTGGAAACGCGCAAAGATGAGCGCCTCGGGCGAATCTACGAAAACCGCGTGATCCAGGTGTTCGACACGTTCGAGGGAAAATTCTTCGGCATGTACGACGTGATCGCGCAGCTCTACTCATTCTTTGTTCGTGCGGAGCAAGGGCTCGATGAGCGCCACAAGATCCCATATCTTCTTGGCCCGGTGGGTGGCGGCAAGTCGTCTCTCGCCGAGCACTTGAAAATGCTGATGGAGCATATCCCGTTCTACGCACTGGCGCGTAGACTGGAAAACGGACCGTATCGTGGAGGGTTTGAACTCTCACCGGTCTTCGAGTCGCCGCTCGGGCTTTTTTCGGAACAGGACCAACGCGTGTTGATCTCCGAACAGCTGGGCGTGCATGATCGTTTCATTCCGCGCTTGATGTCGCCGTGGGCGGTCAAACGTCTACAGCGAGAATTTAACGGCGACGCTTCGCAGTTTTACGTGGTAAAACTGTACCCATCGATCCTCGATCAGCAAGGTATCGCAGTTGCGACACCCGGCGACGAGTCGAATCAGGACATTTCGACCTTGGTCGGAAAGACCGATATCAGAAAGGTGGGAGAATTCTCTCAGAACGACTCCGACTGCTACATGTATTCCGGTGCACTCTGCCGCGGCGCGCGTTTCGTCGAGTTCGTTGAAATGTTCAAGGCGCCGATTAAGACGCTGAACCCGCTTCTGCCCGCGCTGACGGAAAACTTCTTTTCTTCGACGGAGGGCTTCACGATCCCGTTCAACGGCATTGTGATGGCGCACTCCAACGAAGCGGAATGGGAAACATTCCGTATGCAGAAAAAGAACGAAGCCTTTGTGAGCCGCACGAGCTTGATAAAGGTTCCGTACAACACCGCAGTGTCGGATGAGATCCGCATCTTCGAGAAGCTCATCAACGGAAGCGCGCTTGCTGGCAAACCGATTGCACCGGGAACGCTGAAGGCCCTCGCGACCTTCACGACGCTCACGCATTTGGTGGATTACGAGAACATTTACACCAAGTTGCGCGTGTACGACGGCCAGAATCTGAAGGGCGTCGACACCAAGGCAAAGTCGATTCACGAATATCGTGATGCGGCTGGCGTCAACGAAGGGATGAGCGGGTTTGACATGCGCCTCGCATTCGAGGTCTTGGCAAAAACGTATAACCACAACCCCGAAGAAGTTGCCGCGAATCCTGTCGATCTCCTGTATGTCCTCGAGAACGAGATCAGACAGCAGGAATTCGGCGATAAAGAAAAGCAGTACATTGGAACGTTCCTGAAAGAGATTGTTGTGAGTAAGATCGTCAACAAAGAGATCAGTGAAGCAATTCAGGACGCGTATTTCGAGTCAGCCGATCCGTTCGGACAAGAAATGCTCGATCGTTACTTTGTCTGGGCCGAACATTGGCTTGACGAGGTCGAGTTTGTGGACCAGAACACCCACACGACGCTCAATCGGGAGATGCTGAATCAGGAACTCGAGAAGATCGAGAAGCCCGCAGGCATCGGCAATCCGAAAGACTTCCGTGATGAGTTCGTCCGCTACGTGCTCAAGTATCGCGCCAATAACGCGGGCAAGAATCCTCCGTGGAAGAGCTATGAGAAGATCAGGAACGTGATCAAGAAGAACCTTTTCGCGAAGGTCGATGACCTCCTGCCAATCATTTCTTTCTCGAAGAAAGAGGACAGCGGTTTGCAGAAGAAGCATGACGAGTTTGTATCACGGATGGTCGCACGCGGCTACACCGCGCAGCAGGTTCGCCTGCTTGTTGACTGGCACATTCGGTCCAAAAAGTCGTCATAAACGACCATTGGACAAGCGGGCGGGCGAACTCGGGATTCTCCCAGTCCCCGCCCTTTTTCTTTTCTTTTTGAGGAGAGTTTCGTGAGCAAAAACTACGGCATTATCGATCAGCGGACGAACCCAAAAGGAAAGAGTCTGCCGAATCGTCAACGTTTTGTGAAGCGTGAAAAAGAGGCGATCAAAGAAGCGGTCGCCGAAAGGATTAGGAACGGCAGGATTGAAGATCTCGCGGGCGATAGCGGTCAACGTGTGAAGTTGAGATCGAAGCGCGCCGACGAACCCACATTTCATCATGGTCCGGGCGGAGTTACCGAGCGGGTCTATCCCGGGAACAAACAGTTCCAAAAGGGTGACCGAATCCCACGTCCTCAAGGTGGAAGTGGCGGGGGCAAAGAAGGCTCTCCCGACGGTGAAGGTGAAGATGATTTCTACTTCGAGCTCTCCTTTGACGAGTGGCGCGATGCCCTCTTTGACGGAATGGAGATCCCGAATCAGATCAAAAGGGCACTGACTGGTGAAGATGAGTTCGAGTGGCGTCGTTCGGGGCTCAAGAGCGATGGTGCTCCGAACCAAATGGACATCCAACGCACGACACAACGCGCGCTGGCGCGCCGTCACGCATTCCGCATTCCGCTATTGCGTCGCAAAGTTGAGCTAGAGAAAGAGCTTAAAGAACTCAGAAATACCGTTGCGAACGCGGGCGGAAAAGACGTGAGTCGCGAAGAAGCCAGGATCACCGAGGTGCTCGACGAACTCGTGATCGTGGAGCGGAAACTGAAGAGTGTGCCTTTCTTGGACACGTTCGATCTGAAATTCCGCCGCCATGAACTTTTTCCGATTCCGGTGACGAAGGCGGTCATGTTTGCCATGCTCGATGTCTCAGGATCGATGGGTGAATGGGAAAAGGAAATGTCGAAGCGATTCTTCATCCTGCTCTACATTTTTCTGACTCGGATCTACGAACGAGTGGAAATTGTCTGGCTCCGTCACACCTCTGAGGCCAAGGAAGTCACTCAAGAAGAATTCTTCACCTCACGCGAGAGCGGCGGTACGGTGGTTTCCAGCGCGTTGGAGCTCATGAAGACGATCGTCGAAACGCGTTACCGCGTTGAAGAGTGGAACATCTACGGATGCCACGCTTCCGACGGAGACAACTTTCGTTACGACAACGAGAAAGTGTTGAGTCTGATGGAGGACTTCGTTCTCCCCGTTTCGCAGTACTATGCGTATATCGAAGTACGCAAACCGTACATGGGAGACGGTGAACTCTGGCCAGTCTACGAGCAACTCTTGGAGGGGCACGAGAACTTGGCCATCAACCACATCCGCGACAAAGACGATATCTACCCGGTCTTTCGCAAGCTCTTTGAAAAGAAGGAGACAAAACATGCCTAATACGATTGCCAAAGCGGCGCCGATCTTTACGGAAGCTGAATGGACTCCGGAGCTCCTTGAGACGGTCACGGAAGAGATAAAAAAGATCGCCGAGGAAGAGTTGGAGCTTTCCTACTATCCGATTCAGATCCGCGTCATTACGTCCGAGCAGATGCTCGACGCATATGCATCGGCCGGTATGCCGGTCGGATACGCGCACTGGTCATTCGGGAAACACTTCTTGATGAACGAGCGCGCGTATCGGTCGGGACAGATGGGTCTCGCGTATGAGATCGTCATCAACACCGATCCGTGTCTCGTATTTTGCATGGAAGACAATACGATGACGATGCAAGCACTCGTCATCGCGCACGCAGGATTCGGGCACAACGCATTCTTCAAGAACAACTACCTGTTTCAGCGGTGGACAAACCCCGACGGTATTGTCGATTATCTCCTGTTTGCCAAAGATTTCATTCAGGAGTGCGAAGACAAATACGGGATCGATGAGGTCTCGAGTACTCTCGACGCGTGTCACGCATTGCAGCATTATGGCGTCGATCGTTACAAAAGGCCCGTAAAACTTTCTTTCGAGCAAGAAAAGGCGCGGATGGAAGAGCGGGTCGAGATGACGCATAAAAACCTGAATGTCATCTGGCGCACATTACCAGAACCGGCAGATGGAGAAGTCAAAAAAGAAGACGCCGAACGTTTTCCAAAGGACCCGGAAGAGAACTTTCTGTATTTCGTTGAGAAGAATGCTCCACACCTGCCGAGTTGGAAGCGAGAGATCATTCGCATCGTGCGAAAGATCGCGCAGTATTTCTACCCGCAGATCCAAACAAAGGTCATGAACGAAGGGTTTGCGTGTTTTACACACTACTACGTCATGACTCGTCTGCACGAGAAGGGTCTCATCACGGAAGGTGCGTATCAGGAGTTCCTGCATTCGCACACGAACGTGGTGGCCCAGCCGGATTTCGACAGCCCATACTTTCGGGGGATCAATCCGTACGCGCTCGGCTTCAACATGTTCATGGACATCAAGCGTATCTGTGAGCATCCGACCGACGAGGACCGCGCGTGGTTCCCTGACATAGCGGGTAAGCCGTGGCTCCCCGTGGTCAAGTACGCGATGGAGAACTTCAAGGACGAGAGTTTCATTCTGCAATATCTTTCGCCGAAACTGATCCGCAAGTTTGGACTTTTCGCGATACGCGATGACGACCAAGAAGAGGAACTCGTGGTAACGGCCATTCACGACGGCGACGGCTATCAACGCGTGCGCGAAGCACTTGCGGGACAGCATGATCTCGGAGTGAACGCGCCGAACATCCAGGTGGTAAAGGTTGATGTGCGGGGCACGCGTGAGTGTAAACTCGTGCATCACGCCATTGACCGGCGCCCACTGGATGAGAAGGAGACCGGAGACACCCTCCTGTACTTCTATCAGCTCTGGGAATATCCCGTGTCACTGTACTCGGTGGCTCAAAACGGAGCTGATATCGAGCACTGGGTGTGTGATGACGGCAAAGAGGTCAAGCACCATAAAAATACCGACCTCGACTTCAGCATGGATTAGAAAAAAAGTTTGCGTCCGCTTTCAGGCGGGCGCTTTTTTATACAAGAAAAATCCGCCCCCGAGAGGACGGTTTAGTGACGATGCTCGTGATCGTGCGCATGGCGGTCGTTTTCGTCGCCATCCTCTTTCCAGCGTTTCCACGCGAGGTAGGGGAGAACGAAGAGTCCGACAACGATGGCGATTAGGCGATCAACGAGCGGTGCGCCCGAGAGGTAGGCAACGAGAACGGCGAGCGAAAGGATCATATCCCAAAACACGTGGTCGAGGTTGTTGTGATCCAGTGCATCGCGGTCTTCATGTGCTACGGTGTCGAGGATTTGATGCATGCGCCAATTTCCTGCCGCACCGAGTCCTGCTGCAAAGAGAAGCGGCCACGATTGTATCGCCCCGTCCACCCCATCGGTGATGTCATAGAGCGCCTCACCGGCGACAAAGAGTCCGCCCAAAGCGAGCGACCAAACGCCGACCAAGAGCCACCGCTTACGCCACTTGAGGAAGACCGTTTCGCTTGGCCACGATCGTCCGAGAATGTATGCCGTGCCGAAGATCGTCAGCGCATCGTTCCCGCTATGCATGGTGTCGGCGCCGAGTGTCCGACTTGCCACAACAAAAAACAAAATGAAGAGCTGTATAAAAGTGAGGAGAAGGCCTATGCGGAGGGCCTTCCCATACGCGGCCGCTTTGGCCGTGGAAGCGCTCCACATGGCGAACTCCTACGAGTATTGTCTAAACTAAGACTACCACAAAATGAGTTTTTCGTCAAAAACTCCAAGTCGGAGCAAAATACAAGGTCGAACCTTTTGTGGTGTCCGAGGTGGAACCTTGAGGAAACAGTTCTTTAAGGTTCCACCTCGGACTCAAATCCAATGTTTGACCTTGTATTTTGCATTGTATACTGTGCACATGCTCTTCACCGGAAAAGGGGATGATGGGACGACCAAGACTTTTGGTTGCGACCAAAGAATTTCAAAAAGCTCTGCGATTGCGGAAGCACTCGGTTCTGTGGACGAGATCAATTCGTTGCTGGGGGTGGTCAAGATGGAAGACGGAGAGACAAAGGCTATCGCAGGGCTCGATTACCGTACTCTTCTCTCCGATGTACAGCAGGATCTTTTTATCGTGCAGGCTGAACTCGCGGGAGCGGAGAAAAAAATGGATAACGTACGGGTGGAAAAATTAAGCGGATGGGTGAATGCAATAGAAAAAGAATTGCCCGCAGTCACATCCTTTTTTGTCTCCGGCGGTACTGAGCTAGGCGCACTCTGCGATTTTGCGCGCACGACCGCACGTCGGGCAGAGCGTCGCGTGGTGGAAGCCCTCCGGAATGATCGAGGTGACTCATTGGCCTTGCAAGGTGTCTCCTCGGTCATTCCGGCGAAAGGTCTCTCTTCGAACAACGCAGAGAATTCGAGCAACAGAGATAACCACCAACACCTCCTCGCATACATGAACCGTCTCTCGTCTCTTTTGTATGCCCTCGCACGCCTAGCGAATCACCGCGCAGGAGTTCTCGAAGAAAAACCACACTATTAAAATTCATGCACTTGAGGTTGTGTCAAGAATCTGTATACTTGGCCGTATCAGTGTTTTTCTAGCGACTGGTGACTAGTGGCTAGCGACTGACTGACATGGTGCCTATGGTGTAGTGGTAGCACAGAAGCTTGTGGAGCTTTTAGTTCCGGTTCGATCCCGGATAGGCACCCTAATCAGACTTACGTATCAAGACTATAGTTTCTGCTTGAAAACTTTTCCAAAAGATTTTTTCGCCGCATTTGGTAATATGCCAGACCCTTTTCTTCTGGTATGTTCGACAACGCTTCATCAAGCACAGAGACCAGTCGTTTTTTTTCTTGCCCTAAGTTTATCCCGACATTCATTTCTGCTACGATAAGATTATCACCTATTTCAAGTAGATCCCTCACCAGGTTATTGATGTCCGTACATCGTCGCCCATCGGAGTCTACCAAGTAAATCTGCGTAGTGGCCTTGCTGTCGACGGTAAGTTTTCCAAAAACATACTGGTCATTTCTGCTCACGTCGTCGAGGAACTCTTCCCCAGTGCGTAGTTTATGGGTGAAGTAGTCAAGGAGGGAATCGTAGTGAGCGGGAAGGATGTCTCGGAGTATTTTTTCATCTTTTTTCTGCAATCGTAACTCCAGCAAGTCTTTTAGTTGTGTTCCGTGAACGTGGTGTGTTGCGACATACACAACCGCTTCTCCCGACTTTGATTTTCCAATTACGATTTCGGATGGCGTAACGACACCAAAACCGCGCAGTTCCTCGAAACGCCGTTTCAGGTGGCGTGCCTGTTCCTCTATGGTTTCTGTGTTCCCTTGCCGTTGCCATGTTTCACGAATGACATAATCTGTATTGCCACCCGCTTGCTGTAGTTTGGTATTCTCTCCAATTTTTTGCATGTCTTCATGCGGTGAGAGCCCACCCTTAAAGGGAACTTGGTCATCCCTGTTTTTTGGCTCCGACGAGGGTGTCGATGCTTCTGGAGTCGCAGATTCCATCTTTAGGGTCATGCTGTGAATATAGCATTGGGAACGAAAAGCCACCAGATTTATTTGATTATTTTGATTAGCGTCTTGACCATTAAATCTTCGGATAACTGCCAAAGATTATCTCAGCAAACAGTTCGGCTAACTCACCACAAGGAGGGCTCGAAGTCTGTCCATCACGGCACCCAGTATCGGACTTGAGGCGTACATTTCTGCATATTGCGACTTAGTGGCCGTTCACAAATAACTTGCACGGTATTTGTGCTTACGGTCCCTTGTGCCACGGCCATATTTTGTAGAACTTATTTATGGACAGGGCATTAGTAAAGCCACGCTTCACAGGTTTGAACGCCTTCCATCAATAATTTCCAAAACAAACTCCCAACAAAGGTGTTTTTGGGGTGCCGACATAGAGACGATCATGGAACTGTTCGAAAAAGTCGAAAATCAAATTGCATATCCACACGAAAAATCAGATGACAGATGCGCAGAACCAGAGAATGTCCACTCAGGATTGGAGGCGTGGCCGGGTGCATTGCTCATGAAAAAAACATGAAGAAAACGAGCAATCTCAACATTAATAGCGATGGTTGACATTCTCTCAAACTAGGAGGAACCTAAGGGCAGAGCGTAGCACATTGAGAATTTCCAATATCAGGAGGAACGACATGATACGAATTCGATTGAATGGCCGTGGCGGCCAGGGCGGGAAAACAATGGCTGAACTCATGGCGACGATGTACTTCGGCGGCGGAAACGAAGCCGGGAAATACCGCTATGTCAGTTCCGCGCCGACCTTCGGGCCGGAGCGCAGGGGTTCGCCGGTGGATGCATTTATCCGCTTGAGCCAAGAACCCATCAGGGAACTCGGCCCCTTTGCGAATCCCGACATGGTGATCGTTTTGGATGAGAGCCTCACAAGGGTGACCGATGTCACCGCAGGACTTAATGAGGGAGGGTTGCTACTCATCAACTCGTCGCAATCTCCGGAAGCTTTTGCCGACTACGCAAAACGGTTTCGTGTCGCCACAATCGACGCGGACGCCATCGCGATTTCGCATGAGCTCGGGACGAGTGCGACGCCCATCGTCAATACGACACTGTTGGGCGCTTTTGTGCGCGTCTCCGGTCTCGGGGTCACGCTCGACGCGCTTTTGGGCTTCATTGATACGGAAATCACCAAGAAAATCGACGAGAATAAAAAAGCCGCGCATGAGGCCTTTCATGCGGTTGTGGTGCGCAAGGAGGAATGAGCATGGACAAGAAAAATGCGGCAACATTCGTCTCGCTGTCGGATACAAACGTGTCGCCGTTTCGGACGGGGTTGTGGAGAAAGAGCACGCCCATCTTTGAAAACCGCATCGCTCCTTGCACCGACCTGTGTCCATGCGGAGAAAATATTCCGGCATGGATGCATCTTTTGAGCGAGGGGATGATCGAAGACGCGTGGCGCGAGTGTACCAAAGAAAATCCGTTTCCGCTTATTTGCGGGCGGGTATGCTACCGCTTTTGTGAAGCGAAATGCAATCGCGAGGGTATTGACGACAAGTTGTCGATCAACGCCGCCGAGCGTTTTCTCGGCGAATGGGCCGTGACACACGGTCTTCGTCCAGTGTTTCCCGCTAACGGTAAAGGAAGCGGACTTTCGGTCGCGATCGTGGGCGGCGGACCGGCCGGACTATCGGCGGCATATCGCCTGCGGCGCGAAGGAGCTTCGGTCACCATTTACGACGAGCGCGAACATCTCGGGGGAATGCTCCGGTACGGAATACCCGAATACCGGCTTCCCAAAGTGCTTTTGGAGCGGGAACTTGATGCCATGATCGGCGGAATTGGAATCGAGACGCGTTTGGGTGCTTCAGTTTCTGTGGATGTCTTAAAAGAGATCGTTGCAAGCAATGACTACGTACTTTTTGCTCATGGCGCGCATCGTTCGCGCTCGATGGTTGATAAGAACGGCAAGGCACTTCCATTTATAGACGGGCTCGTCTTCCTTGCGCACGCGGCCGCAAAATGGATCAAACGGTTCACCGAGAGCGTGCGCCATGTGAGCGTGATCGGCGGCGGGAATACTGCTATCGATGTCGCGCGAACGGCGCTTCGACTCGGCGCAAAGCAGGTAACGGTCATTTACCGCAGGCGTGAAGAAGATATGCCGGCGCATCGTGATGAAATTGCCGAGGCAAGGAAGGAGGGCGTGGATTTTCTCTTCCTTGCGCTTCCGACGGAAGTGAACCGCGATGACGGGGGAGCAGTGATACTCACCTGTGTTCCGGTCGAGCTTCGTGCGCAAGCGGAGGAAAGAAAAGTTCTTCCCGTGCCCAGGACAGATTTGCCGTTCTTTTTCGCGACGGATCTTGCGATCAGCGCAATCGGCGAAGAGACGGACTGGGGATTTCTCGGTGACGGCCGACACGGCTTCACCGATGAATCAGATGTCGAGGACGGCAGGTTTCTTGCTACGGGTGATGCGCTCACGGGGCCGAGGTCGGTCTCTGAAGCGATCGCTTCGGGCAAAAAAGCGGCTGATGCGATCCTTGCACGCTATACGAAACAGACGGAAGGCGTGAAGGATTGCGAGAGAGTCAGGCGCGATGAGATCAAGTTCTGGTATCTCAACCCCGTACGCAAAGATCCGCGGATCGCGAACGGAAAGACGCTCACGAGAGAGGAGTTCTTCGCTTTCGGTGAGACGACCGTGACGATCTCTAAGGAGGATGCGATTGCGGAGGCTGCGCGTTGCATCAACTGCGGCACCTGCATCTCCTGCGACCGCTGTTTGGTGTTCTGTCCCGACTACGCGATACTTCGGAATGATGACGGGTCTTACGACATCAATCTTGACATGTGTAAGGGGTGCGGATTGTGCGCTGATGTGTGTGAACGCGGCGCGATCCGTTTTGAAAAGGAGAAACGCAATGACAACGTATAAGGTGTTGACCGGAAGTGAAGCGGCGGCCCTTGCGGCGAAGCAGGGCATGCCTGAGGTCATCTCCGCGTATCCGATCACGCCGCAAACGGGCATTATCGAAAAGCTCTCCGAATATATCGCCAAGGGCGAGCTTGCGGGTTGTGAGTTCGTGACTGTGGAGTCCGAGCATTCGGCGCTCGCGCTACTCAATGGCGCGTCGCAAGCCGGAGCCCGCGTCTTCACCGCGACATCGTCGCACGGCTTGCTCTATATGCACGAGGTCATCCATTGGGTCGCTGGAGCGCGGCTCCCCATCCTCATGGTGAACGTGAACCGCGCGATCGGTTCGCCGTGGAACATTGCGTGCGATCGGACCGACTCGCTCTCGCAGAGAGATACGGGCTGGCTACAGTTCTATGCTTCGAGCAATCAGGAGGTTTACGACATGGTGCTCATGGGGTACCGCATTGCGGAGGAGCTCTGTCTTCCGGTCATGGTGAATTTCGACGGCTTTCTCTTGAGTCATACGAAGGAGCCGGTTGCGGTTCTCGATGATGCATTGGCCTACGGCTTCGCGCCGAAAGAGCGCATACCCCACGCGCTTGATCAGGATGATCCGTGTTCGGTCGGCGCGTCCGGTACGACGGAGTACTATTGGCGCTTGAAGCGCGCGATGGCCGACGATCAGCGTCGGGCAGGCGAGGTCATCACGAAAACGATGGAGGCTTTCACGGAAGTTTCTGGCCGGATACACAAATCCGTCGAAAGCTACCGCATGGAAGATGCCGAGATCGCCATGGTTGCGATGGGAAGCACATGGAGAACTGCCGAAGAAGCGGTCGACAGGATGCGTGCGGAAGGTGTCAAGGCGGGAGCAGTGAAGCTTTGTCAATTTCGCCCGTTTCCGAGGGAGGCATTCGGTGAAGCGCTCCTGTCCGTCAAAAAGATCATCGCGCTTGATGTCAATCAGTACGCGATCATTCTTGACGAGACAAAGAGCGCATTATACGGACGCACCACGCCTGTCTACGGATATACGGTCGGCGTGGGCGGAGTTCCCGTCACAGCAAACGTACTTACCGATATTTTTAAGGAGATCGGATGGAAGACAGAGCCGTCGGAGGCTTCGCAGTGGCGGGGAGTATCTGATCCGCCGCCTCGTGTAATACCCGTCACGCAGAGAGCATCCGCGGGGAGGAGTTCGTCAAAGTTCCTCACCTCGGGCCATCGGGCGTGCGCAGGATGTACGGCGGCCCTCATCATGCGGCATATACTCGATGCAATAGGTGCGAGCGCGCAAGTTGCGCTCCCCGCATGTTGCTGGTCGATCATTGCGGGACCCAATCCGTACACGCCGGTCAAAGTACCGCTCGTGCATTGTCCGTTCGAGACCGCAGCGGCAACTGCGGCTGGGCTCAAACGCGCGGCACTAGCGCTCGGGAACGACGTGACAGCACTCGCGTTCGCGGGTGACGGAGGAACATTCGACATCGGACTGCAGGCGCTTTCGGGTGCCGCCGAACGTGGAGAGGACATCATTTACGTTTGCTATGACAATGAGGCGTACATGAACACCGGAGGACAGCGTTCCTCAGCGACTCCGCGAGGAGCGGTCACTGAGACGACGCCGTATCCGGGGAGTAAGGGAGAGGCGAAGAAGAACATCATGAAGATTGTCGCCGCGCACTCTGTTCCTTATGCGGCAACCGCTTCAATTTATCATCTCGATGATCTCAAGGCGAAGATCGAAAAGGCCAAGGCCTATAGCGGTCTAGGATTGCGTTTTCTCCATATCCTTGCACCGTGTAATCCCGGGTGGAAGGTTGATCCCAAGGATTCGCTCCGCATGTCGCATCTTGCCGTGGAGAGCCGTGTCTTTCCGCTTGTCGAGTACGATCACGGAAAGTGGCGGATCACTTATCGGCCGGACGGACGGGCGACGGTTGCCGAGTATGTTTCGTCACAGGGCCGCTTCGCCCACTTAACGGAAGAAGATATCGCTCGTGCCGAGAAGGCGGTCGATCAATATTGGGAAGAACTCGAAAAGTTGGAAAAGCATTTTTGAGTAGCAGTGCTTACGACTCTCTATATAATGGAGGGTCGTTTTTGTACATTGTAAATATAAAAAACCGGCTCTTTGTCGAAGAGCCGGTGAATGACTTGCTGACTATTTTGTTACCGTTGTCTTGTCAGGAGACTTCAGGAATTTTTGATGCGCGTAGAGTCCTTTGCGGACAAAGTCTGCAACGCCGTCGCCCGTCTGTGCGTTGACGGAAAAGACCGGCGGCGTCCACCCATTCTTCGTCTCCGTGAAGTTCCGGACGAGTTCGGCGAAGTTTTTTTCTTCCGGTAATTCCGCCCGCTTGTTGACGACCAAGATATCGGCATGCCGATGGTGGCCGGACTTGAGCAGGTTTACCATGTCTCCTCTTGAATCGGGGAGTGAGACGAAGGTGTCGACGGCGGATTTGAGTACGGTGTCAGCCTGACCGGCACCGACCGTCTCAACGATGACCACGTCGGTGAACCGCCGTGCAACGGCGACCACTTCGTTGAGATATTTCGTGACCGATCCTGCCGCGCCATGCG
>Ga0155394_169_pt1 | contig 13785 bp, 13 predicted proteins | sample RifCSPhighO2_02_FD_106362 | JGI IMG/M metagenome (GOLD analysis project Ga0155394, IMG submission 106362) | Candidatus Lloydbacteria bacterium RIFCSPHIGHO2_02_FULL_50_13 | reverse complement strand
TATCGTCGCCGCCGTCTTCACATACGCAAGTGGTGTTGCAATGAATGCGAAAAGCTCCGAGCGCAACCCCGACGAGAACAGCGCGGCGAGAAGCGGGAGGCCAATGACAACAAGAATGAGTGCGACAAAGACCTCGGTCCCCAATCCTCCACCGCCAGTCTTCGGCCCTGTGGGTTTTTTATCAAATTGCCCACCGCGAACTTTGTCGAAGGGCTTCTCGAATTTTTTGTCAGGTTTTTTTTCGGGCATGATGGTTGTTCTTGTCGTACTTCTTGCGAACTTCTTCAAAGGTGGGCGTACAAGGCGGAAGACGGCCAACTTCTCCAAGGTTTCCGACAAATACAAGGTGGAACCTTGGGGATTGATTCTTAAGGTTCCACCTTGTATTTGTCGGAAACCTTAGGCCGCCTTCCACCTTGGATTCAATTATACACGCACACGCTCCACGTCCTTCCCGACTGCAAACAATTTACCTTCGCAAAACGGGGCAGCCATGAATTGTATGCCGACGGGAAGCATTTTCTCATCGCGCGATACTTTTCCAGATGGCACCGAGATCCCCGGTATGCCCGCAATATTTCCCGGAACCGTGAAAATGTCTTCGAGATACATTGTAAGCGGATCCGCGGCTTTTTCGCCCAATTTAAACGCCGGCGATGGCGAGGTGGGTGTGGCGATAACGTCAACATCCGCAAACGCGCGCAAAAGCTCTTCCGTGATCAGACGCCGCACGGCCACCGCTTTATTATAATACGCATCATAGTACCCCGCCGAGAGCACATAGGCGCCGAGAAGGATCCTGCGGCGCACCTCTTTGCCAAAACCTTCTCCGCGCGACTCTTTATAAACATCCATAAGGTTTGCCGCATCTTTTGAAAATCCGTACCGAATGCCGTCGTAACGCGCCAGATTTGCCGACACTTCGGCGGGCATAAGCACATAATACACCGCGAGCGCATGCGGTAAGGAAGGAAGCTCAATTGGCTTTATCTTGTGACCCTCGTCCTTTAACTTTTCAATGGTCGAGTGAAAGTTTTCGCGCACGTCAGCGTCAAGTCCGTCCATCGCAATAAACGATTCGGGAACACCGATGGTGAACTTGTGACTGATGACCGATGACTGATGACTGATGACTTTGCTCGATGTGCTATCAAGCGGATCGTGTCCCACGATTGTGCTAAAAAGAATTTCGGCGTCTTCCACTGTTTTCGCGAAAGGGCCGATCTGATCGAGCGACGAGGCCATTGCCATAAGGCCATAGCGAGAGACCGCGCCATAAGTAGGCTTCAGTCCAACAACGCCGCAAAGTGCCGCCGGCTGGCGAATAGAACCGCCTGTGTCGGAGCCGAGCGCGCCCAATGCACCGCCAGAAGCGATCGCCGCGGCAGACCCGCCCGATGAACCGCCGGGAACGCGCGTCGTATCATGAGGATTTTTTACAGGACCATACGCACAGGTTTCCGAGGAGCTCCCCATCGCGAATTCGTCCATATTGGTGCGCCCAAGAATAACCGCGCCTGCATCTTTTAATTTTTTTACTACCGTACTGTCATAAACCGCGCGGTGATTCATGAGGATCTTCGAGCCGGATGCGGAAATTTTCTCTTTCATCAGCATATTGTCTTTGATCGCGACAGGAATTCCGGTCAAGTTGCCGCCTTTTCCCTCGCGCAACATCTTGTCCGCCACATCCGCGGACTCTATCGCGTCTTCAAATAACTCCGCGTAAGCATTGAGCGACGCGTTTTTCCCTTTCGCGCGGAAAAACACCGCCTGCGTGAGCTCTTTTGCAGAATACTCCCTGTCGCGAAGCGCGCCACGCGCGTTGGCGATGGTAAGAGTTGTCGGGTCTATGGACATTATAATGAAAACGTCTAATTTCCAATGTCAGAAGTGCAAGGTCCGAGAGATACAAGGTTGAGACCTTGGGGAATAATTCTTAAGGTCTCAACTTGTATCTCTGGGTTCCACCTTGTACTTTACGCCTTGTATGCCGTTACATAATCTGCCCAACCTTAAAATATCCGTCTTCGGTGCGGGGCGCATTCGCAAGAATCGCCTCGGTCCATTCGCCACCCGCATACGCATCACCGTCCTCGCGCAGGACATTGCGAAGCTCGCCCACTCGCGGGGATGCGTCGCTTTCGGCGGCGATATGTGAGATTTCGGAAACGTAAGCGAGTACTGAATCGAGATCTTTTGCCAGCCCTTCTTTCTCCTCTTCGGAGATGCCGATCCGCGCCAAGTCCCCCAGATGTTCAATGTCTTTTGTCGTGAGCATAAGTTCAATGATAGCTGATTTTGGCCAAAAGAAAAAGGCGGAATCGGTATCGCTACTAGCGCTAAGTACTACCCACCAAAGAAATGCTCACTAAAGACTGAAGATACTTACTAGTACCCAATTAACTTAATCTTGTCACGGACACACCAAAGGCAGTACCAAAGGCGGCCTTTGGGGCAAGATTCTTAAAGGCTGCCTTTGGTACTGCCTTTAGCAAGTAAAAACTCCTCCTCGTTGAGAATCTTTACGCCTAGCTTTTTCGCATCGGTGAACTTTGAGCCCGGATTTTCACCTGCGACCACATAATCGGTTTCCTTGGAGACGCTACCGGACACATCACCGCCTTCTCTGCGGATTTTCGCTTTTGCTTCATCGCGGGACATCGAAGAAAGCGTGCCGGTGAGCACAACGGTTTTTCCGGCGAAAAATCCGGTCTGTTTTCTGCTCGAAAGTTGATTTTCAATAGTCACGACATGAAGGAGTTTGGAGATGAGCTGTTTATTTTCCGCAGCATGAAACCAGCGAACGAGAGAGTGGGCGATTACCGGCCCGACTTCGTTCACCCGCAACAGTTCCTCCGCGTCAGCTTTGGCGATTTTCTCAATGCCCCCAAAGTGATTGGCGAGGTCGTGCGCGGTCTCTTCGCCTACCTGTGGTATGGAGAGGCCAATAATGAAGCGCGCAAGGCTGACTTTTTTCGCCTTCTCAATCGCGGAAAGCAGATTGTCGACTGACTGCTCGGCAAAGCGCGGCAGGAGAAGAAGGTCGCCGCGTTTCAGAGTGAAAATATCGGCAAAACTTGACACCAGTCCTTGTTCTAAGAGTACGTCGACAATTTTGGGGCCCATCCCGTCTATATCAAAAGCATGCTTGCTGACAAAGTGATAAAATTTTCTTTTGTTCTGCGCGAATGAATTTTTTTCGACACAACGCCATGCGGCTTGTCCGGGAATCCTTTCGATACTACCATCACCTCCGCAGTCGACGACTTTTTTCGGCCAGACGAATTTTCTTTCTTTCCCTGTTCGCATTTCGGTGAGTACGCGCACGATGTCCGGGATGACATCCCCCGCTTTCTGCAAAATCACCGTATCTCCGATACGCACGTCAAGGCGATTGATCTCGTCTTCATTGTGGAGCGTCGCGCTGGAAACGACCGATCCGTACACGGTGACGGGGCGAAGATGCGCCACAGGTGTCAACACTCCCGTACGTCCCACCTGAAGCACAATGTCCTCAACAACCGTTGTTACTTGTTCAGCCGGAAACTTAAACGCAATACCGAAGCGTGGCGCTTTGCCGGTATATCCCAGTGCGTCCTGTAAATGTCGCTCATTGACCTTGATCACGATCCCGTCCACTTGATAGTCCTCCTTCGGCGCGTTTTTCTGCCATTCTTTCCAGTACAAAACGGCATCAGCGATACTTCTTACGCGTCGAAAATGCTTGTTCACGGCAAACCCTAGCTTGCAAAGCAAGCGCAGTTCCTCATCTTGTGTTTCGGGGAACTCCGCAATCTTTGCGATGTCATAAATGAATGTATCTAACCGTCGGGAGGCGGCAACCTTTGGGTTGAGCTGGCGGATGGAGCCGGCGGCAACATTACGCGGATTGGCAAACGGCTCTTCGCCGGCTTTCTTGCGTTCCTTGTTGAGCGTGGCAAGCACCGATTTTTTCATGTACACCTCTCCCTCGACGATGCAATCAATCGGCATCGTAAGTTGAAGCGGCACTGAAAGGATGGTGCGAATGTTGTGCGTCACGTCTTCGCCGACAACACCGTCGCCACGCGTCGCGCCACGAAAAAGTTTGCCTTTGCGATATTCATAGACCACCTTGAGTCCGTCGATCTTGAGCTCGCACACGTATGTCGGCGTTTCCGTTATACCCGCTTTTTCGAGGAACCTTTTCACACGTTCATCAAAAGCAAAGAGGTCTTCGGGGCTGAACGCATCATTAAACGACCACTGCGGCACGCGATGTTTCACCTTGACGAACTCGGGAAGCGGCTCTCCTGCCACGCGCTGTGTCGGCGAATCCGGAACCACGAGCGACGGGTATTGCGCTTCAAGCTTCACGAGTTCATCTTTGAGCGAATCGAGCGCCGCCCCCGTAATCTCTTCTTTATCCCGCACGTGGTAAAGGTACCGATGACGCTCGATCGTTTTGCGCAGATTCTCCGCGCGATCGCGGGCTTCTTTCGGAACAGATGGTGCTTTTTTTTGTGACATAGAAACTCCCTTGGAAATACAAGGTTGAACACGGCCAACTTCTTCAAGGTCTTCCATTACATGGACTGTACACCTTTCCCTGTAGTCTTTTGCAAGGAGAGACCTTGGCCGTGTTCAACCTTGTATTTCCCTGTGACTTATAACTTGAAACTTGCAACTCGCGACAAGTACCCAATTAACTTAATCTTGTCACGGACACACCAAAGGCGGCCTTTAAGAATCTTGCCCCAAAGGCCGCCTTTGGTGTGTCCGTGACAAGATTAAGTTAATTGGGTACTAGATGTTCGAGAACACCGCAATCTCGCGCTGGGTGCGGCGAGGCAATGCGACGGTACAGGTATTATATCCGTCGCTCACGATCGTTGTAGACTCGTTTCCCACCTTCGTCACCAGTATATCTGCGCACGTTCCGTCAGTAAACTCGAGAGAAAACATCGTAGTACCCGTTCCGACAGTGGTGTCTACCTCCCAATCGGAGAGCAAGAGTTGCTGCTCGCTTGTTCCATTATGGCACACGGCGTTGAGTAAATTGGGAGGATTCGTATAACTCGTTCCCGTTGCAAAAATGGTATAAGTCAAACCGAGCTTTGGGGTTGCGGGAGAAGGAGCACGATCCCAATATAACGCGCATTCCGCTCCGGATACCGCGGCGGCAAGCGCTCTCTCTGAATCGCGAAGAAACGAAGCAAGAATGACCTCTTTCGTACTCAAGGCGGAGATGCTGAAGCCGACCGCAAGGAGGATGCTGATCACGAGAAGAGTCAGAATAAGAATATAGCCTGAGGCAGAACGAACACCACCGTGCAACTTCATAAAATTTTTGTGCAAGACGTTCATAGATGAGTACCGGTAGCGCGTCGTTTAGGCATTGTCACAAAATAACATGGTCAGCTTCGGTTTCAGATTTGCCCGAGATTCAGCTTTTCCGATTGAGCGGAATCTGAAGCGTACTCGGAGTACGGTGAAGATTCCGCGATTGAGGAAAAGCTGAAGATGGGGTAAATATGGAAGCGAGATGACCATGTTATTTTGTGACAATGCCTTATGGTAAATACGGGAACCAATTATAAATGTCCTGCGTCACGCGTATTGTCCGCCTAATGCCGCCGTACCCGGGATAGGTAACGACCGCCGTCACATGTGCCTGGCGCTCCGGTGCATTCGGGTCGTCGGTACCGGTCATGAATATTGTCCGCGTAAATTGCGTGCGAACCCACGGCGACCCGAGTATATTTTCTGACTGGCGATAGAGTCCCGTGTCGGGGTTAAAATACACCACCGATTCGTCCGCACAACTCCCCGGACAAGGAATGACGGCGTTATAGCGGCCCGGTGCGTTCAGGCTCCACACATTGCTCGTACCGTTCGGAACATGCTGGGTGATGTCAATGGCGCAACCGGGCTCCCATTTGCAGTTGCCGAGTATAGCCTTGACCCACACAAATCCGTCTATCGGACCGTCTCGATCGCCGTTGTCCTCCGCGGAACTGTTATCGCGGAGATTGCGCACCACCTCAAGGCCTTCCTCGGCGAGATGCGTCGCAATGAGTTCATTCTTCGCGGCGCTCGATGCCTTGATACTATGGGCGGCAAGGGTCATCGGCCCCGCCACCGCAAAGGACAGGAGAGCGATCGAGACAACCGTTTCGATCAGCGTAATCCCTCCCGTGCTATTTTTACGCGAATGATACATATCAGATCTCAATATTCGGCGTATAAGCGGCAACAGTCGTCTGTATGTTAAATGTAGTCGCGGTCCGTTGCGTCGTCGAAGCGCTACCGCGGATGAGGAGCGTCGTCACTGGCTGATCGTCGTTTACCGATACTCCGTAAACATAAAACCTGAAATTTGAGACGGTAAGCTCGGGCGCTGTGAGCGGAAGATACTCTCCACCGCTGTTTACTGAACGCTCAATACGTCCTCCGGAAAGCCGGTACACGATCTGGTCGTTCGATTCAAAAGGATTGCCGTGCTGTCCTTCAAACGCAAGACAAGTTCCCCCGCCCTGACCAAGATCGTCGGACATCGGACAATCTTGCGGGGTCGTAACAGGAACACCACAACCGCAATTGAAGTCACTCCCGACGCGTATGGTGCGCGACATCGAGTCAATGGCCGCGCTTAAGTTGTCCATAACAATACGCATCGAACGCGCCTTGCGCGCGGCATCGTTGATGGAAACAAGTGCACCCAAAATAATAAGGAGTCCGATCAAAAACACGCCGATGGCGACGATCATTTCAATGAGGGTAAAGCCGGCAGTGAACGTTCGCATATTTCCGAGGTGAGTCCTCGGTTTTAAGAGGTCCCTCCTCGGAAATGCGGACGGCAACTTGCCCCAAGGTCTCACCTTGTCAAACCAAGGAGAGACATTGGGCCGTCTTTGAGTGGTGTAAGAAGTTGCTGATTTTTTCATCATAAGCACAATTTACCGAATCGAAACCTGACCCGTTATCCAAATTGTAATCGTATGACGGTACCCTTTCGGTGAGGTGATGGTGACCTCGACGTGGGAATGAGCGGTCGGCACCTGCGGGTCCACCGCCGTATTAAGGTCACCAAAAATTGTGGCGTCAAAGGGGTTGGGGCGCGCGAAGAGGACGTGTGTCACGTCGTTTGAATAAAGCAATAGGCTTCCGGAGCTGGCGGAGGTGCAATCAAACGGCTGTCCGCTTTCAGACGGCATGTCTCCGCAGACCGATTGAATGGTATTCCCATGGAGGAGGATAATCTCTTGTTCGCATTCCTCTAGCGGGTCGCCACACTTCGCTCCGTCCGGATCATAGGGGTTGTAAAGGCGATTCCCGTTAAGGTCGGCAAAAAAAACGAATTTATTGTTTGTCGAGGTGTCAAAGTATAATCCATAACCAGGAAACCTTCCTTCTTCATTCTTCGCGCGCCTAATCGACATTGCAGACACTTGAGCATCGTGCACCCACGTGGCAATCTGATGCGCAAGCAGATTAATAGTGACCCGCCGGTCGAACGAGCCGTAGTTGATGAGGAAAGTGGTGGTGAGTATGACAAAAATCGAAACCGCAACAATAAGCTCGATGATTGAAAATCCTCGGGAAAACTGCGGTCTCTTTGGGCAAGCGCGTACCGATGCGCTAATTTTTCGAAGTTGGGACATGTGTGAAGTTACAAGGCGGCGGCGTACAAGGTGGAACCTTAAGAATCAATCCCCAAGGTTCCACCTTGTACGCCAGTGGTTTCCCCTTGTGTATTCAATCGCAGATCATAATGTCCACCGCAAGATATCGACACCTAACGCATAAACAATAGTGGTCCCAAGAATGAGGAATGGGGCAAAGGGTACCTCACTCTTCATTGTAAATCGTTTCCGTCGAAGGAACAACAAGAATATGCTCGGGAAAAAGGCCAACCAGAAAGCGAGTACGACCGCCGAAATGCCTCCCGAGAATCCAAGAAACCAACCCAAACCCCATGCAAGCTTCGCATCGCCTAGACCCATCGCGCGTCCGCCGGAAAGAAACCAAAGCAAGGCGAATGGAAGCGCAAGAAGCGGACCGGCGAGCGCGTCGAGCCATACAGGAATGAATACGCCAAGGAATGGGAGAAACACGGGGGCAAGCAGTCCCCATTGCCATTTGAGGAAAAGCGCCGCACCCGCACAGAGTGCAAAAAGGAAAGAGAGGCGGTCGGGAATGATCTTGTGTTTGAGGTCATAAACAATGACGGTAAGCAGTGTGCTCCAGATCGCCGCGTCGAGGAAAAAGAGCGTTATTTGGAGAATGTCGCTTGCGAACGGATCAATGCCATGTGTCTGCCATGCGAGGAGGAGAAGCGCGCCGGTTGCGGCTTCAACAAGCGGATACTGTATGGAGAGTTTTGCGCCGCAATATGCACATCGTCCGCGCTGGAGAATATATGAGACAAGCGGAATGAGCATCCGCACAGTCAGTGTTTTTCCGCAAGAAAGACATCGCGAGCGGCCGGAAAGCCCCGCGCCGCTTCCCATGCGGTAGATAAGTACATTGAGAAAACTGCCAATGATCGTTCCGAGGATAAAAACGAGGGTGCCGAGAACCCACGGATAGAGGAGCATAGGAATAGTATACCCCACAAATACCAAAGGCAGTCTTTAGGAATCGGCCACAAAGACTGCCTTTGGTATTTGTTTTCTAAAATCCAAAAATCCCCCACCTGGGGGACTTTTGAGGAATTCGGGATTAGGACGTAGACGAATTACGGCTTCACATCGTAACACTTGTCCGGTGTTACAACCGCTGCCGTTAAGCAGTCCGAATCATTGCCAATCAACTCACCACCCGCAGCACCCGCAGCACGCGGCGCAGCCGCATAGGCGCCAAGGTCTGCCGTAAGATCCACATCGGCATCAGCGTCAAGGACGGTGTTATCATCTCGCTCCAAAACAACGCCAAGCCAGTAGTTCGTGCAGGAACTACCAGCGGCTATACACTCCGCGTCTGTAGATAAAATTCCACGGTACAGATAGAGAGCGGGAGTTGCGCCAGGAGGAGGGACGGGGCTTTGCGGAAGGAAGCCAGCGCTCGTAAGCGCAGAAACAGCGGCTTCAAGTGTTGCTGATGTTGTGCAAACTGGATTGCCGGCACCCTGACAACCGGGGGTTGTTGACGGATAACTCTGGCTTGCATCAAAGAAAAGCTCAAGTGCAAGCTGGATCTGGCCGATGTCGGAGATGCGCTTCGCATCGCGCGATTTCTCGCGCGCCGTCGAGAGCGAAGCCAAGACGACCGAGGAGAGAATGCCGATGATCGCAATCACGACGAGGAGCTCAATCAGCGTGAAGCCCTTTCTTGAACTCTTGAGAGATTTAAGAGATTTGAACATAAAAATAATGCTAAATAATAATTAATAATCGGAGGACCTCTTTTTTCCGTCGCTCGCTCGGAGATAAAAGTGAAGACACTTTATATTTCGCTCGCTCGCTTAGGAAATAAATTGATATAAATCACTTAAGCCAGCAACAAACTCTACCTCGCATAGCACTTAAGTAATAGATACATGGTACCACGGGGGCTCTAGAGCAACAATGGGGGTGTGGATAACCATCGCTCGGCATCGCTTTGTGAAGCAATGCGCCCTCTCCTGCGAAGGGTGCAACTGTTTCGACTCAAACTTTGTCAAGGAAAATGCCTTGACAAAAACCAAGCTTCGCGCCTACCACGTAGTAGCGCTTCGAAGCAGGATTACCTTCGGAGTATCCACCGGAGAAGAGGATTAAAGTACAAGATCGAACCTTAAAGCCGTTTCCTTAAGGTTCAACCTTGTACTTCTTGGGTTATTTTCTGCGTTTTTCTGCGTGAAGTCTGCCATCAGTCTGCGAGCGCCATCCTCAGTTTTGGCGGTCATACCCCCAAGTTATTGTCTAGTACCCAATAGAGTCGTCCCACAATAACTGCATATTTTCTATTTGAGTGCTCAACAGAGCCGTAAAAACCAGTTTTAAGATTTAGTTTGCAAAAACGAGATTTTATGGCTCTGTTGAGGCGTACTTTGAGAAAATACCGCTTATTGTGGGACGACTCTAATTAACTTAATCTTGTCATGGACACACCAAAGGCAGTACCAAAGGCGGCCTTTGGGGCAAGATTCTTAAAGGCCGCCTTTGGTGGACAGAGTTAAGTTAATGGGATACTAGTCTTTCCTGCGTTTTTCTGCGTGAAGTCTGCGGCTTTCTGCGAGCAGTATTCCAAGGTTCCAACCTTTGCGTATAGCCCCAAGGTAGAAACCTTGGAATACTGCTAAAATGAGGAGGCAATGTCGTACATGGGGAGAAGAATGGCAACCATAAGGCCGCCAACACCGATACCGAGCAGAATGATCATTGCCGGCTCGATTAGACCGATGATTGTCTCTACGGCGTTATCCACCTCGCGTTTGTAGAATTTCGCGAGCGTATCGAGAATACTTGCCAATTCACCGGTCTCCTCCCCGACCTTGATCATCTGTACCATGATTCCCGACACCAACCCCTGATGTTTTTCCATCGCACGCGAGAGTGGGACGCCCGTGCGTACATCTTGCGCTGCTTCGAGAAGAAGTTTCTTGTACACTTCGTTTCCCACCACGGTCGCCGCAACCTCGACGGAGCGGACAACGGTGACGCCGGCGGAAAGCATGGTGTTGAGCGTATCGGCAACGCGAGCAAGATAGATCCGCTGATAGAGCGTGCCGACATACGGCAATTCGAGCGCGAACTGCGCAAACACCTTCTTCCCATGGTCGGTCTGGAGAAACCGCCAGAGAAAGAATGCAACAAAGACAAGAACAACGCCGAGAATGACTCCGTAGTTGATGAAAAAGTTGGAAAGTCCGATGACGATCTTGGTGTAGATGGGGAGCTCCTTGCCTGTTTCAAGGATGATCGCGGAGAGTTTCGGAATGACGATGACAAGCATGAGGATCATGACCACGATGAAGGCAACAATGACAAACGCAGGGTAGATAAGCGCATTCCTAGTTTTATTCCTGAGCTCGTAGGAACGGTCGAGATAATCCGCAAGATAGCTGAACGTATTCGAAAGATCGCCGGATTCCTCACCGGAGCGGACCATGTTCACGTAAAAGTCCGAAAACACGTCGGGATATTTGCTGAGCGACCCCGCAAGCGATGATCCGCCCTGGATATCCGCCGCCACCTCTTCGAGCCTGCGCCGCAAGAGTTCATTCTCCGATTCTTGAGCCAAGAGCTGAAACACGCGAAGCGCCGAGATCTGCGCGTGAAAAAGGGTCGAAATCTGCCGCGATAGGACGACGACCTCGCGGTAGGACACTTTACGCCCCATTGCAAGCAAGCTTTCCCAAAAAGTGATCTCGGAGGCGACGACGATCGAAACGATGACGAATTTCCTCCGCTGCAGAGCGGCGATCGCGATATCAACAGTCGCAGCATCAATAGTGCCGCTTTTTTCGTCCCCGTTCGTTTGGTCAATCGCGCGATATTTATAAAGCATAAGTAGTCATCAGTCATCAGTCACTAGTCACTAATAAAAGGGCGAAGTGCATCTTACTGATGACGGATGACTGATGACTTTTATTAAATCATTCTCTCAAGCGCCCTAGGATTAAATGAGTGCAGATAGGCGTTCTCGGCGGTGATGACCCCCTTCCTCACCAGGTCGGCAAGCGAGCGATTCATGTCAACCATGCCGAGTTCGGACCCCGTTTCAATGACCATCGGCACTTCATGCGTCCGTTTCTCTCGTATGAGATTGGCCACTGCGTTGTTGTTGATCAGAAGCTCATAGGCAGGAACCAAACCGCCCGAGATCTTAGGGATCAGGCGTTGGGAAAAGATTCCCGCCAAGCTTCCGGAAAGCTGTAAGCGGATCTGATCCTGTTGGTCGGATGGAAATGAGTCAATGACGCGATCAATGGTTTGCGCGGCGTTGTTCGTGTGGAGAGTTGAGAAAACCAAGTGGCCCGTTTCGGCAGCTGTGACTGCCGTGGAAATGGTGTCGAGACCGCGCATTTCGCCGATCAAAATAATATCAACGTCCTCGCGAAAACACGCACGAAGGGCAACATGAAAGTCGGTAGTATCAAAACGCACCTCTCGCTGACTGATGATTGAGCGGTCCGGCGTAAAGACGTATTCAATGGGGTCTTCGATCGTGATGATATTTTCCGCGCGCTCGTGATTGACGAGATCAATCATCGAGGCGAGCGTGGTTGACTTGCCTTGTCCAACCGGACCCACAACAAGGAAGAAGCCCTGCTTGCGTCTGGTGAATGTCTCAAGAATGGGCGGCAAAAAAAGCTCTTCGAGCGACTTCACTTTCTGCGGAATGAGACGTAGTGCGATCGCCACTGTCCCTTTCTGGAAGAATGCGTTGCCGCGAAAACGCGCTTCCTTGCCGAAAGAAAAAGAAAAATCCATCTCTTTTGTTTCAAGAAAGAGCTTGTGGCTTTGCTCGTCGAGAAGCTCCTTGAGTATGCCCAGTGTATCGGGCGGCGTCAGCTCCGGAAGCTTAACCAAGGGGATCAGCTCGCCGGACACGCGGATGGTGGGGTGCCGCCCCACCACGAGGTGGAGGTCCGATGCACCTTCGTGAATGACGGTGAGCACGAGATTCTCGAGTGCTTTGCGATAATCGGATTGTGGCATAAGTAGTCATCAGTCACTCGTCATCAGTCATCAGTAAAAAACTCTTGTTCTTACTGATGACTGATGACTGATGACTTTTTTGTAATTATAGTTAATATTATTTTTTCTGTTTCCGCATCTCCGCCAAAACACGCTCAACAACCTCAGAGGGGGTCGCGGACGCTTTCACAATGTGTCCTGCCGCGCCCAACTTCAAACTGCGCTCAACATCCTCCGGCTGGCTTAAATTTGAGAGCACAAGTTTGAGCGTACTCTCCGCGAGTTTCTCCTTGTGCAATTGTTCAAGAAACTGAAACCCATCCATTGTGGGCATGACGAGATCAACAAGCAGCACGTCGGGTTTGTATCCGACGCGCAATTTGTCAAGCGCATCAGTCGTCCCTGCGGAAGTCGTGACATCAAAATTCTTCTGCGAAAATTTCAGCGCGTACATGTCGAGCAAAAATGCGTCGTCATCGATGATGAGGATGCGACACAAGGGTTTTCCTTTCTCTTTTTCCATTGTATTTAGTTATTAGTCATCAGTCATCAGAAATTGCGCGAATTTGTATTTCTGCATTTCACTAGTGACTAGTGACCGATGACTAGCTCGGGTTATTATATAATATTGTTTATCTCACTGAAAGGAATAACTCCCTGAAAGGCCTTACGAAGCGCGTCATCCTTCATCGTGAGCATGCCTTTTGCGCGTGCGACGTCGTAGACGGCCTTTTCCGCCGGATTCGTCAAGATAACATGCTCGATGTCACGATCCATCTTGAGCATCTCGTAAACCCCCGTGCGGCCCCTAGTTCCCGAAGGGCAAGAAGGTGTCGGGGCCGGTTCGTAGACCTGATTAGGTATTTTGAACTTTTCCCTCACCAATTCAGGAAGGTCGGAAAACTGTTTGTCGATCATCGCGCGCATACTCTCGGTCACCGGAGTGGGTTTTCCGCCATCAGGACACATAGTACGCAAGAGGCGCTGCCCCACGGCCAAGATGAGTGTCGGCGCGATCAAATACGGGTCCACCTCCATGTCGATCAGGCGCGGGATGACTCCGGCAGTGTTATTCGTGTGAAGCGTCGAAAACACCAGGTGACCGGTGAGCGCCGCCTGTACGGCAAGCTGAGCGGTTTCCTTGTCGCGGATCTCTCCCACCATGATGATGTCGGGA
>Ga0155394_167_pt1 | contig 13919 bp, 13 predicted proteins | sample RifCSPhighO2_02_FD_106362 | JGI IMG/M metagenome (GOLD analysis project Ga0155394, IMG submission 106362) | Candidatus Lloydbacteria bacterium RIFCSPHIGHO2_02_FULL_50_13 | reverse complement strand
ATGATCTATTCCGTCAGAGAAGCGGTGCGGGGAAGCTTCCAACACCATGAAAAAGCAAATGTTACCGTCTCACTGACGGGTGTCCCAATTGGCCTGCGTCCGGAAAAAAACATTTTTGTTTCCTGCGACACAGAAACTTATAGTGGACACCACATCCTTTCTCCCGGAGGAGAAGGGCGGGTGTTCCGAGCGAACAAGGGTCCCATACTCGTTCCGCTTGGTGACGGAGACTCAAGTATCGTCGCCGCGGCCAGAGGAATCGCACTTGCCCAAACACTCGGAACAGAAGTCATTTTCTGGCACACCACATGGAAAAACGTGCACGAGAAGAGTGCGGACCCGAGAAAACATGTTTATCCGACAGCTGAGGCGATCTTAAGCGAAGCCGAACAAATGGGACGAGCCGCAAACGTGACGCGCGAGGCGTGTCGTGTGGAGTGCGCCGAGACCGTCGTCGAGAGCATCATCCGCGTCGCACTCCGTTCAGGCACATCGCTCGTCGTCATGCCTCGAGGAAAGCGCAAAAAATACGGCGCATACGCTGATCGAGTACGTGCACGCAACTGCCCTGTTCCGCTACTCATTCTCGCAAGGGAGAAATCATGAACTTCAGTCGTTCGTGGTGGTTCGAACCAAAGGTACACTTCTGGACATCGATCTTTCTCTACGTCCTGCGTGTGGTCGTCAAAGTCGGCGTCGGGCTGGCAATCGCAGCACCGGTCTTCGTTGCCGACGGCATACATAACACGGGTGACCTTGGTGTACTCCTTGCTGCGTACATGGTCATCTGGTTCGTAGCAAAAAAAAGCAAGGGTGTGTATGGTGCCGACAATCTCCCTGCGATCTTTCAAGGCGTCGTCGCTATTCTCATGGGGGTACTCGCACTCTGGGTTGCCAAAGAGTCGATTGCGGGACTACTGAACCAGCCCGAGCGAATGTTTGACGCTTCGTCGCTCGGAGTCATCACACTGGCCACCTTGATATCGGTCGTCATCTCACTTGGCACAGGAGCCTACCAAATACGCTCCGGTGAGCCAACGCTTGTCGCCGCTGGACAGGAAATGAAAGGCGACGCGCTCATCGAGTGTTCAATCCTTGCGGGGTTTGTCGGAGAATATCTTTTTTCCATGGCATGGATTGAGTACGTAGCCGGACTTTGCATCGTTTTTAAGATTGCACAGATCTCGTGGAAAATGGGCGTCGAGACATGGAATACTCTTCTCCAAGTTTCAATCGGTGAAAAGTTCGAAGAAGGTATCCGCTCGCTTGTGTCGTCAACCTACGGTATTGGCAAGATCACGAAGTTCGAAACCTATCCTCTACTGGGGGTGGCAGTCCGGGTGAAGGTGTGGGTCTTGACGCAAGGCGGGGCAGAGGCAAACGAAGATATCGGAGAAGCACTGCGGGAACGCATTCGCGAATACACACTCAAAGAGGGGCATGCCAAATGTAAACCCGATGTGTTCTTTGCGCAGCCCGACAAAGACTGGCATCGCGTGGCGTACGCGCTCGTCGACAACGCTGGAGTATGTTTTGTGGCTCCCCGCCTCAAAGATGCGAACGTGCTTCGGGTCTGTGCAGTTGAGCACGGTGAGATCGTGAGTGGTGAAGACATTCCGGCACCGAGAGGCACCGACCAGTTGCTCGCCCTCATACGCTCAAAGCGCATCCGCATCTACCGCGCGTGGGATGAAGAAAATGCCGTCGTCGGTGCACTGCGCATAAGCGGTGTCACTTACAAGAGAACGCCGACCATTCTTCCTCCGGAAGGATAAGGTAAAAAAAATAATCCACCCCGACGGAAAACCGTACGGGGTATTTTTTGTCCGAAAAACTATTTTCTAATCACCACAAGAGTACTTCCAATCTCTACCTCGCTTCGCTCGAAGAGATTTAGGTCGCGCGCGAATTAGACAATAGAGAATTGCGGTATCAATTCATGCTGTTCCATTACGGACGGAATTTGGTTGAGATCGGATACTGTCGATTGAGCCAGGCGAGGCCTTCCTTCGAAACGATCGGCCCAGGCGGTGCTTGGCGGCGTTTGAATTCCGCGTGATCGGTCATGGCGATCACTTTCTCGACCACCGCGGGATCAAACCCCTCTCGCACCAGCTCGTCCTTTCCTTGGAAATTCTCGACGAGTCCCCTCAGGATTGCGTCGAGCACCGGGTAGTCGGGGAGCGAATCGGTGTCTTTCTGATCGGGGCGTAATTCGGCCGATGGCGGCTTCGTGATCGAGCTCCGTGGAATGACCTCGCTCTCCTTGTTCAACCACTCGGCGAGCGCGTACACATCCATCTTATAGACATCTTTGATAAGCGCGTAGCCGCCGCACATATCGCCGTAGAGCGTTGCGTACCCGACGGAGAACTCCGATTTGTTTCCGGTGGCAATACCCATAGCGCCCAGCTTGTTGGCATACGCCATGACAATATTACCGCGCGCACGAGCCTGAATATTTTCCTCCGTCATATCACCCATGCCACTTAGTGTGCCGAAACCGATCGTATCAGTGAGGAGTTTCTCATACACCCCGTACACTTCCTTAATGGAAATCGTGTCACATCGGATGCCGAGATTCTGCGCAAGCGATAGCGCATCATCGAGACTTCCCTGCGACGAATACATGGACGGCATGCGGATGCCGATGACCCGCTCTTTACCGAGCGCGCGAACGGCAAGCGTGGCGCAGAGCGCGGAATCAATCCCGCCGGAAAGGCCGAGGATGACGCTTTTGATTCCGCTCTTTTCAACGTAGTCGCGCAGGCCGACGACGAGCGCCTCGCCCAAGTCCGCGATGCCCGCTTCGAAGGGATACGCGACATCCGGCCCGTCGAGATCGGCGACAACCACTTCATCGTGCGCAAACGCTTTTGCTACACCGACAACGCGCCCCTTGGCATTCATGATAAAACTGCGGCCGTCGAACACCAATTCGTCGTGTCCGCCGGCATAGTTGGGATAAGCAATGGCGCAGCCGATCGTTTTGCGCGCCGCGTCCACCATGTCGTAACGTTCGCGTCCCTTGCCGAAGTAGTATGGCGATGCGTTCGGCACAAGGAGAAGCTCGACGCCCTTCCCTTTGAGTTCGGAAACCGGATTGCGGCGGAAGTAGTGTTCGCCATGCGCCGCATCGTATGTCTCCCATAAATCCTGACAAACAAGCATGGCGCATTGGAGGCCGCGATACTCGAATGTCATAATGGGTTCGGCATTGGGCTCGTACCATCGGTAGTCGTTGAACACGGTATCGGTTGCAAGATTGGTTTTCGGCTGGCGGTGAACGATCTTGCCGCCTTGGATAAAGACTGCGCTGTTCCTCAAGGGTTTTCCCACGCACGGATTCTTTTCGGTAATCCCGAGGATAAGCGGCACGTCGCCCACCGCGCGCAAGAGTTGCAGAAGCGCTTCGTCGTGGCGGCGAAGGAACGACGGATACAAGCGCTGATCTCCCTCGCAGTACCCCGCGATGGCGTCCTCCGGCGCAACGACGATCTCGGCGCCTTCCGCAACGGCCTTCTGATAGCCGTCGGCAAGCCGCCGCGCATTTCCGTCGAGATCTCCGACAACGATGCGTGATTGTATGACTCCGACTTTCATATTTTAATTCTTTTTTGATTATACAACGTAAAGAACAGCATCTGTTCAGCCACCGAATACAAGATTGACCAGAATACAAGGAGAAAAAAATTCAAGGTCTGGCCTTAGGGGAAACTTCTTCAAGGCCAGACCTTGAATTTTTTTCTCCTTGTATTCCTCCCTATATTCAGAAACTGAAGAAACGGGCGGAAGGTGAGGATTGTGTCCTCGTTCCCCTCCGCCGAACAAATCACACAACGACCTCCCGACCAACACGGCCTTTGTGTCCGAACACTTCCGTGTAGTACTTGATCGTCTCTCTCATACCGGTCGCCTTCTCAATGTTATCCGAGAGTTTGACGCATGGGTAGCCATTCGCTTTCACAACCTTGCAGACGAGCGAGAACGGGCGGAAAAGCTCGCCCCACGTCATCACGAATTCGGGAATGACCTCATCGCGTCTCGGATGGCAGTCCGTGAAGTCGTTCGTGAAGAGTGTTCCCCACCCAAACGCAACATTGATCTCGCCATTAAAGTACTTCGAGATACGGATCATCATTTTCACATCAAGGCCATCCGAGAAGATGACGAGCTTCTCTCTCGGGTCCACTCCGTGCCGACGGTACCAGCCAATCACACGATTTCCAAAAACGATCGGGTCTCCCGAATCCTGCCGGAACCCGCGCCAGTCAGTTGCGAGATCTTTGGACGCACCCAGCAAAAACTCCGGACTCCCGAAGGTGTCGGGAAGAATAATGCGGAGTCCCGGCCTGAAAAGTGTTTGCCATTCTGAAAGAACCCTGTACTGCGCCGCTTTCATCTCCTCCGGAGTTTCCGCGAGCGCAGTTGCCACCATCGGCAATTCATGCGCATTGGTCCCAATCGGTGTCAGGTTGTGGTGAAACGCCATCCACGTGTTTGAGGTGCCGGTGAACTGACTCCCGAGCGCCGAGACCGCCATGCCGATCGCTTTCTGCTGCCAAAGGAAACTGTGGCGGCGACGTTGCCCGAAATCCGCGAATCGGATCTCCGGGAATTGCCGTATAACCCGCAGTTTCTCCGAGAGCTTCGCCGTGGCACCCGCATAGAGTGCCTCGAGATCGCTTTCATTCATCCGGCGCATGAGCGATCGGTAGTACAGTTCGGAAATGATAGCGAGTGCGATCGTTTCCCAAAACGTAACGACCTCCCAAGGCCCGCTGAACTCAAGTTCAAATTGATCGCCAACGCGCTTGAGCGTGTACGAAGTAAGTTTGAGCCGAAAAAGGAAGTCGTGGTATTCCTCGGAGAACATGTTCTTTCCGTAAACATCCATGCCACGAAGGTAGTAGCGATTCGTCTTCTCATCCTCGAAGCGTAGCGACTGCGCATGGTCAAGTTGCCGACGAAGCTCATCCTCCGCGATTACCTTCGCAAGCGGTATCTTTGTGTTCCGATTGATCAGCCGAAATGTAACGTTCACCCCGCGATATTTACAGAAAATAAAGTACCCCATCGTAAACTTGTAGAAGTCCACATCAAGAAGCGAGCGGATAATCCAGTCCGGATTTTCTGGACGCAGAACGCGCTGAACAAAATCTGTCATCTGTGCCTCCTCAAAAAAATTCAAAGAGCAAAAACGTAGCGCAAGGCTGGATATAAGCTACCACATACATCGTGGTATGTCAATTCCTGCATAGGAATCCTTGCGCGCTATCTTAGTGTAGTATATACACTATATAATTCCTGTCAAGCGACCCCGGCATGCCATAAATCAACGGTACAATCCGTGTTCGCGGATATATTCCTCCACGGCAGGGTCAACGAGGTCGCCATAAGGCTCCCCTGCTTTCACTCTTCTCCTCACTTCCGTGCTTGAAATTTCTCCGAGCGCGGATGGTGGGCGGGCGAGGACGATAAAGTGCGACGGCAGTTTTCCTTCTCTCTGAAGTTGGTCCGGATGTGCATACCCCTCTCGCGGCAATACAACAAAGGTCCAGTTGCGAAGGAGCGCGACCCCCTCAACCCACCGATAGGCGACTTCGCATTTCCCGCCGTATTCGGAACGCGGCGTGAGCACATCAACGCCGGTCGCAAAAACAATTTCCGCATTAGGGTATTCATTCTGAATCTCGCGAAGGAGATAGATGGTCGGCGTATTTGCGCGGCTTACATCGCGCAGGTCCAACAAAAATTCCGTCGGCTGTTTCTTCCGCCACGCTTCGCTGAACACCAGCTCGGTCATGCGCAAACGATGCTCCGGCGCGGCAAGTTCCGACTTATCAGGCCGCGTTCCCGACGGGACCCAAAGCACGAGGTCGAAGAGGCCGGAGTGGGTGAGCACCTCTCCAAGCTCACGATGAGCAAGCGTCACCGGATTCGCCGCCGAGCCGATCATTACCATGCGTTTTCGTTTTTGGTCGGCCATTGCTTTGTATTGTATACACAGTTGAAAATCCGTTGCAAACATATTGGAGTACAAAAAAACCCCATGCGTGAAACGTACACGGGGTCAGTGATGAAGATTAAACTATCGCTAGCGCAGTTTGAGCGGCCCCTCCTCTTTGCCTTTCTCGAAGGCGTCCGAGGCGTACTCATTCGTCACGATGTTGAAGTCATCGAGGTTGATCCTTGGATACCCAAGGATGGAGAGTACGATGCCGCGCGGGAATGATCCGAGGCTTTCTTCATATCCGCGCCTCTGATCGATCAGGCGAGTCTGGCCGACTTGGAACTGGTCACGCCCTGATTCGACGATCTGTTGGAGCTTAATATACACCTGCGGATCAACATTCGGATTCTGCTCCTTGATCCACTGGAATACCGCCTTGCTGCCTTCTGCGCCATAGCGGCCAGTCATCGCTTCGCGGGTGATCTTGGTGAGACCCTCCACATACATGTCCGGAACTTGTGCCGCTTCGCGCACCTTCTGCGAGTACTGCGCGAGGATGTTCTCGTTGTTCTTTTTCGTTGCCTTGAGAGCGACCTCTGTGCTGTTGCCATAATTGTACGTCCCGATAAACATCGAAACGAGAACGAGTGCAACGACACCGACAATACCGAGAGTGATGAGCTTGCCCATATTACTTCTCCTTTGAGGTTGAAGTTGAAAGTTGTGGGTTAAGGAACTGCCGTTTACCGCCACGTCCTCGGCGACCTTCCGCCAAAGATGCGTACATCTTCCCGATGGAAGTACCAAGAAAGCCCGATGCTTCCGCCAATCGCCACAATGATAGCGAGGATCATTGCCCAAAGCGGCGGATCGATCTCGTATTTCAAGTACGAGAATTCCGACATGGGTTTACGCGTAAAACTCTTGAGCGTATGCGTACGGACAAGCGCAAAGACCTTTGCCCGATCAACCGTGCCGGTCTGAAAGAGCGCGTCCTTGAGTTCCACCTTGAACAGCTCGTTATCCGTCCAACTGACAACGTCGGCCCATGCTATCTTCGGATATTCCGGCGTGCCAATGATAACAATGATGTCATTTTTCTTGCCGCCAAGCCAATGCGCTTCAAGCGCCCGGGCGTACATGGGGTCATCGAACTTCGTGAACACAATGACCACGTTCGCCTGTTTCGCGGGGCCAAGTTCGCGCAACAAAAGCGCGAGGTCGAAATTCCATGACGCGAGATCGGGCACCGCAACGCCGACAGGAATGACCCTGTTGACGTAGTGATAGTCATACGGCTGATCCGGATAATCCGGCAACTGTCCCGCAAACCCCTCGACCACCGACGAGCGCTTGTTGAACAGACTCTCCGGTGCCGCTTTGATGTAATTAACAAACTGGTGCGCGAGGGCAACCGGCTGGCTTTTTTGCACCACGCTAAAGCGTGGCGGCTCACTAACGCCCTGACGGTCAACGCGATTGATCCTGAAATCTCCGGCGTTGGAGTGTACGACCCAGTCATAGTCATATGAATGCTCGTAGCATGTGTCGCACGCTTCAGTTGTCGAGCAATTCTTGCCGTCACTGTCGCAATAACGCTCGGACCGACAGTTGCACGAGTATGAGTGTTCACATGAAACACGCTCTCGCGCTTTTCCAACGACTTCACCGTTTAAGATCTCGATGTCGCTTGCTTTGGTAAAAACGCCAACGTACCAGATGCCCGCGGTAAGCGCCACGCAAATCACGATGTTCAGAGTCATCTCTTCCCACGTAATCGCCGCCTGCCACTTATAACGGGCAATCCACGGCCAGACAAGGGGAAAAACCAAGAGAAGCAACAAAAGCTCCATCTGTCCTCCTTTGTGATAAGACCAACAAAACACCTACTCACATCTCTCCGAATCAAGGTACCCGTAACAACTTTACGCATGACGCTCATTTCGTCAAGTCTGTATGGCTCAACTGTATGGCTCAAGTATCCGCATCAGTCAAAAAAACGGCCCCGCACTACGGGACCGTTCGGATAAAACTTATTGACTTTTCGGGGGTTCCGCGCCACCACCTGCATTCGTCGCCCGATAAAGCTTGTGGAGTTTCCGATAGGCGACCGTGGTACAAGCAGTAACCGCAAAAAGTAACGACGCCGCTTCAACAATGGAATATCCCCGCGATACCATGATGACAGATAATGCGGACAAACCGCCGACCAAAAAGAAGAATGTTGTGGCAAATCTTGTGCGCATTTCCGGACTCCGCTTTGGGTCAATGACAATTCCGCGAAACAGTGAGTAATACACTGTAGCAAGAATAGCGCCAAAAACCACATCGCTGACTACGACAGCCCAAATCGACGCCTCTTGAGTTGGTGACAGGCCAAAAAGTAACGCGAACAGCACGCCAGTTGCGGCACCGAACAAAAAGTGTTTGCCCATCTGTAACACCCCATTGGATTTGATGATCTGCTACAAGTCAACCACAACCATACGTTGCTGTCGAGCAGTCGTTGCAAACGACGAGTTGTTAAAAAAGCCCGGCAAGAAACCGGGCAATTTTGATGCGGCAATGATCATCCGAGAATAGCGGAAGAGTGGATGCGGCCCACCCGTAGCTCGGTCATAGACTCCCATGCACGAGCAAGCGAGCCGTCAAGATCGATAGCACGGCAGGCATCTTCGATAACGACGGCGCCGAATCCGGTTTTTCGCGCGTCGAGTGCCGACCATGCAACACAAAAATCCGTCGCGAGTCCGACAAAGAACAATTGCTTGATGCCTCGCTCGCGTAAATATCCCGTAAGTCCGGTCGGCGTGCCGTCAGCCTCCGCAAATGCCGAATAGCTATCCACGTTCCATCGATAACCCTTGCGGATGATGAGTTGTGCGTGAGGCAGAGAAAGTGCGGCGTGAAGCTCAGCGCCCTTCGTCCCCTGCACGCAGTGATCTGGCCAAAGCATTTGCTCACCATACGAAAGCATGATCTTCTCAAACGGCTGCTTATTAAGCTGTGCAGAAGCAAACGAACTGTGCCACGCGGGATGCCAGTCCTCCGTAATGATGAGATTTGGAACGCATCGCGCAATCCTGTTGATAATCGGAACCACCTCGTTTCCTTTCGGCACCGCGAGTGAACCTCCAGGCATAAAATCATTCTGCATATCCACAACAACGAGGGCATCTGCCGGTCCGACATTAATCTTTTGCTTCACTTTTCTCTCCCTTTGGGCGACCCGTTAAGGTTTAAGCCCTCAAAAGTTCAACCATCTGAAAGTAGTCTAATTTGTTTTTCCGCCCCCGTCAAACAGGTCGAAGTCCGTGTCGAAGTCCGGCGGCATTCCAGCTATTTCTTTGCTTCATTTTTGGCACGGAGAACCATGAAGCGCACGCTCTCTGACATGTGCTCTTCTTGAACGACAGTATCAGGATGCGCACGCTGAAAGACGCGATAAATTTCATCTGCGAACGCCTGGCCAACAAGCGGAACATTCGCGTAATCAAATAGGATAACTTTGAATTTCTCAAGCCCCGAAAGAATTCTCCGTGCCTGCGAACGGGAAATATGCACCCCACCCGAAGTATAGAGTTTGACGCGTATTTCGGTTTTATCAAATCCGTAGTCACTGTCGTTATTCAGATTGGTGTATTTTTTAAAAATATCGTTGAGGTGTCGCTCTGAGTCGATGCTAATTTCAAAAACCGCTCTCGTGCCACGCTTGATCGCAGGTGCAGCACGCGCGGAAACATCATTCACTATGTTATTTACCACGAGCATCTGACCAAAACTATCGAGCGTAAACATGTCTCCTGCCCGAGAAGTGAAAAAGATCCCTTCTCCGGAGTGGGTTTTCGGCATTGTCGTCATTTTCCCCTTGAGTAAGTCCTGGATCGCCTCAATTACTAACCGCAGCTTTCGTTTCTTCATGATATTGCGAAATACCCCGATACCCGCGTCGTTAATGACAAAGGACAAAGAATGGCCGCGCATGGCTACCTCTACAGAAATTATTTTCGAGCCAGAGTGTTCAATGGCGTTGTTGAGAATTTCGGAAAAAGCAAACGTAAAAATACTCCGGACATTTTCCGGCAAGCTCCTAAATTGCGACAACTTATCTTCGATCTCGAGAAAAACTTTGTGCTCTTCAAGTGCTCGGTTTGTGTATCGCCTTTTGAAGGTCGTTGGAGCCGCTTCGGGATGTTCGGACATGTATCCTTTGGAAAGGTAAAAAGCACCACGGGTTCCACCGATCTTGACCACTTTGTCTTCTGCAACAAGCCCCGAGATCACGATATTGACATACTGACGGGATACTCCGATCGACTCCATGATTTCGCGCGAAGTAACTTTCCCTTTCTGCTCAATAAGCTTAAGTATTTTATCACTATTTTTCATAAGCAACTCTATTGTAAACCAATCTATATTCAATTGTCAAGCGATTGTCAACCTGCCTCCTCAAGTCTGAAAAAGTCGGCAAATATCGGCTCCATGCTCATGTTTTCTTCCATTCATCACCTAGAATCGCCCTGTGTAATTCCAAATTGCTACAACTTCCGGAAAAGGAGCTCGAAGATCTTTTGCTGAAACTTGGCTATCACGGGATTTTCGATGACGACGGCAGTCTCGGTGTTGTAGTCGATGACCGCAACCTTGTTGCCGTAGATAATCTGGGAGATGTTGTACTCGAACAGGTCGAAATCGGGCGGGACCGCCTTGACCTCCCTCTCCAACCTTGGACGTTTCTGCAACTTGTTCGGAAGATTCGTGATCACACGGCGTTCAAGTTGTTTTTGGTCTCGCAAGACTCGGTATTTTTTTGAAAGGTAGTTCGTGCGCAATTCATTGTGGGCGATCTTGGAAGAACTGTAACGATAGTAGATATCACCCCTCTTGAGCGTCGTCACAATGTCATCGTGGATCGACATGATTCCTTTTTGTCCCTCAATATATTTCACAATGGGTCGACAAACCTCGGGAGAGCGGTGAAGGGCTGAGAGTTTCGCGATCTCTTCATCAAAACGGTTTGAGAGTTCAAGAAACTTTCCTTCAAGTTTCTTTGGCGACTCTGCGGCATATACTTTATATTTTCCCTTCGGAGAAACCGTGACAAGTCCTTCGCCGAGAAGCCCTCCCAGTGCATCGTAAATCATCGTGCGATAAAGCCCCGTCCGGCGCGAGAGTTCCGAAACGCTCGAGCTTCCGTACTCCAAAAGAGCAAGGTAGACCGCGCTCTCGCGTTCACCTAACCCCAACTTCTCAAGAAATTCCTTATGCTCCATGTAGTTGTATTGTTTTTATACAACTTAAGTATAACAAAATAGCCTGAAAACACAAGACTTTACGACGGTATTGGGTAAGACCTGACAACTTTTGTATTATATACAGACATATTATCGGCACCCGGCTATATTTGTAACAGATGACCTGTACATTGAAACGGAGAAAACCAATGAGAACATTCCTCTTCGTATTACCCATAGAACAAATAACAGTGGGGGCGGTTTATTCATCTCTCCCACTGCACTGCACGTTGATATCATGGTTCAACGCAGATGTTACACCCGAAGTGTTGCTGGACAACACAAGTCCCGTTTTCAAACAACGCGGCCACATTGAGTTGGTATCCGACACCCCTGCGCTCTTCGGAAAGAACAACGACATTCCGGTGCGCAGACTTGCGCTAAGTCCGTCACTGAAGGACCTACACGATGACCTGTTGAACATTCTTACGGACATGGGAGTGAACTATGTCGACTCGTCCTATGTCGGCGATGGTTACCATCCGCATGTAACGACAAAAAATGGCCGCTCCTTTCTTCCGTGTAGTCACCAAACCATCGACAGTGTTTATCTGGTGGAGTTATTGAAAGCCGACAAACCGGCCGGCAAAAAGGTGCTGGCAAAAATATCGCTTCTGTGACCAACACGACTGGGTACTGAACACTAACATCAAAGGAGAAACAACATGACCAAACTACACACAATATTGATTGACCAGGACGGCGTACTTGCGAACTACCAAGCATGTCTCCATGCAATTTTGCGGGAGGAGCATTCGAGCGGACCGTGGCTTCCTCTCGACCAACTGCTTCACCACGACACGGAGAAAAACTATCCGCCCGAGTGGACGGACGTGATCGATGAGATCGTCCTTCGGAAAGGCTTCTACCGAAACCTTGAACCAATCGCGGGCGGAAAAGATGCCCTTGAGCACTTGCTTTCGCTTGGCCACGAGGTGCGTATCTGCACCGCCCCCAAGCGCGACTTTAGAAATTGCACGCTGGAGAAATTGGAGTGGATCAAGGAATATCTCGGTCAGAAATGGGTGGAGCGTACTATCATCACACGGGACAAAACTTTTGTTCACGGGGATATATTGATCGACGACAAACCCAATATTACCGGTGCTTGCCGACCGTCGTGGGAACAGATATTCTATGACCAGCCGTACAATCGTGCACACAACAAACGCCGCTTAACTTGGGCGAACTATAAGGAGGTGCTCGGTCTATGAACCCCACGAGAAGTAGGTGTGACAAAGAACCTCGCGAGTGTTTTCTCAACAGGAGTATCTATGCCGAATAACCCCTCAAAAACTAGTGCGACTTCTCACGGTGTAAATACGAAACGCGTCTACTTCGTCAGGCATGGTGAAAGCATGACGAATGCAACAAAGATCAACTACGGACCCACGGTGCCTTTGACCGATCGGGGAAAAGCTCAGGCAAGAATAGTCGGGAAACGTCTGGCAAGCCTGATGCCGAAACGACTGATCGCTAGTCCGTACGAACGAGCAAAAGAAACAGGGTCGACGATTGCGGAAGAGGTTGGTCTTCCACTTGAGCACTCCGACCTCTTCATCGAACGGCGAGCACCATCTGTTGTGCGCAACCGTCATGGCGAAGAGCCTGAAGTGCAACGCATATGGAAGGCGATTGCGGAAAATGCCGACATTCCGGATTGGCATCATTCGGATGAGGAAAACTTCTCTGACCTCAGGGGGCGCGCCAAAGTAGCACTCTGTTTTCTTGAAACGATACCTGAAGATCCTACCATCGTCGTGACGCATGGGTTGTTTATGAAAATGCTCCTTGCGCACATTCTGCTCGGTGCAAAGCTGGACGGAAGGATATTCTGGGACTGCTTCGTCCCCGCAAAGAACATTGCGAACACGGGAATCATGCATCTCGAGTACACGGAAAACTTCCACAAGACCGGAATGTACTGGAAACTGGTCTCGTGGAACGATCACGCGCATCTTTCTCCTGATCTACTGTGACATCAGTTTTCGAGGAGAGACCTTTCAAAGCACCACAGAGTACTTCCATTCTTCTAAGGGGACTACCCCTAAGAAGAATTGGTCGCCAAGGACTCACCTCAAAAACTTACAAAAAAATCCGCCCTGTATACCTAGTGCGGATTTGTTTTTTTTATTGGTGTGCAATACCCCGCCAGCTCTGCTGCGGGGATGCACTAAAATCAGCATCGGCGGAGGCCGATTCCGCTTCCAAAAAAAAGAAATCCCCGCACGGAGTGCGGGGTTCTTACGGCAAGGGAACGATAGTGGGGACACTATCGAGTTTGCGCACCGCAAAGCCGGACACACAAACTGCGGTTCCAACCCCGCGCAGAGCGCGCGGTTGTATGCCCGCATAAAACAGCCATGGTACCGCGCGCCGAATACCCAGCCGAGGCTTTGCGAGGGAACGGCTTGCCGCGGGGTTCGAACGCGCGGTCTGTTTTATTCTCTTTCCATGCGCATCGGCGCGTCGCGATGGGTCATTTGGGAGAGCATGTTGCCCCAAAAGGTCCCCATCGCCTTCCCGGCTTTTTGGAAGAGTGACTCGATCGTATCAAGGCGGGCGCGGTACTCCACAAACTCGACCTTATTGAACTGCGCACGGTCGGGAAGCACGCTCGCCTCTGTTTTGTACAGTTCCTCGACCGGAATGATGCCGTCGATGAGTTTCAT
>Ga0155394_168_pt1 | contig 13929 bp, 19 predicted proteins | sample RifCSPhighO2_02_FD_106362 | JGI IMG/M metagenome (GOLD analysis project Ga0155394, IMG submission 106362) | Candidatus Lloydbacteria bacterium RIFCSPHIGHO2_02_FULL_50_13 | reverse complement strand
GGACCGACCGGAACGCCGTCCTACATAGTTGCATCGGGAGACAATTTCACGAAGATCCTCAAGGCGAATATTCCCGAACTGAAAGACCTATCGCCGCAAGGGCAGGAAAATGCGATTCAGAATCTCCTTAAGTCGCTCTCGCCAGAGGAGTTGAAAGCAATCGGCCTTGGCGACGATCCGAACCAACTCGCGGTCGGCCAAACACTCGATCTCAACAAAGTAACGCAATTACTCCATGAGAAAAAGATCGGCGATGAAGATTTACTCGAGCGCGCAAGTCACCTTGGGGAGTTGGTACAGCCCGTTGCCCCGGAGGCGGATGCACCCGATGTCGGGAGTACGGAGTACGAGGCGGTCAATATGGGGACACCGAGAGAGATTCCGCGCCCCGCTGATCTCCCGCTTTCGATGGAAGAAACACAGAAAGTCTGGAGCGAGCTTTCTGACGAGATAAAATATCCGCAATCAGAGATAGAAGCGATGCGCTATTTGACTGCGGACATCGAACAACTTTTCCCGAAACCGCTGTTTGCTCCCGTGTCGCATGAATGGCTCTCATTGAGCGGTCGCAATGCGCTTGCGCTCATCGATCAGGTCGGCGTTAACGAACCCATCACGCGCCTTGGCGGATCGAGCGAGCTTTCGGAGGAGCTTGAGTGGCCCGCGATAACCAAGATTCAACAATATATAGAGGAACAAGGACTCACGCGAGAGCAAGGATATATCCCTGAAGAAAAAGAAACCCTTGAAGATTTCCTGAAACGCGCCCTTGCTGAAAAAGTTTTGAAAGAGGGTCCCTCGCGCCCGTTCGCACAGGGCCGTATTCTCCGCTAATAAAGAGATCGCGGAACGTACAAGGTCTGAAAAAAATACAAGATGGGGCGCGGCCCAAGGTTGCCACAAATACAAGGTGGAACCTTAAAGCTGTTTCCTCAAGGTTCCTTGTATTTGTGGCAACCTTGAAGATACTTGTCATGAGCGAAGTCGAGGGAGTTGGCCGTACCCCATCTTGTATTTTTCACCTTGCATATTTTTTCCGCCATTGTTACGATAGAACGAATTATGAGTAACTATTCCATGCCATGCGTGACACGCATCCAAAGTTTGAGCGCACCTTTGTCATTTTGAAGCCCGACACGATCCAACGTTCACTTGCAGGAGAGATCATCTCCCGCTTTGAGCGTACGGGGCTCAAGTTTGTCGCAATGAAAATGCTTGTTCCTTCGCGTGAACAAACGATTGCGCACTACAATAAAGATGACGCGTGGATGGAGAGGGTCGGTTCGATCACCGTCAAAAACCGCACTGCGGAAGGGAAAACCATTGATAAGACCGCGAAAGAGTACGGCCGAATGGTCTTCGATGGATTGATCAACTTTCTTACCTGTTCTCCGGTGGTTGCGATGGTACTCGAGGGTAATCAGGCAGTTGGCGTGGTTAAAAAATTGGTTGGCGTGACAGAGCCGCTTACTTCCGACGTGGGAACCATCCGCGGCGATCTCACTGTTGACTCATATGACCTTGCCAATCTTGATTTTCGCCCTGCGCGTAATCTGGTGCATTGCTCCGACAAGGTGGAAGAGGCGGAACGAGAAATCAAGGTCTGGTTTACGCCGAATGAACTTATGTCCTACAAACACATCAACGAACGCATGCTTTACGACGTGAACCTTGACGGCATCCTTGAATAACTTGACGTAGCGGCGTATGTAATGCACAACAGTACAAGGTTACACCTTGTACTAATGCATGCCGGTGGATAACCCAGTGGAAAGCAGGTGTATAATGTGTTGGTATTCGGAAAAATCCTAAGTTTTTTACAGGGCTGACCGAATCACCGATACCCTTGGGTTTCCGGTTGAGGTTGCCCACTTGGAATATATTAGGTTCCATCCGGATACAAATAAAGACATCCGCCGCAAGCGGGTGTTTTTATTCATGATTTTTTGCTACGATTGATAAACTTATGATCCGCACTTTTCCCCCTCGAGTGCTCGTTGCCATCATTTTTTTTATATTGCTCGCCAATGCGGCGGTGTTGTATTGGGATCTCCTTTTTTACATTTGGTGGCTAGATATCCCCCTGCATGTGCTCGGCGGACTATGGATAACACTTTTTGTCCTCTCATCTTATTACTCATTTTTTCATGCAGTAGGAAAAGAACATTCGCCAGTTTTTGTTTTTTCTTTCGCCGTCGCACTGACGCTTTCAGTCGGACTTTTTTGGGAGATCTATGAGTTTGCCGTAGATCACGCCGTCGGAGATTCCGGTGTTGGGCTTGCTGACACGCTCAAGGATCTTGTTGATGATCTGATCGGAGCAATGATTGGCGCGCTCATTTTTATTCGAGGCAATTATCATGGTACATATGGGCCATAAAGCAACAGTGGGATTTTTTGGCGGAGTTGATGCGGTCACCGGATCAAATTTTTTATTTGGGGCGGGAGGGAAGCGCATCCTTATAGACTGCGGACTTTTCCAAGGAGAACGATTCGCCGATGAGCGCAATCGCGAAGATTTTGCATTTGACCCGAAGTCGATAGACGTACTTTTGGTGACGCACGCGCATATTGATCACATCGGCAGAATTCCGAAGCTCGTGCGAGACGGATTTCGCGGGGTGATCTATTCAACGCCGCCGACGCACGACCTCGCCGAGATCATGTTGCTCGACACGGTGCGGATCCTTCAAAAAGAGGCGACTGCAATGGGACTTTCGCCGCTTTATGAAGAGCGGGAGGTTCGCGACACGCTTCATTTATGGAAGAGCGCTGATTACCATACCTCGTTTTCTCTTGCACCAGACCTTACTTGTGAATTCCGTGATGCGGGACACATGTTGGGCTCCGCGATGATGTTTCTTCGATTCCACGGTACGACGCTCGTCATGACCGGCGATCTTGGCAACTCTCCAACGCCGCTCCTTCACGACACGGAATCTGTCACCGGAGCGACGTATCTTTTGATGGAGTCGGTTTACGGCAACCGCAATCACGAAGGGGTCGAAGAACGCAAGGACACATTGCGCAAGTTGATCGAAGACACAGCCAAACACAACAGTACACTGATCATTCCTGTTTTTACGATCGAGCGGGCGCAGGAGCTCCTTTTTGAGATAAACGATCTCATCGAGCGGCACCACCTTCATCCGATTCCTGTTTTTGTGGATTCACCCCTTGCAATCAGGGCGACCGAGATCTATCGCAGGCACACGAAGTACTTCAATAAAGAAGCGAAAGGGTACATCGCGCATGGGGACGATGTCTTCCGTTTTCCGAGACTCTCGTTCACTGAGTCGAAACAAGACTCAATGGGCATCTGGGAGACGAGGGGGCCAAAGGTCATCATGGGAGGTGCGGGAATGTTAAATGGCGGGCGCATTGTCTATCACGTGAAACATTACGCGAACGACCCTAAGGCGACGATACTTTTTGTCGGGTACCAAGCAGCCGGGACGGCGGGACGACGACTGATCGAAGGTGAGCGCACGGTCAAACTCTACGGCGAGGAGACGCATATTTCTGCGAAGATCGAGGTGTTGAACGGATATTCCGGACACAAAGACATGGACCGTCTCCTCGAATTTGTGGAGACAGGAGGCGCAACGCTCAAGAAAGTTTTTGTCGCGATCGGAGAACCAAAGGCCTCGCTCTTTCTTGCCCAGCGCATCCGTGATTATCTCGGCCTTGATGCCGTGGTGCCAACGCCCGGAACAACAGTGGAGCTCGAGTTTTAAATAGGTAATGCAATTGTATTGACAACAGCAGGCCTTTGATATATACTCACTTTATGAATAACACCACAACAATTCAAGTGCGGATTGACGCGAAAACAAAGCGCGAGGCGGGGAAAGTGTTTGAGGGTCTCGGCATGGATATTTCCACGGGGATGAAAATATATCTGCGGCAGGTTGTCCGCGAAAAATCCATTCCTTTTCGTCCGGGGCGAACAATCAACGGCTTTACGCCGGAGTACGAGCAGAAACTGCTCAAAGAAGAAGCGTGGGTGCTGAAATACGGAAAAGGTTATACCAATATTGATGAGATGTTCAGAGACCTCAATGCGTGATATGTATAAGGTCTATTATGCGAAAGAGTTCAAACGGTCATGGAAGCGACTCGCCCATTCTGGAAAATTTAAAGAAGAAGAATTTCGCGCAATCCTTCTCACGCTTTGTTCCGTCGACGCTCTTCCTCTGACGTGTCGTGACCACGCGCTTAAGAGTGACATGGCCGGTCGCCACGAGTGTCATATACGCGGAGATTTACTGTGTGTCTATCGAAAAGATAAGGACAATCTTGTGCTTCTTGCTCTTGACATAGGAACGCACCACGAACTTTTTGGTAAATAATATCGTATGACAGAGGGGCAACAAGAGGTGAAGATTGCGCACGCATGGCGACGATTACTCTCGGATGAGTTTGCGCAATCGTATTTTCAGACTCTTCGTGAAAAAGTGCGCACTGCGTATCTCAAAGAGAGCGTTTTTCCGCATCCCTCTCGAATGTTTCGCGCGTTTGACTTGTGCGCGCCCAAGGATGTGCGGGTGGTGATCTTGGGGCAGGATCCTTACCATACGCCGGGGGTTGCCGATGGGCTGGCATTTTCAAGCTTTCCCAAAAACCACGTTCCGCCGTCGCTTGAAAATATTTACAAAGAAATTGAATCAGAATTTGGTTGCGTATGTCCTCGCACGCCGGAGCTTACACCATGGGCAACACAAGGAGTACTTCTCCTCAATGCCTCGCTTACTGTTCTTGCAGGAAAAGCAAATTCACATTCCGATATTGGTTGGCATGAATTTACCGATGCAGTGATTCGCATCATCTCCCGTGAATGTGAGCACGTTGTTTTTCTCTTGTGGGGAAATTATGCCCGACAAAAACGCACACTGGTCGACGTGTCCAAGCACCTTATTCTCGAGTCCCCGCACCCATCGCCCTTGTCCGCGCACAAAGGGTTTTTTGGTAACGGGCACTTTAAGAAAGCAAATGAATATCTTGAAAAGTATGGTCGTGACGCTATCGGCTGGTGTTATACCATCTCCAATTAACCCCTACTCACTCCACTGTTATTCCATGGCTTAGAATATGCCAGCCACAAGGCTTTGATGGGAAGTCGTTAATTAGAAATGGTATTAAAACTGGATGTGTACAATAGACTTGCTCCCGTATAAGCAACCAACCTCGAAATCGTGTTGATAAATAAGGACAGGAATATACTTTTTTGACTAATCCGCAAAAATGCTAAAAACTCCATGTTTATCAACATAAAATTGCCATTTTTGAATTATCCGGGAACAAGTCTAATGATGTGTACAATGAGGTTGCATCTCCCCGCCGTAACTGCTATCTTAACCCATATGGAAAGAATACCAAGTTATAAACCAGGGGAGGGCGGAGAAAACGCCTACGATCAAGATCGTGTGCGTTTGACGGGTGAGATTAACAGTTTTAGAGAGTTGGATGAAGCAGAGACCGCGGCCTTTACGAGCGGCAACATGACGGACAAAGAGCTGGGAACTCTTCACCAACAAAGAGAAAAAGCATTTGATGAAAAGCACGAAGGTTACACGAGAGCTCAAACGGAAGCGATATTAGTGAATGAGCAATATTACACAAAACCGAACGCAGATCCCGATGTTGAACGCGCTCATCAAGAAAAGATCAAACGGCTTCAGGATGATCTGCGATTACAAATGAAATAGAAACAAAAGCCGCCTTCGGGCGGTGTTTGTTTCTATTTGAAATTTCCTGCTACATACTACTCCCTACCTACTACTTACTGTGTTTATCCCATCACCTCTTTCGCGACACGGGCGAAGGTGTCGGGATTAAATTCTGCGAGCGTTGCGAGAATTTTTCGGTCGAGCAAAATTTCCTTTTTGAGCGCGGTGCCGATGAACTTTGAATAGGAATATCCCATCGGGCGGAGTCCAGCGTTGATCTTCACCTGCCACATGCGGCGAAAATCATTTTTTTTGTCCTTGCGGTGCGCGAATGCGTACACGCCGGCTTTCCGGAGGGCGATCTTCGCCTCGATCTCTTTCTTACTTCGGCCAAAGCGATAGCCTTTCGCCTGCTTCAAAACATTCCTGCGGCGTTTGTTCGATGTTGTTCCTCGTTTTACTCTGGACATATTTTCTGATGACTGATGACTAGTGACTGATGACTTTTTACCCGATATTCGACAAAAAGCGCGCCCTGCCCTTTTTTGACATTTGGAGACTCTGCGCGCGTTTCTGTTTTAGTTGCGTATTGCGCCGCTTTTTTGCATTGAAGTGATTGACACCGGGTTTTCGTACCAGCACCTTCCCGCTTTTCGTCACCTTCACGCGTTTTGCGTATGATTTATTGGTTTTCCGCATGGTTTTGCTGATGGTTGGTGGAATCCAAGATCCGATCTTGGATTCACTGATGACTGATGACTGATGACTGACCCCCTTCTTTCTTTTTTCCCGCGCGTTCGATTACGATCGTGAGCCCTTTCAAACTCTTTTGGGGTGCCTCTGCTACTTTGTATTCCTCGGAGATGAGCCGCAGGATGCGATCCATGCGTTCTCCAAGGAATTTTTGCTCCATGTATTTCGTGCGACCAGGAAGGAACAAGTTCAGCTTGACACGATGCCCATCTCGGAGCCACTCCGAAGATTTCTTCGCCTTTAGGTCGAGATCGCGCTCGGATGTTCCGATCTTGATCTGTATCGTTTTCGTTTCGGTAATGTGCGATTTTGCGCGGGCTTCCTTACCTTTCTTTTGCGCAATGTACTGGAATCTACCATAGTCCATTATTTTTGCAACAGGCGGCGTGGCGTTAGGGGAGATTTCGATGAGGTCAAGCCCCTTCTCCTGTGCACGGCGCAACGCCTCGGACGTCTGTAGGACGCCCAAATTGCCCTCCTTTTCGTCAACGACGCGAAGTAGGGGGGCGCGTATCTGCTGGTTAATCCTCACTTTTTCTATCATCCAGTTAGAGGCAGAACGCTAACAGTATCAGGTCGCGCCCTTATTTAGTTGCTATTGATAAAAATCGCCATGTTCCGCCGTTTTTCAAGGCTTGTTTTGTGTTCGCGGCCTCTAATGGGATGGGAATCATTGCGTCAGTTTAGCCTAGCAGGGAAAGGCCTCGGTGTATAGCCCTATGGTGGACCTGTTAGCCCCGCTCAAGGTGGAGCAATTGGATGCAGTGTATTCTCACGGCATCCTCAACTTAACAGCCACGCTTCGCGTGGGTTAAATTGGGACTTGCAAACTTTTCGATTATATGTAGCTTTATGCAGAGAGCTAGTTGACAGGAGGTAGCAATGAAACGATGTTTCGTGTTTGCGGTGCTTGCGGTTGTCGTATCGCTTGGAAGTGGTTGCTCTTCGACACCAATGAAGGTGGGTACGCAGGAAATCAATGCTGAGTTTGCAAAGAACCCCCAAGAATTGCTCCAACTACTTGAGCGCGTTGAGAAAGGCATGCCCGAGGCTGAGGTGTATAAGGTGCTTGGGATCACCGATAAACAGGCGAACCTCACTTACCTCGATGCAACTGAGGTGCAACAAGCAATGTGTGGAAGCTGCCGGTTCGACCCAAAGAGCATCGAAGAGCTCAAGGCGCATGAAGACCTGCTTTCGCAGAGAGTGGGGAGGCGCCTCGTCATCACGATGGTTAATAAATATGTTTTTATTCGCAATACGTCTGTGGTCGAGCTCAAAAAAGGCGTCGACATGGGAATCGTGATGGTGTTCCAGGAGAAGAAACTGATCCTTATGCGCCCGAACGGCAATCCGAATCTCGAGAGTTCCGAGGCGGCAACACTCTTTGGGATCATCTACGGCCTAATGATCAACAAGGGTCTCGCGGGGGTACTCCTCTTGCGATGATTGTGGCATGGAAACGCGTTCGCTTGAAGCGAGCGCGTTTTTTTTCATATAAACTTATCCGCCACGCAACGCGAGATGGAACCACTGGCAAGTTTTTTGGAGGCGGAGCGAGCCACCGCCCGCTCCGTGATAATATGCGTCCATTCATCCCTGCCTTGCAGTGCGGGGCTGGGTATTCTGGACTCCTCCAATAAAAATCCCGCGAGGTTTTGTCTCGCGGGATAAAATCTTCTCAAAAAGCACGGAGCCGACTACATGCCCCGTCGTCTTCGGCCGTGGCGCATGATTGCCTCAATCTCCTCAACCTCCTTTGGTGCGCCTGCGGAAAGTATGCGGTTGCCGTCTTTGGTGATGAGTACATCATCTTCGATTCGTACTCCGATTCCCAGCCATCTTGGGTCAATACCGGGAGTATTCGGCTGAATATAGACGCCGGGCTCGACGGTGATCACCATGCCTGGTTCAAGAACGCGCAGTCGTTTTCCGTCAGCCGTTTTGGTGTAATCGCCGACATCATGAACATCGAGACCGAGCCAGTGACTGGTGTTGTGTGGGAAGAATGGCCGATGCGCGCCGGCGAGCGACGCTTCGACCGCATCGCGTTTTTCCAACAAACCGATCTCCATCAGCCCTTCAGTGATGACCCGTGCCGCCACATTGTGAACGACATACAACGGTTCACCGGGTCGCGCCATCTGGATCGCCGCCCTTTGTGCCAAGAATACGATCTCGTAGATTGCCCGTTGTTCGGCGGCAAACTTCCCGTTCGCGGGAAATGTGCGTGTAATGTCAGACGCGTATCCCTCATATTCGCATCCGGCGTCAACGAGCACCAGATCGCCATTCTTGATGCGCGTATGAGTTGACACATGATGGAGCGTACAGGCGTTCTTCCCCGTTGCGATGATCGGTGTGTATGCATGGCATGGATCGCCACCTGCACGCCGAAAGCTATAGGTGAGCTCGGCTTCAAGCTCGATCTCGGTCATTCCGTGTCGAACGATAGAGAGAATGTCCTTGTGCGCTTTCGTGGAGATACGCGCCGCACGGGCCATTTGCGCTATTTCCACCTCGTCCTTGATGAGGCGCATTTCACCGATCAGTCGCTCGCTATCGAGAAATAGTAGGGGTTTTCTCCCGTCCGTGAGGTGGAGACACTGCTCGACCACTTCGCGAAGAAGCTTCCCTTCTTCTCGTTCCATCGGACAATAGACGACACGACGGCCGCGGAGGAGGCGTGCAAATTCTTCGTTGAGGGTTGCCGCATCGGTGTTCGGGAAAGCATGGTGAAAGCCAAACGACTTTTTTGCGCCCTCTGGGCCGAAGCGTTTTCCCGTCCAGATTTCCTTTTCGGAATCTTTGGGGTTACAAAAGAGCGTCGAACGCGGATGCTTTCCATCGGTGATGACAAGGAGCGCGTTGGGCTCGTTCCATTCCGTGAGATAGAGCAGGTTCGAGTCCTGACGGAATGGGTACTCGATGTCGGAGTTTCGTAGCGCCGTCTTGGCTCCTTGAATGAAAATGACCCCCTTGTCTTCAAGCATGGCGCCAAGGCGCGCCCGCCGCCCTTGGTACACGCGATAATTTTTGATGGCCATAATGGTCTCCTCAAATGAACAAGCGCTCCACTTACCCTATGTGTTTTATGGGTTTCGTCAAATATCATTGCCCTCCGTGAGGGAAATCAGTGTTGAACGAGGTTTGTCCGCGCGCTCGATGCCTTTCCGCCGCGAGGACTCATTGCAGAACAGATGTTATTGCAGTATTTTGCAAAATACTAGAATATCAACTCTCTATCAATGCGAGAAAAAGGTTGTAAGGCTACGTTCATGCATAACCTTTATAAAATATGTACGTGGCACCACAAGAGTACTTCAGGAAAATATACTCGCTTCACTCGTTTTCTCAGTCGCACAAATGGCAGTACCCACAAATAACGAGTGAGGAGACATTGAACAGGTACTTAGGAGAAGATGATGTCTTTAGTTTTTACGAAGCGAAAGAGCTCGGCAGGTCGAGAGCGGCCGCCCTTTTTTATTTTTCCGGCGTGTCCGAAGCACCTTAGTGCAAGTATTTTTTTTCGGAAGTTGCGTTTGTCGAGCGGAGAGCCGAGTACAACTTCATGCGCGAACTGAAGTTCAGTGAGCGTGAACGTGTTCGGCAGAAAATGTCGGCCGATCGTTGAATACTTTAATTTATTCTCGATGCGCTCGATAGCGACACGTGCAATCGTGTTGTGGTCATATGCGAGGTGGGGAAGCGCTCGGGCATCCGCCCAAATCGCCTCTTGCCCGATGTCTTGCGCATGGTCCGCAGGAATGATCGCGACGTATGCCACTGAAACCACGCGCCCACGAGGATCGCGGTCAATAGCACTGAAAGCGTAGAGTTGTTCTATGTACGAAGGAGATTCGATGCCGGCCTTTGCTTTCATGTGGCGCCGCACAGAGTCATCGGCGGTCTCGTGCGGTAGGATCATCCCGCCGGGGAATCCGTATGCGTTTTTTTTGAAGTGAGCAGAGCGGATGGGAATAAGGAGCGCTTTCAGTTTGTTGTCGAGGATCGTGAAAATCACCACATCGGTCGCGATGACCGCAAGGCGAATATTTTTTGCGGTTTCTTTTTTTGACGAAGTCGCCATGGTGTATAGTATACACGAAGTTTGTGGTCTGTCGATAAAGTACAAGGTGGAACCTTGTACTTATCTAACTATCCACACCCCTCACCACACACACTCACCACCGTCAATAGCGATGTGCTAAACTGAAGCGAGTGATCTTGCTCTCCACAGAAGAGATGAAGCAGAGACTCGTCCGTCTCAACAATCTGGAGCATCTGCACGCCATGTCAAGGGAAAGGATTGTGGGACTTGAGAAAGAAAACAAAGAGTTGAAGCAGCGAATTAAAGAGCTGGAAGACAAGAACAATGACCAGCATACAAAATTGGAAGCGCTTTCGTTCCAATTCGAACAGATCAAGAACAAGCTCTTCGGCAGGAAACCGCTCGGCATCACCGACGACTATGGCGCATACACGAACGCCTTCGATGAGCACCAGCTCTGCTGGGCGCATCCGCAGAGGAAACTGCGTGATATGGCAGAAAGCAGAGAGTTTGGTGATCGGCAGAAGAAACCGACACTACAGACCTATCGGCAGTTCTCGCAGTTGTATCACGTAATTCAGAAAAAGATTGGGGACAACCTATCGCCCTATCTAAAGAAGAAATTCCTGCGTGTCTTCACCACAATCGCCGCGAGTCACACCAGAGACCCTGTCCCGCTCGCTAAACTCAAAAAATCTCTTCAAAAGAACAAAAAGAAATACTTCACTTTCCTTGATCACCCGGATATTCCCATCGACGACAACAAAGCCGAGAGAGCCTTGAGGCATTTGGTGATCAAAAGAAAGATATCCTTCGGCTCCAAGACCTCTCGAGGAGCGGAAACAACCTCAATCCTCACTTCGGTCATTCTTTCTCTCAAGTGGAATGACCCAGATAATTGGTTTAAACAATACCTTGCATTAAACGCCTAAGAATATGGATATTTGGGGGAGGTGTGGATAGTTACGTACTTATACCATCCCCAATTAACTCTTTCGTGTAACGCCAGTTTTCGAGGCCTCGATGAAAGGTCTCACCTCGAAAATTGATTAAAAGGGGGTTTATTGGAAATGGTATGACTGTCGATAATCGTTCGCTCCCCCACCCGCGACCAACTCCTCCGAAAGTTTGAGATAAGCCCATATCGCATCTCATCTCCGAAGAATAGCTCAAATGGCTTGGTTTTTAGCGGCTCCAGGAATGAAACGAGGCCCCCTTTTTAAAGAGCGCTTGCTTCTCCTTGTTTCCTTGTACCGGATGAGGCCGTACCCACTTGTATGAATAGTTGAGTTGGTCCATGCGGTACCAGACGGTTTGCTCGGGAATATCCTTGCCTTTCCTGCGTTGCTGTCTCTATCTGACGTCGTGGGTTCGGTGTGATGTCATTTTTTTGCTTAGGACTTTCCATGTTTGTAGCTTACTCTTTTTTAGTAATTTCTTCAAATTTGGTATAGGTATAATGACCACAATTCTGAATTTGAAGAAAGATTGACCGCGCCCGCGCCTTTGGCGCGGGCGCGGTCAATTCTGATGCAAATCAATTTTGGTGGTGTTATTTTAACATTTGCGCGAACCTTTTTTGAACGAAACTCCTGACCGCACCCCGCCTCATTTTTCTGGGGGAATGGTGGCGGGGTGCGGAATTCGGTCTCGCCCGCGCGGATGAGGGGTCTGGGGAGGAATCCGCGCGGGTTTCGGCTTTCTTTTTTGAAAAAATTGGCGGCTACTGCATTGATTCTACTTCGGACTTCATCCGATTAAGAATCTTGACATGTCCTTTGGTGTTCGGATGAAGTCCGTCTATAAGGTCGTCGTTTCCGACGACATTTTCCATTGAGATAAATTTCAGCTTATTGTCCTCGCAAAACTTCCTAATCGCGCTATCAAGTCGCTCAATGTTTTCGTTGGTGTAGGACTTGTCAGTATTCCATGGGATAGGGGTAGTTTTTGATTCGTCCACTTTTGTTAAACCAACGAAAACAATCTTGTCGGTGAACTTCTTGGCAATAGAAAGAAGTTTTGCGAGATTTTGCTGAAATTCATCAAGCGAAACGCGCAAGCCGTTTGTAGAGTGAATAAATTGAGCGTCATTGATTCCAATAGCAAAAATTATCAAGTTCGGCTCGCGCGATTTCGCTTCAACCTCAATTCGGGTTAGCAAGTCGGCTGTGGTGTCGCCGGAAATACCAAGATTGTAAATATCTGTGTCGTTGTCTTTTTCCTCAAAATAATTTCGCAGTCGAGTAGCCCAGCCGCCTTGCTCTGGATCGTATGCTCCCCAAGTTATGCTGTCGCCAAAAATTAGTATGTTCATAGATTTTCTAATGGATAAATATCAAAAGCAACTTCCTCATAAGGATGAACTGATTTTACCTTTTCAATAACATCTTTCAAAATTTCTCGCGGCACAATTGCCTCAATTCTTTCTTCTTCTACGGCTTCATACTTTTCAGCTTCGCCAATTGCGGGATTCGATTTTTTGTTTCCGCGAAAACGACCAGTGCCACGAGAAGAAAAAGAGCAGAAATCATAATTTCCGATTTTTCCAGCACCGGCTTCGCCGAGTGCTTTGCGAACAATGTCGGCGTGAGAAAGTGGAACAAAAACGATAAGTTTTACATTTTTTGTATTCATAGTATTTCGTAATTTTGCCCAAAAGAATTCCAAGGTAGTCTAACTTTGAATTCGAGGAAATTATTGAGAATCCATTGTGCATAGGTATTGCTGTTTGGCCCGCTCAAAAAATATTTATCACAATAAGGATATTTGGTTGGGGAGTTTTCTATAAATTCAGCCATTCGTTTTGCAACATCACCCTCAATTTGTCCCAATAACTTTCCTTTCCAAAAATATTTTTGAGAAAATGGAAGTATTTCAATTCCCTGAAATGGTGGAAAAAAATTCATATACAAATGCCCCCAACTTTTTTCGCGTCTGATCTTTCTAAAAAGAACTTCCCATCTTGAAATTGAACCTTGCTTATTTACAACAAACCAAGGATGCAAAGCAAAATTGAAAGGTATATTTGAAGGACAGCCAAAAATAATAACCTGATATTTTTCCTTGTCTATTAAATGTTGAAATTTATTTTCCATATTATTTAATCAAATCCTCAATGGCGACATTAAGAGCTTTTGCAATTTTGCTCACAACAAAAACGGACGGCTTTTTGATAACTCCTGTCTCAATCTTGGTTAATGTCGTATAAGGCACATCTGCTTTACGAGCAAAATCATCTTGCGAAAGCTCTAATTTCTGTCGCAATTTCCTTATTTTAAGTCCGAGTTGATTACTTTCCATATATTGATAACATTTAACTGTTGCTTGATTTCGTTCGTAGTATTATACTAACAGATATGAGGACTTTATAGCCTCTGTCAGGGTTGGGTGAAAACCCTCGCCTTCAGGCGACGGCTTCAGCATGCTACGCTGAGGCCATATGGGGACAGACTATCG